>Ga0265327_10002878_pt1 | contig 17311 bp, 24 predicted proteins | sample 41621metaG_FD_202089 | JGI IMG/M metagenome (GOLD analysis project Ga0265327, IMG submission 202089) | Rhizosphere microbial communities from Carex aquatilis grown in University of Washington, Seatle, WA, United States - 4-16-21 metaG | ecosystem: Host-associated > Plants > Roots > Rhizosphere... | reverse complement strand
TTCGATCTGGCGCGCAAGGATCTCTTCACGGCGACCTTCACGCCGCTGCGCCGCCGCGATGCGCGTTACGAGGTGAGCTACGAGCCGGGCGTCGCGATCTTTCGTTCGGAGCGCGACCGTCTGCATTTGGAGCTGACGGTGTTCTGCGCGAAGTCGGAGCCGATCGAGTTCAAGCTCCTGCGGATTAGAAACGACGCGGACCACGAGCGGCTCCTGCAGATCGCGCCGATGCTCGAGATCGTGCTCGGCGAAACGCCGAGCGAGACGCTGGGCAAGCTGGAGGCGGCGAAGGACGAGGATCTCAAGGCGCTTTACTTCCGCAATCCCAGAAACGATTTCGTGAAGGGCTGGGCCTTCGTCTCGACCTCTCTCGACGCCGAATTCGCCGAGACCTCGCGCCGCCGCTTCCTTGGCCACGAGGCCCGCGATCCCGCGCTCCCCTATATGGTCGAGCACGGCCATCCCGACGCCGGCGCGCCGGCGCATGAGCGCAAGGTTGCGGCCTTCGTCGGCTCCATCGACGTCGCGGCGGGCGAAGAAGCGCTCATCGTGCTCGCCCACGGCCAGACCGGCTCACGCGAGGAGGCGCAAGCGCTCGCCAAGCGCGCGCGCGATCCTCAGTTCGCGCAAAAATGCCTCGACGAGACGCGCGCGGCTTGGGTGGATTCGACCTCGGTGCTGCGCGTCAAGACGAACCGGCCCGAATTCGACCGGCTCATCAACGATTGGCTGCCCTATCAATTGCTCGCGGCGCGCCTTTGGGGGCGCACCGGGCCGGCGCAGCGCTCGGGCGCGACGGGATACCGCGATCAGCTGCAGGACGTGATTCCGCTCATCCTGCTCGCCCCCGAGCGCGCCAGGGCGCAGATCCTGCTGCACGCGCGTCACCAATATCTCGAGGGCGACGCCGCGAAATGGTGGCATCGCGCGCCGAATGGCGGGACCGGTCTCGCCGACCGCACGCACGCCTCCGACCCGCATTTGTGGCTGCCCTATGTGACCGCGCGCTATGTGAAGGGGACCGGCGACTGGGCCATCCTCGACAGCGTGGAGCCCTTCCTCGAGGCGCCGCCGGTTCCGACGACGCAGGAGGGCGAAGCCACCGTGCCGCTCGCCTCGCGCGACAAGGACACGCTGCTCGGTCACTGCGCGCGCGCCATCGACTACACGCTGGCGCGCTTCGGCGCCCATGGATTGCCCCTGATGGGGACCGGCGACTGGGACGACGGCATGGATCGCGTCGGCGCCGGCGGGCGCGGCGAGAGCGTCTGGATGGGCTTCTTCCTGCACGGCATTCTTCTGGACACCGCGCCGCTCTTCGAGGCGCGCGGCGACCAGAACCGCGCCGCCCGCCATCGCGAGCGCGCCGAGAAGCTGCGCGAGGCGCTGGAAAAATGCTGGCGCGGCGACCGTTATGCGCGCGCCTTCGCCGACGATGGGCGCGAGGTCGCGCCGATGAGCGCGATGACCGCCTCCTGGCCGGTGCTCTCGGACGCGGTGGAGGCCTCGCGGGGGCGCTTGTGCATCGAGCGCGCGCTGGCGGTGCTGGCGCGGCCCGACCGGATTTTGCTCGTCAGCCCCGCTTACACCGAGCATTCCGATCCCTATCCCGGACGCAGCGCCGACTATCCGCCGGGCGTGCGCGAGAACGGCGGCCAATATTCCCACGGCGTCTCCTGGTTCGTGGACGCCTTGGCCAAGCTCGGAGCGCAGGCGCGGGAGCGCGGCGACGCGGAAGGCGCGCAGGAGCTTTTCTCCACGGCCGCGCAAAGCTGGCTGGCCATCTCGCCGCTCTCCAAATTCTCGACGCCCGCCGCGGCGGACGTCTACGGGCTCGCGCCGCATCAGCAGGCTGCAGACGTTTATGAGGGCGAGGGCTATGACGGGCGCGGCGGCTGGTCCTGGTACACCGGCTCGGCCGCCCGCATGATCTCGGCCGCCTGGGCGTTGCTCGGGATCGAAATCGAGGACGGTCAGCTCGCGCTGCGCCCAGACGCCTTTGATTCCAAAGGTGATCTCAAGCTCGAAAGCGTGAGCTGGAAAGGCCAGATTTTCCGTCCCGAAACGAGGCCATAGAAAAAATCTTGTTGACGCCTCACAAGCTGACGCAGAGAAGCTGCGCCTTGTTTTCGCGAGAGATTTTTCTTGCCGTCCGCGCGCTGGCGGCGGCGAAGCCTTGACCACTGGAGTTATTTTCCTCTCGACTGTTGCGGCTAGGCCACAGTCTTGCCGGTGTTCGCGTGCTAGGGTGATGGCGTCGATTGATTCACTCTCGACATCCTCCCTCGACTCGGGCCGCCTCAATGGGCGGCCCCTTTTTTGTGCCTATCGGCTCGCGCCTGGGTTCCGCGCTTGCCTCGTCTTGCGGGCGTGAAGCAACGAGGGAGAAGAACGCCGCGGCTTCTCTCGATTCAATAGCGGTCTTGTCGCCATTGCTGGCCGTAGTTCCCCTCCTGATCCCGGTCGCGCCAGTCATGTCTTTCGCGCCACTCCTGGCGCTCGCGCCACGCCTCACGCATTTCCCGCAGCCGCCAGCAGGCGCGCTCGTCGCCCGCCTCGCAGGCGCTGCGAAGCCAATGCATGTGTTCGTGGCGGTCCGGCAATCTTAGTCTAATAAATATCTGATAATAAATGGATTTTACAGAAGGCCGTGCAAATTTATCCCCCAAATTAGCCCCAATTTTCATCGCATTATGACGAAGGATAGCGGGCTTCGGCGAAGTTTTGCAGGCTCAAATTTCCCGTTCTCGCCTCCGGCAGGCGAAACGCCCCGCCGATACATCCACGGTCGGGGCGCTTCCGTGCGACGGCCGAAGCAGTCGACATGCTGGCATTGTAAGGCGCTGATTCGGTTCACGCAACGTTAACGGTTCGCCTCTGCGCCCTCGCGACGCGCCAGGCGTTCTTGAGCCAGTCTGCAAAGGCCATCGCCCGATCGCCGGCCGCGCGGACGCGGCGGAAGTCCCGCCACGCCTTGCGCAGGATCGCGGCGCGATCGAAGGTCCCGGCCGGTGTGAGCAGTGGCGACGTCATTGCCCCCCGATTTTGTCGAGCTCCGCGACGATCTCAGGATCTTTGAGCAGCTCGGCCGTCTCTTCGTCGCCTAGGCCTTCTGTTCGTCCTCTTCGATCTCCAGAACCGCGCCGGCGCATAAGATGCGCGCATCGGCGCTTTTCAGAAGCCCGAGCGCGGCATCGAAAAAGGAAATTGCTCTCTCGATGCCGCCTAGATATGCGTCGCTCACTTGTTCGTCACCGCCAATTTTGCGCAACATATCGACGAGTTCCGGCTTTGTCTTCCTCAGGCTAACCCACGCCATGCGCCAAGCGACGAGGTGCGTATTGCCGATGCTGTCCCATTCGTCCTTGCTTGGTGGTATGATCTCCGCGAGATGGTCGTCAGTCAAAGGCTCGAATTCGAGCTCGGCAATTTCCCTCGCCGTTGCGGGACGCTTGGGTTTTGGGGTTTCGGTTTCGATCTCGGTCATGCTTTCTCCTTGGTTGCAGATCATGCGGCGAGCGGCGCCGCGCCGGGGGTCAGCGAAGGGAAGCGCCAACCACCTCTCGCATCTAGGGGAGCGCTCCGGCCGCGATACGCGGTCCAGGCAAGCCATTCGGCGGAGCCCTGCTTCACCCACACTCCCGGCGGCTCGGCCGGCGGCGTGGCGGCGGGCGTGGCGTGGTAGCGCTCTTCGGAGAGCCATCTCGCTGCGCTGGCGACGAAACGCCGCTCACGGCCCGCGACGGCCGCCGCATAGGCCTTGGCCGCGGCGATGATCGTCCCGGCGTCCGCGCCCTTGGCGAGAGCCTTGCCGAAGGCCGCGCGAGCGGGGGCCTCGGCGTCGTCGCCTGCGCCTCGCTTCGGGAAGGCGCTCCAAAATTCTTGGAACCGATCGCTCGCGCCCGCCGCAGGCGCGGAGAATGATTCTTGATCTTGGTCTTGTTCTCTATCTCCTGTCAACCGCGCGTCACCGTGTGACGTTTCTTCGTCACGCTGCGTCACGGCGGGGTCGCGCCGATCGCGCCAGCGGCGCGTGCGCTCGGAGCCCGAAAGCGGCTCCTCTCCGGCCTCGCGCAGAGTTTGCCGCCGTTCCCATTTGACAGGCCGCAGGGCGCCGTCGCGCTCTTCGATCAGGCCGGCGGAGCGCAGCTCGTCGAGCCGGCGCGCGAGCGGATTCTTGCCGCAGCGGAGCAGCCACGCCAGCTCGGCGATGTCCGGAAGCCGGCCGCCGTTCCGACTCGCCACGCACAGTAGATTGAACCAGGTGCGGAACGTCGCCGGCGCGAGCCGCTGCAGGCGGGGATCGTCGAGAGCGTCGTCATGGATCTTGAACCACAAGGACACGGCTGGTCTCCTATCTGTCGGCGATCGGCGCGCACGCCTCGAAGGGAAAGAGCGGTAGCTGTTTCGGCTCAAAATCCGCGTCTGGTTCGAAAGGCTCCGGCTCGTCGTCGGCGTCGGGCTCGAGGTCGGGATCATCGTCGAACGCGTCGGCGACGGCGACAAGCGCGGCGCCGAGCACATCCAGGCCAGGCAAGCCGTCGAGCTCGTGCGGGAGATCGCCAAGGGCCACGAGCGCCTTTCGGACGCGGCGGGCGAGGCCGTGCGGAGGCTCCAGGAAGACGCGGGGCTCAGCACGGCGGCGGGGAAGCTCCAGGAGCGTCACAGGAGAAGCTCTCGATGGCGCTCAACGAGGCTCGATCGAGCGCGGGGATCGCCGTCCGTCTCGTAGAAGATCGCGCGTAGGTTCAGGAACGGCCCTTGGTTGCGCAAATCTTGGAAGGGCCTTCTCTCCCCTCCGATGACCATCCAGCCGGATTCGTTCGCCGTGATGGCTGTCATGGCGGCGGAGAATTCGGCCCATGCGCGGCGGGCGCGATCTTCCTGCGAAACCTCGCCAGGCAGAATGAGACGATGGGTCGCGAGCGCCGCGACGGGCGCCATGACGAGGCTGCGGAGGAAGCCGCGGCGGGCCGGGGCCTGTTCTATCAGAAGCAGGTCGCGAGCGGTCATCGGCGGCGGTCCCGGCGTTCGGCGCCGATGGTCGCGGCGATCTTGAGGCCCTCGGCCGCCGTGAAGGCGAGGCAGAGCGCGGCAAAGGGCGAGAGGAAGATCAGGGTTGCGGTCTGTTGCCAGGACATGCGCAAAACTCCGGCGTTCGCCAGGAAGGGCTTTTCCGGCGCTGTGTTGCGTGGTAGATAACGAATACCGTTCAAAGATAACGGTAGGCGTTTACTCGCCTCTTGTCAACGACTACCGTTAAAATGGAGCGCCAAGCGTTGACCCCGTTGACCAAAGAGCAATCGAGGGCGGCCCGAGCGCTGATTGACTGGTCTCAGGCGCAGTTGGCTTCCGCTGCGAATTTGGGGGAGAGCACGGTTAGGGATTTTGAGAAGGGACGCCGCGTCCCGACAGTCAATAACCTCGCCGCGATCCGCGCCGCCCTCGAGGCGGCGGGCGTCGAGTTCATCCCCCCGAATGGGAGCGGCGCCGGCGTGAGGCTGAAAAAGACGCCGAACGGAAGGTGAAGCTATACGCCGCGCCCGGCGCCGAGGTCATCGCCAAGGGCTTCCCCGCGCGCGCAGATAGGATTGACGGGAAAGTCGAGCGAGTCATAGTGACCATCTCCAGAGGTCAAATCATGAAATTTGTCCCATTGCTTTTGATCGTGCTCCTTCCCGCTCCGGCGGTAGCTGCGCCGCCGTGCGACGATCTCGCCGCGACCCTAGTTCTGGCCACAGACGCAAAATTCGTCCGCAAGTCGGAGACGTTTGGCAACGTGTTCCTGCAGCATCCCGCTGCCTCCGAAATGGAAGTGTTGTGCGGGCCAGGTGACGCAATCTCCGTCTCCATTGCCCGCGACGGGTCGCCAACCGCCGACTACCTCCGGCTGATAATCACCGCCGCAGCGTTCGTCGGAAGAGAGAAGGATCCGCATCTGGGCAAAAAAATTGTCGAATGCCTCAAGGCGGCGCGCGCAGCTCCAAACAAAAGCCTCGACATCGAGACCGATCATCTGGAACTTGGTTGCATGAGCTTCGTCGAAAGCGGCGGAGGCAATGTCGTCACGTTGGCCCCGCGCAAGCCGCCGAGCGCAAAGCCCTGACCGCGATGCGGTAGAGCCGGGTTCGTCGCCCAGCGCTTCGCCGCGGGCGGCGATCTGTCACGCTGCGGCCGGGGGCTCGTCATCGGGCGCCGTGGCGGCGCTCTTTCCGCCGTCGACAACCTCGAGCCGCGCCGGTGGCGGCGCGTCGCCGAATTTCAATACGTAGTTTTCGGTGACTAATTTCATGATCTGGCCCTGCAATGCAGCTTGCCCGGAGTGCCAGTATTCCTGCATCTGAAGAAACGCCGGAAACATCTCTTCAGGAACATGCAACGTCAAGCCCGGCCTGGCGACGGTCGGCATTATCCGGTCGCGGATCTCCGACACGATGGCCTCAGCCATCCGCGGATGCAATCCACCGCTAATTATTTCCGCGCGCATTCTTTCGAGCCATTGCTCGAATTCAATCTCGGGTGGTTGATCGTTTACCGGAACGTCCATTTTCCCGCCTTTCAAATAGACCGCATAGCGGCCTGCCCTTGTTTCACGTTGTTGCGAGCAATGCGCGATTCGATGTGGAAGATCATCTCCCCGCGCGAGATCTCCGGGATGACCTGCGCGCCCGCGACGTTGTTGTTGATCGTCACCGACGGCGCGCCGCCGCCGTCGCGCCACGCCGCCGCCTGCCCAGCGGGGACGATCATCTCGTTTTTATGCACGATAGCCGGCATGTCGAAGGGGACGGAATTTGTTCCTACGTCGAATTTAGGAAGCGCGCCTAACAGGAATCCAAATAGGCCGCCCGTCCCGCCGCTCGCGGATGGACCGCCCCCGATCGCGCCGGCGAGCGTGCCGGACGCGCCGCCGGTGAGAACGCCCGTCAGAACGCTCTTGAGCGCCGAGGAAGCGAGCGTCTGGAGGAGATTCTTCAGAACGTCGTGGAGCTTCTGGCCTTTGATGATCGCGCTGTCGAGACCATTGATAAGATCATTCGAGAACTCATTCACGACCGAATTGAGCGCCTGTTGCGCGGCCTTCAGATCGTCGAGCGCGTTTTTCGCTTTCTGAGCTTCAACCGCTTGATCAACCGCGTCCTGTTTCTCTTTCTCAGTTAGAGCGCGGCCTTCCTTGCGCGCCGCGGCCTCCGCGCCGGCGAGAGCGACAGCTTTCGCGCGTTCGACGTTCCCCAGTCCCCACGTGGCGAGCTCCGCCTTCGCGGTCTCGGCGGCCTTCTGGAGGCTTTCGAGATAGGTTTGAATCTGGCTCGCGGCTTCCTTCGTCGAGGAAGCCGGGTCATAGGAGGCGTAGCGCTTTTGCGGGACTCCGGCGGCTTCAACTTTCTCAGGCGGGGCGATGAGCTCGCCGGTCGGCGCGACCAGGGGCGCGGGGAGCTTTTCTCCCTTCCCCAGGCGCGCGATCGCCGCGCCCGCCGTCTCTCCGTCCACGCGCGTTCGATTGAGGTTCTGGACAAGCGTTAGGGCGTGATTCGCCGCCTCGGCGATCGACGCGGAAAATTCCATGAACTCCACTTTGAGCTTGCCGATCGTAACGCCAAGGGGAGCCATCGCGGACAACAGCCGGTCCTTGGCCGCCACCGCCGCGGCGTCGATTTGGTGCTGCAGCTCTTCGGCCTCGTGCACGGGGCCGTCTTTGAGGTCGATGCCGGCCGCTTTGGCCGCCGCGGCAAATTGCTGAATGCCGATCTGCGCCCGCATGATCGGGCCGTAAAGCTTTTCGCCTGTCTCGTCGCCAAATAGCGCCTTGGCGAGATCAAGCCCTTCCTCACGCGGCAACTTGCGGATTTCCTGCGCGACCATGTCGATGGCCTGCGCGCTGTTTTTCGCGCTGCTGATAACCTTCAGGAAGGGTTTGTCGAATTTCTCGATGAGGTCTTTCAGCTCGCCCGTGTTACGGCGCAGCGCCTCATATTGCTGGTTGGCCTGCTGCAGGCCCTTCGCCATCGCCTCGGCGTCGACGCCCGCCTTGGCGCCGAGGATCTCCGCGCCCTTGACCTGGTTGGCCGAGAGACCGACCTGGCGCATCGTCTCGCCGAGCTTGACGAGATCTTCCTGCACCTTCGACCCGGCGAGTGCGACGAGCGCCGCGGTCGCCACGCCGGCCGCCGCGGCGATCAAAGGCATCCAGCGAACGACTATGCCGCCAAGCGCCTGCACCGATCCGGCGACGCCCCCTGGTCCCGCGGAGAGGGCTTGCGTAAGGCGCCCTGACTCCATCGCCAAGCCACGGAAGATAGAGCCGCCCGCCGCCACCTCGTCGGCGAGGCTGCGCGCGACATGCGCAAACTCCATCGCCTGCATGCGGTTGAGGCCAATAGCGCTGGCGTGGCCCTCCGCATGGCCCTTCCCCTTCTGGAAGGCGCCGGAGAGGCTGTTGATCTCGGCTTTCGCCTTAGCCGCGCCGGCCGCCGCGGCGCGCAGCTGCTTCGTCAGATTGTCGTTGGCCGCGCCGGAGGCGACTTCCTTGGCGAGCTTTTTGAGCTCGGCGTTGAAGGCGGCGAGCTGCGCCTTGGCGACCGCCGCCGCCGAGGCGAGCCCCGCCGCGTCGCCGCCAAACTGGACTTCAACTTTCGATGTCTCGGCCATGCTCAGTCCCCCTGAGGCGCGCAGAACGCGGCGGCGCCGTGCATGCTGTAGCGGGGCGCGGTGCGGTCGTCCGCGCCCCGCTTCCTGCCTTCCCGCGGCACGGTGACACAGCCGCAGAAAGCCCGGAAACCGGCCGGCGAGCGCTTACGAGGGCACACTCGCCGGCTTTCCGCGCAGCCGACCTTCTGCGCGGGACCGCGCCCGACCATCTCGAACCGGGCGCAATTCAAATTCAACGCGCCGCCAGCGCGACGAAGGCGCTGCGCTGCGTACCGTCGCTCGCTGTCAGAGGCGACGAGACGAGCGGGTTTGCGTCGCATCGCAAAACGACGCGGAGGTAGGCTTGGTCGTTGAGGAACGCGACGTCGGCACTCAACGCCGAGGCCATCGGCTTCGTGCAGACGCCGTACCATTTCGGATCGATCAGCAAGAGGTCGCCAACGGTGCCGACGAGCGGCAAGGCGTCGCTTTCAATGAACGGACGGCCGAAGAGGCGCGGCGTGTCGTCGGGGTTTGCGCTCCCGCTCTGCGGGTAGCTTGCCTGAAGCTGCGCGAGCGCCTCGTTTGTAAAAATTTGCTGAGCCACGCTTTCCGCGCCTACCCATATGGCCGTTTTGCGTGAGGCGGACGGGAGCGCATTCCACATGCTGAGCAGATTCTCGTAAACGACGGTCTTGGCCTTCTGCCCGGTCTGCGCCGCGACCTTTATCAGCGCCGGACCACTCACGACGGAAAGCGGGCGGCCCGCGCCCGTTCCGGCCGAGGTGAGCGCGTATTGTTCGAGCTTGAACGCGATTTCATCCGCGATCGCGTCATTCAGGTATTGTGTCAGGTTCTCGGCGTCGGAGAGAAGCTCATTCGTCAGAGGCACAAGCGCAAGAATTTTCTCGGCCGCGAAATCCGTCTCCTTGAATTTCGGGAATGACGTCGTCTGCAGAATGCCTTCGTCGATGAAGTCGACAACCAGGCCGCCCCACCTGTAACCGTTGGCGCGACTCGTCTCGTCAACGCCCGGAACCGCAAGCTCGTTTTTCCCTTGCGGGAATTTGAACTTTCGGAAGTAGCTCAGCGGCGAATTGCGCCGTGAGAAGATCGTCTCAAAAATCGGCTCCGCCATTGCGGATCCGACGAGAAATCCGCCGATCGCGGGCGAGGTCCCGCCGGCGCCGGTCGGCGCGCGCTTGAGGATCCTGTTCGGCTGGCCCGTCGCCGCGACGCGTGCGGCTGCGCGAACGAGATCGCCGAGGTTCCGAAGCGGCGTCTCGCGCTCGTCTTCGTCCGCCGCCAGGAGGCGTGCCAGAGATCTCCTGGCGACAAGCTCGCCGGAGGCGCTGAAGCCCTTGGCGTCGATCGCTTTTTTCAACTCAACGATATGCGCGGTTCTCGCGGTCCTTCCGCTCATTATCTTGCTCCATTCGGTTCGGCGACGGACGGCAGCGCCGCCTTGAACGCCTTGATGCGTTCGTCGACGACGGCGTCGTCAACTTCAATCTCGAGGGCGGGAATTTGCTCGCGCAGCACGGCGAGGAGGGCCGCCTGGCGCGCGACGAGCGCGTCTCTGTTTGTCTCGACGAAATGCGTAAGCCCGGCGATCGTGGCCTTGCTCTCGCGCTCGACCTTCAGCGCCTTCGGGAGTTTTGAAAGCTCGGCGCTCGCCCAGGCTCGAAACTCTTCGACGAGAGGCGAGGCGGTCGCCTTCAGTTGTCCGACATAGAGGTTCGAGAGGAGATTAAATTCGGCATTTGCCGAAAACTTCGCGCCGTTCGCGATTCGCAACTGCTCATTCGCATCGACGAGCGCGATCTCGGCTTCGCGCACTCCGCAGATTGCTCGCTCGACGCCGTCGTCGATGGCCGGAATTTCCTCAGCGAAAGCGGCGCGCGCGGCCTCCAGCTCCTTGACGAGCGCTTGCCGATCGGCGAGCCGCTTCGCGGCGATTTCCTTGTGGAGCTTCTGCCCCGTCTGCGATTGCTCGAGAGCGCGGATGAATTCGGAATGTTTCGAGTCAGCGTTCATGGCGTGACATTGTGCGCCGCCGTGGATAGTCGCAACCGGGGGTCGGCTATCCACCTCGGAGGATTTGCCGGACGCGATGACAACTGAGAACCTCGACGCCGAGCGCGCGCCTGATATGCGGGTGACGAAGCAGGTCGCTCGCCACGTTCGCCGCTTTTTGGCGTTCCGACTCGGCGGGATACGTGCGATGAGCGTAAGAACGCAAAGCCACGTGGCTCCACAGCCGCCGCTCGGCGTCGGCTTCCTCGTCCGTCATACGCAACGCCTCGAGGCGCCCGGCGCGCATCGCGCGGCCGATCTCGAGCACGATAGCCACGCGATCGATCGCATCAAGGCGGTCGAGAATGGCCGCGACGCGGGGTGAGAACACGAAACCGCCCTCGCCGCGATCTGCGGAGCGGACGGGCGGCGGCGAGTGCTTCTGGCGCGTTGGCACACTCAACGGCGCTGAGGTAGCGCCGCCATCGTCTTCGCGCGCCGGCGCCCAGTTTCCGCCACGCTGCGCGGAGGAGGAGGAAGCTTTTTGGCGCGATGATGCGGTCACTTCGCGCGACCTTCGCCCCGATCGCTCACACCCTCGGGAAAATCGAGGCGCTCTTGCGCCGCCGAATCGCCGCGATCGATCCGGGACAACGCAGCCAGCGTCGCCACCTCGCGGCCGATCGCGCATTGGCGTTTGGCGATCTCGCGCGCCGCTTTCGCCAGCTTTCGGCCGCAGAGCTGCGGGTCATGGAGCGAGCCAAGCGCCAGGCCATGGATCTCGCGCGCCGCTCGCTCAATCTCGACGATCGCCATCACTACGTCCGGCCTCCTATCGCCGAGCGCTTCCATGTAAACCCGCCGGCGCCCAGACCCGGCTCGAACGCCTCCTCTCGGCATCCTTGCTCCCTCCGATTAAGCGAAAACCTCTGAAAACCAATGATTCCGAAGGTCGCGCTTCAAACCTCCTGGCCCCGCCAATATTTTTTTTGCCTGGGAGGGAGCCCGATTGCATCCGGACGTTGGCTTGGCAGAAATAACCCCTACCCCGCGTGTTGCGGGGAGGGCGGCCTGGGCTCCGCCTCCGGAGAGCGATCTGCCGCGCGTCATGACGACATCCCCTCGCCAATGCCGCCATCGAGCGGCGGCGGGGCTGCGCCGGGCGGCCATTCCGAGGGCTCGCTCCAGTGCCCGGCCCGTTCGTATTCCGCGAGCGCCAGTTTGCTGCGGCGTTCACGGGAGCGCCGCGCGTGGTAGCTGATCCAGGCGGCGCCGTTCGCGGAGCGCGCATCGACGCGAACAAGCGTTGCGGCCTCAATCCGTGACGTCCCGGACGGGGGCTCGCTCCATGTCCCCTCGCGCAGCCAGTTCGCGAGGAACGGACGAAACTTCGGATCTTTGGGCTGGTCGCTTCTGGCGAAGTGTCGCGCCTCGTCGAGGATCTGCGCTGGCGGAATACCGCGCTCCATGAGCGCCACCCACGCGCGGTTGGCGGCCGTGCTCGAGCAGCCAGATCGGCGCGGGAAGATTTCGCAGAGGGTCCGAAATTCTCCCTCGCTGTTCTCCTGCGTGACGCCATTGGCGTCACCGAATGCTACATTATAATTCTTATTCTTATTCTTATTCTTATATATATATAAGGGTGACGCTTCGTGTGACGCTTCGTGTGACGCTTCGTGTGACGCTTCGTGTGACGCTTCGTGTGACGCTTCGTGTGACGCCTTACGGGCTCGATAGCGCCGCGTGCGGGCCGCCCCGACTGACGGACTGCCCGCTATTTCCTCATATTCTTCTAATGGTTGCCGCTCGCTCCAATTCTCGATTTCGATGCTGCCGTCGCGTTCGATGACCAATTCGACGCGGATCAATTCGGCCAGAATGTTCGAAAATTTGCGCGGAGTGAGCCACAAAAGACGAGCAAGATCGTCCTTATCAGGAAGGCCATCGGAGTACCGGGAGCGCAAAAGTAGGAGGAAAATCCACGCTGAAAACGTGTCGGGAGACAACTTTCTCAGTCGCAAATCGTCCAAATCGCTCTCGGAAAGTTTGACGAATCGTCCCCTCATTCGACGCGCTCCCTCGCGCTTTTGCGTCGCGTCCAGGCAGGATTTTTAGGGCCCGCGTCCGCGGCCTCTATCGCGCGGGCTTCCGAAGCCCGCGACTTTTCGCGCTCGCCCGGCGGCGCGATCTCGCGGGCCGCATCGGAGACGAGCATGTCGATCGCGCTGGTAATTTCCGCAGCACTCGCTGCAGCTCCAGCGGCGTGCAGCTTCCCTTCGATCCATCGCGTCAAGGTCGCCGAGTTAGCTGCGAAATCCCCGAAGACGCTCGCGCATATCGGCACCGCGACAAAGGTTTGTCCGCCGCGTCGCCAGTGCCGACACAACGCCAGCAGATCGGCGAGCGCTTGCTGCGGCGCGATCATCACGCCGCTCCCCGCGCACGCTTACCTTGCGGGACATAGGCCGCGGCAATAGGTCCCTTGATCCTTCGCCGGCCGCCGTACATCTCCTTGATGGATTTTCGGACGCAATTCTCGACGATCTCGAGTTCGGCTGCGACGCGCGGGATTGAAGGCCAAGCATCGCCAGAACTGCGATTGAGATATTCGGCCAACACGACTGCGATGCGGAGCGCGCTTGGCGGAAGAGAGCCGTCGAGCGCCACCTGCTTGATCCACTCAAACTTCTGGCGGGTGAACGCGTCTCCGCTCATTCGGGGCTGCCCATGGATGCGCAGCGATCCTCGAGCACGGCGCCGTCCCGGATCCTGGCGCGATCGAGAACGATTTTCGCGCCTTGAGCGTCGAGCTCGCCTTTGCTATTTTCTACTTCGAGCCGGCCGGGAAGCTGCTCATGGATTCGAGGGTCGCGCTCCGCACTTGCGGGCGCGGCCCTCGGCCGTTTCTTGAGCGCCATGCGTCACGCGGCCTCGCACGAATTCGGCATGGGCAGGCCTGCCACATAACGCCGCGCAATGTCGGCGCGGATGATGCTCTTTCCGCCGCGCTTTTCGACAATCACGCGACCATGTTTCACATCGTCGTAAAACTTTGTTGTTTTGACATTTGCGAGCGCCATCGTTTCGGCGATGGTGAGGTTGCCGCCGCAGTCCAGTCTCTCTTTTAGGCTCAAAGCCGACATGTCTTCGTTTCCCTTCGCTCAGATGCTTGAGAGCGCGAAGAGATTTGCGCCGCTTTGAAAGGTATTTTTAGTGCGAAGATTTTCGCTTTTTGGCGGATTTTCGCACTAAGCTATCATTCTGTTTTCGCAGCTTCTTCTCCTTCGGCTTCTGCGCGTTTGGCTTTTCGCAAAGCTTGCGAACAGCCGTCCCGACGCTTTCAGGCGACACGGCCGCTTCGACGAAGCGATGAAAGGCCGATCTGTTCGATTCGTCTCCCGAATACGTCGGGGCCTCGCCTGTGAACCGTGTCCAAATTCGCCCAAGCGCTTCGACGCAAAGCTTCTGCGCCAGCGCGTTCGGCAAACGCTCGGCGCGGATCACAGCGGCTTGAGCGCTTGCCGCTTGCCCAATATGGAACAGGTCGGGCGTCGCGCCGCCGAGCGCTTCCTTGAGCCTTTCCGCGCGCTCGGCGCCGAGCCTCTTTGCAAGGATATGATGCTCGGGTCCGCACGTATCCCGCACGCCTGTTTGATGGCGCATCCTATGATAGTCGGGCTCTTTCGCAATTGAAGAGAGGACGGCGCTCTTCGTTTGGCGTTCCAGGCCGCGCCATGCCGCTTTGAGCTTTTGCGCCAGTGATGCGATTTGCCGGAGCGCGTCGGCTTCTCTCAACAGCGACTCGCGAAATTCGTTCTTTCCATCGCTGGCCCCGTTGCGGGCCTTGGCCGCGAAGAACAGGGAGACCGCGCTTTGCGCCTCATCGAATAGGATTGCTTCGGCTTCGCGGCTCAAGTCGACGCGCTCGACGACGATGGCGCGCAATTCTTCGACCTTCTCAAGCGAGAGTTCAGCGCCGGCCGGCTCCCAATAAGCCTGCGGAGTCGCGAGCCTTCGAAGCTTCCGCGAGCGATCTTCACTCATTCGGTCGCGCCCCCGAGCAGTAGAGAGCCCAGTCATTCATCAGCGCGCGCCGTTTTTCGAGCGCGTCGCCGCGCCGATAAGCCTGCTCGGCCGCGTCGCCGATCGTATGCGCGAGGGCCGCCTCGGCAACCTCGCGCGGATAAGCTGTCATGTCGCCGGCCCAGTCCCGAAAAGCCGAGCGGAAGCCGTGCGGGGTCGCTCCGGCGACGCCCAGGCGGTCGATCACCTTACCCATTGCAATATGCGAAAGCGGCTTGCCATATTTCTGGCCGGGAAAAACAAATTCGGACGTCCTAAATGGCCGCATCGTCTCGACGATCGCCAACGCTGGCGGCGAAAGCGGCACGCGATGCACGCGCCCAGATTTCATCCGGCTAGGCGGAATCGTCCACAACGTTGCATCGACATCGATTTCATCCCAGCGCGCGCCATAAACTTCGCCCGATCGCGCCGCCGTCAAGATGGCAAATTCAAGAGCCCGAGCCGCGATCGTTTCTATGCCGCGAAGCCGTGCAAGAAACGCCGGCACAGCCTCATAGGGCAGGGCGGCGTGGTGCCCTTGCGCGAGGCGCTGGCGCTTCGGGAGAAGATGTTCAAGATGGCCGCGCCAACGCGCGGGATTATCGCCAGCGCGAAGCCCATGAGCAGTCGCATAGTCGAGAACGGCCTCGACACGCCCCCGCACGCGCGAGGCGGTCTCCGGCGCCCGCGAAACGATTGGCTGCAGAATGGCCAGCACGTCGCTTGTCGAAATCTCAGCGACGATTCGAGGACGCAGCGGCGCGGCGTGAACGCTCAAGGACTGGCGCCACTGATCGCGATGCTTGACGTTCCTCCATTCTGCCTCCTTGACAGAAAGGAAGGCGTCGGAGACCTCGCCGAACGTTCGCCCGGCGGCTCGAGCGCGGCGTTCTTCCTCCCGGTCGTCGATCGGGTCGCGACCGGCACGAATCGAAAGAGCGGCCTCAGCGCGCAGCTCGCGGGCATCTCCAAGTCCGATTTCCGGATAGGAGCCAAGTCCCATCTCGCGGCGTCTACCGTGACGCGAGAAGCGGAAAACCCACCTTTTCGCGCCGGACGGAGAGACGACGAGTCGCAAACCATCGCCATCTTCATGACGGCCGGGCGGCGCGGTCGCTACGCGCCTCGCCGAGAGTCTTCCGCTAACCCTCACGGGTCGCCCCCGATTTATCCCCCAATACGACGCGTATTTAGGCGAACAAAAGCGAACGCGCAAGAATGCTCTATGGCAAGGAATCGCCGTCTTCTCATGGCCTTCGCGGGCTTCGGCGAAAGGCGGCGAAAGGCTTTTGGTCGGAGTGGCGTTCCTCGCGCCAATCCTCCTGCGCGCGCGCCGCTACGGCGGAGCCGGCGACCAGGAGCATCGCAGCCGCAAAGAGTCTCGCCATCATGATTTCGCCTCCAGAGCACGGCGGAATTGCCGCTTTCTCTGGAAGTTTTTCTCAATGCCGCTGAATCCGGTCTGAACGATTGGCTTCGCAAAGCCGTCCACAAAAAAAGCCTCACGAACGCCCAGGCGTGCGTGAGGCCGAAACGTAGCTCTTGCGAGCGTCGCTGAGGGCTTATTGGCCCTGCGCGCGAATGACGAATTTGGAGCCTTCGCAGACCACATCGCCGATGAAGCCGGTCGCCTTGCCCAGTGCCGTTGCGGCCTGAGCGTGACCCGTCCAGACGCAGCCCTTCTTGTCGTCGGAGCGCTTGTCGAGCTTCACGGTGTAGATCCCGTCCTTGAGCGCCCCTTCGACAGTGTAGCTGACTTCCGTGCCGTTATCGCGTTGCAGCGTGGCCGTGCCGGTAAAAGCGTCGCCTTCCGTCTTCAGCAACCAAGAGCCCTGGGCCGACTTGATGCCGGAGGCGCTTTCCTCGGTGACGTTCCACGAGGCGGCCAGGGCCGGCGCGCTGAAAGCGGCGAGGGCGAGAGCGGTGGCGAGAGCAAGCTTATTCATGTTTCCTCCTGGTTATGCGCGGACTGAGCGCGCCGCGCGCGCGTTTGGGTTGGATTATGCGATCGTTACGAAGGCGTCGCGCAGCTGTGCGCGAGGGGGGAGCCGCACCTTTGCGAATCCGCGGTCGCGGATCGTCGGGGCGCCTTACGCCGCCCGAAGGTTGCCGGCGGAGCTCTTTCCGGACCGGGCGTCGCGGATCAGCTCGAACTCGATCTTCTCTCCGGGAGAGAGGGTCTGCATTCCCGCGCGCTCGACGGCGGAAATATGCACGAACACATCGACTCCGCCGTCGTCAGGCTGGATAAAGCCGAAGCCCTTGGTGGCGTTGAACCATTTGGTGGTTCCAATAGCCATGATGATTTCCTTTCAATCGCGCAAGCACGCTTAGACCCGCAACAGGCGTTGCGCGGCGTTTGTCAGAAATTGAAGGGAAGCATCGCTGAAGCGCCGAAGCGCGAAAGAGAGACAAGATCCGTCCAAGATCGCCGGCACGATAAGCTCGGATCGTGACGCTTGCAAGACCTCTGCGCGCTAAACCGTAAGGGAGATCCCCCGGCTTTGCCGGGGTGGCAGTAGCAGTTTGACGTTTTCGGCAGTCCACCGTCGAAATTTCCAGTCGTGAGCCGCCAAGCACACGATGAGGGAAATCGACGATG
>Ga0265327_10002877_pt1 | contig 17313 bp, 24 predicted proteins | sample 41621metaG_FD_202089 | JGI IMG/M metagenome (GOLD analysis project Ga0265327, IMG submission 202089) | Rhizosphere microbial communities from Carex aquatilis grown in University of Washington, Seatle, WA, United States - 4-16-21 metaG | ecosystem: Host-associated > Plants > Roots > Rhizosphere... | reverse complement strand
AGGAAAAACGCGAACAATGAAATCTGACTTTTTATCATCTTACCGGGAGCAAGATGTAGCTATGCCTATATGAGCGGATACAAATTCCGGCTAATCTGTCTGCTGCTGTTGCTGCCGATAGGGGCGGGGGCAGACGAACAAGCGGCTCGGCTTATGCTAAGCCACGATGCCGCAACAAGCTGGCGACTGGAGGCTCGGCAACAGCCTTTGCCGGGAGTACTCAAAACCATTACCGAAAAAACAGGCGTGCCGATTCATTATTCGGTATTACCCCAGGCGTTGATTAGCACGACCTGTGTCGGGGCAACGGTAAAACAGGTGCTGGAATGCCTGTTTAATAAGAAGGCGGATTTGATTTTCCGCTACAAAAACAATGCAGCTCAGAACAGCCCGGAAGAAGTCTGGGTGCTGGGCACAAATGTTGACGTTGAACAGGCGTCAATATCGTCCGGAGCGGAAACGCAACATCCGATCCCTGAGATGTTGGCGCAAACCGGCGGCACGGAGGCAATGGATAAATTGCTGGAACAGCTGAAAACCGACGATCCGGGGCAACGCGCCGATGCCGTTGCCCGGCTGTCGGCAGAAAAGCAAAGCCATGACGGCACTATTGACCGTGTATTGGTTTCGGCATTGTCGGATAAAAACGCAGAAGTGCGGGCACAGGCGGTTTTCGCTTTGGCGAAACGAGAAAGCGGCGGCGCACCGGCCGCATTACAACAGGCACTACAAGACAGCGACGCATCGGTTCGCTTAATGGCGGTAGATAATGCCGGTGATAATGTCGCGCTATTGCAACAGGCATTAAACGATAGCGATGAAACGGTGCGTGCTTATGCCGCGACAAAGCTGGAAACGTTTTCTCATAGCGCTAACGTGCAGTGAGTTGGAAAACATTAATAACGATACGATTAAGTTAATTTTTGTGGGTTCGTGCTGATAATCGATACACGTTTTTATCAGTCTACTTAATATTTTTAGCGCCGGTTTCCCGGCCTACGAGGATGACATGACACATATGCTATTTAAAAAAGTTTTTGCGCCGGCAACATTGTTAGCTGTAGTGGCTTATGCGGGCGGCGCATCGGCTCACGAGCAATCCGGAGCACTGGGAAAAGCGGCGTCAGCCACCGATTATTATCAGGTAACCTGTTCCGATGACGGTAATGGCCCGGCCGATCATCTTTTTGTGCAAATCAAGGATCTGGCGCCGGTGGCAAAGCCGATGGTCAGCATTTTAGTGGTTAATGGTTTACAAGCGAAAACCAGTACCGATCCTATTGATGGCGATGCAACGGGTAGTCCGGGACTTAATATCAAGGGGGGAACAACGGCAACCTATTATGTGCTTGTCAGTAAAACAGCTGCCGGCGCAGAAAATTACTTTTTTGACTACCATTGTTTGACGGCTAACGGTGATCATACCGGTACCGATATTTATCCATTCCAAAACCAATAATAGCTCCGTCAGCATTAACCGCACTTTGCCGAAATGCTTGGATATTTGATAAACAGAGTTTATTTTTAACTGCTTGTAATAATAAAAAGAATGAATCAACGCATAATAATACTGCTGTGCTCGGTACTGGCGCTGGGCTTTGCGCAAACATTAACGGCGGCGGAGCAGGGCGACGCAATGCCCGACTGCACTTTAGCCGCTGCCGATGGCGCGACCGCCTATAACCTGAAATCATTGCAAGGCAAAGTGCTTTATGTCGACTTTTGGGCGTCCTGGTGCGGCCCTTGCGCCAAATCGTTTCCTTTTTTGAATCATCTCAATCATCAGTTCAAAGACCGCGGGCTACAGGTTATCGGTATTAATTTGGATGAAAAACCGGCGGATGCGCAGGATTTTCTTGCCCAATATCCGGCCGAATTTACGGTCGCGGAAGCAAACGCTAATCAACAATGTGCGCTGGACTTCGGCGTAAAAGCGATGCCGTCCTCTTATTTGGTCGACCGCAAAGGCCGTATTCGTCATATCCACCTCGGCTTTAAGTCAGGCGAAGCCGAAGACTTGACCGCACTGATTGAGCAATTGATCGCCGAGCATTAGCCGTATTGAAATCCTACATGAAAAAAACCGAGCGCAGTTCCGTTGCGTTGCTGATAGTATTGAGCGCTTGCGTGTCGGCCTGTTCGCCGGTGACACCCTGGCAACGCGGTACCTTGGCCAAACCGTCGATGGCTTTGGAACCGAATCCCATGCAAAGCTCATTGAAGGAACACACGCATGGCAGCCGGGAAGCGGCCTCCGGCAGCAGTTCGGCCAGCGGAGGCGGTTGTGGCTGTTACTAAAGGTCCTTCAGTCGTAGACTCGGCTTGCCGATACTTTGCAAGGCATCTGTTAACGCGGGCTTTCAAGCCCAAGCCTAAAACCTCAACGGCATCGTCCAGCTCGTCGTTACAAGCGCTGACCGTCGCCGCGATGGCTCTCCCCGGCTTAATCATGCCGGCCGCCTATGCCGCGGAAGACGATGAAGTCAGCTTTCAGTACGGCCATTACCAGGAAGGTAAGCGCACTCTTTATAATGTCCAAAACAACAGAAATCCTATTGAGGTCGACAGCCTGCTCGGCAGAGCCAAAATCAGCCTGTCTGACCGGATCAAGTTCGCTTTTAATTACACCCAGGATACCTGGTCGGGAGCCACGCCGATTACCACCGCGCCGCTGGTTTTCAGCGGCAATCGCGCGATCCAGGCGGACACCGCAACCCGCCCCCGGCGCACGATTACCACCGGCGCTTCGCCTTATCTGAACGGCGAAATACTGTTAGATAAAAATTTTGTCCCACTCGGTAAAAACGCAAAAGGTAAAGTAACGGGGGAAAACCCGCAACTAGCACACACGCTTTCTACCGCATCGCCGGAAACCCGCAAGCAAGGCGACTTCAAGTTGGGCCACGAGTGGGATGAGGCGGCGCTGGACATAGGCGGCGGCATTTCAGTTGAAAACGACTATGAATCCCGCTTCGGCAATATCAACGGGCGTTGGGATTTCAACCAAAAACTGACCAGCCTGAATCTGGGCTTAAGCTACACCAACAGCGACACCTCGGCGATATTCGACCATGACGCCTCGCCCTACATCACCAAAACGGCTTTTGCCAGCCAGATCGACCAAGTCGGCGCTTTAACAGTCATCCACGGCAATCGCCAAGATTGGGCGACCACATTGGGTTTGACTCAAGTGTTGAATAAGGACGCGTTGATCCAGACCAATGTCGGTTACACCCGCAGTACCGGCTATATGGAAAATCCTTACAAAGCTATGACGGTCGTATTTGTCGATCCCGATCAACGCGGCAAAAACCTGACCGGCACTGTAAAGGCGTTTCTTGAACAGCGCCCCGACCAACGCAACCAGCTGACTTTAGGCAGCCGCTATATTCAGCATGTCGACCTAGTGGATGCGGCCCTGCATCTGGATTACCATTTTTTTCATGACGACTGGGGCATTAATGCCCATACCTTTGAGGCGGATTGGGTGCAGCCTATCGGCAACACTTGGACGGTCACGCCCAGAGTTCGCTATTACTCGCAAGACGCCGCCGACTTTTATGCGCCTTACCTGCTGTCCAAACAGGCCTACTCCAAAGCCGTGTTTGACAATAAGACGGGAGCTGTTTCCATCGTTCCTTACGATCCGCAACAACTGCCCGCCAACTTTTCCAGCGACCAGCGTTTGTCGGGTTTCGGCGCTTTAAGCGGCGGCATAACGGTCAATAAACAGTTTTCCAAGGCGGTCAGCCTTGAAGCCGGTTTTGAGTATTACACCCATGCGGGTTCGTTAAAACTGGGCGGCGGCGGAGAAGGCAGTTATGCCGATTTTAATTATTATGTTGCCAATGCCGCCTTGAAAGTGAATCTGTCGGCGCTGGATCGCGGCGGACATGAAGACCATTCCGCTCATGCCGCGCATAGTCATCATAGCGGCCACGGGCCGGCGGGCGTGATGTTCGACCATATGCTGAGCAAAACCAATGAGGTAATGGTCGGTTACCGTTTCATGCATAGCCGTCAGTCGGGCGACACGCTGCACGGCTCGAATCCGGTCGACGATTTGGCTATTGTTAATAACGGCGGTTGCGGCAAAGGCCGTAATCGTTGCCGGTTGACGCCGACGTATATGAACATGAATATGCACATGCTCGATATTATGTACGCGCCTACGGATTGGTTAAACCTGATGCTGATGCCGCAATTCATGGATATGGACATGAACCTGAGAACACTGAACGGTGCGCCGCCGGTTCCGGTCGGCGGCCATGTCCATACCGGAACCGGCCATGCGACCGGCGGGGTCGGCGATACCGGCCTGTATGCCTTGATCAAAGTGCTGGATATACCCGTGCACCATGTTCATCTGGCCCTGGGTTTTAGCGCGCCGACCGGAGACGTCGACATTAAGCTCAGACGCAACCACCAACAAGACGAAGGCTTGATCCATTACGGCATGCAATTGGGTAGCGGCACTTGGGACTTTAAACCCAGCTTGACCTATACCGCTAAGCTTGACGATTGGTCGTGGGGAGCCCAAATCAGCGGTACCAAGCGGCTTGAAGACAAGAACGCATCCGGTTACGCCTTGGGCGATATGTTTCAATCCACGGCTTGGGGCGGTTACAGTCTGACGCGCTGGCTCTCGGCATCGATACGCGGCGTTTATACGGTGCAGGGCGCCGTTAGCGGCCAATTCAATCCCACGCAAGGGGTGGTCAACGGCAAGCTGGTCAACAACGTCAATCCGAAAGCCGGGCCGATGGACTTACCGAGCAGTTACGGCGGACGCTATTGGGATGTCGGTTTCGGCCTGAATGCAACAGTGACCGGCGGCGCGCTGGCCGGTAACAGTTTCGGCTTCGAATGGTTGCAACCGGTAGGCACCGATGTTAACGGTTATCAGCTGGATCGCGAGGGCGGGTTGTCGGCGACGTGGAGCATCATGTTTTAACAATAGGCAAGGTTGCGTATCTTTTTGAACCGAGGGGTTGTCGTTTATTTTTTCCGAGTTAGCTAATTTGCCCTCTACAAACCTAGCCGCTACCCGGTTATTAAAAACGCCGGCGGGCGATGACACCGATAAACACAAAAATCTGCGTTAATCATAACTATCCGCGCCGTCTGCGTTCTATTTTTGCCGGCTTCATCGCGTATTTTATGGCTTGAGTGTTGCCCAAGGAGTACCAAAACCTCCGATAGCCGATCAAAATCAATAACAAGACAACCATGACTGCAATAACCGGTTGGTCGCCCCATTCGGCATAAGGCGTGATGCCTCCCATCGGCGTAATCGTTCCGGTCAGCACGGTTTCCTGAAACAAAGGGGCTTGCTTAACGATTTGCCCTGTCGGCGAAACAATCGCCGTCGCGCCTGTATTGGTCGAGCGCAACAAAAAACGCCCGGTTTCAATTGCCCGCATTCTGGCCATTTGCAAATGCTGATGCGGTTCTATCGAGTCGCCGAACCAACCGTCATTGGTCACGTTAACCAAAAAGGCGGCGTCCGCCAAACCGTGAATACTCAAATCGCCGAACGCGTCTTCATAACAAATCAACGTAATAAACCGATAGCCGCCCGCTTTCATCAAGGCTTGGTTGACCGCCCCCGGCGAGAAATTGCCCAACTTTATATTGATCATATCGAGCACAAAACCCGATAAGGGTTGCAGCGGCAAGTATTCGCCAAAAGGCAGTAAATGAATTTTACGATACATACCCTCTTCCTTGCCCAGCGTTATGGCCGCATTGAAGTTTTTGATCGGGGCCTGTTGCTGTACCGGAACGCTGACGATCAAATCGGTATTGTGCAATTTGGCGTCGTTAGCCAAAGGCGCTAAAAAGACATCCTTAACTTGATCCAGATAAACGGGAATTGCGGTTTCCGGCCAGATAACGATAGCGGAATCCCAGTGTTGCTCGGTCATTTTTTTATATTTTAACAGCGTGGCGACTTTATTTTCCGGCCGCCATTTCTGATCCTGCGCGATATTGCCTTGAATCATCGAAACCTGAATCGGCGGCCCTATCTGATGCGTCCAGGTTTGATTTTTCAGCCAGCCGCCCGCGCCCCATAACACGATAAGCAGCGTGATCGGCCACACTTTTTTGTTGCCGGTGAACACCGCTACCGCCATTGAAGCGCTTAATGCAGCGATAAAGCCGGTGCCGTAAACGCCCATCAGTGCAATGTATCCGGCCAGAGGCGTCTCCATTTGAGAATAAGCAAGCTGCAACCAGGGAAAACCGTTCAGCACCCAATAGCCTCGGAAATATTCAACCAGCATCCAAACAATCGGCGTCGACAAAACCCAGCCCGGTCCCTTCATTTTTACCGAAAGATACCCGGCCAGCGCCGGAAACAGCGCCCAAAAAGCCGCGAACAAAACGCTCATCAAGCCCGCAGTCAACATAGCCACTTCGCCAAAATCGTGCATGCTGATGTAAACCCAGGACACCCCCGAAGCGAATGCGCCCAAGCCGAATAAATAGCCGCGCAAAGCCGCGCGTTTGGCCGCTATGTTGCGCCAACCGGCAAACAAAAACGCCAGCGCCGGCAGCGCCAGGCAGGAATAATTAAACGGAGCGAACGCTAAGGTGAATAAAATTCCGGAAATGGGCGCGCACAAGTCCCAATAGAGAGTGTTTGAATAACGCATGTTTTGTTTTTAGATCGGTGAATGATGAGTGTTTGTCGGCAATAGACACTGATCGAAATTAACTGTCATAATACCAAAAACCCAAGCTTAGCCGATTGCCAAGTGCGCCGGGTGTATCGGCAATGCAGCGCATCGGTTAGGGCTTATTTATTATAAGGAGTTTATTGTGAAAACTGTTAAAGTGCCCGGCCCTATGCGTATGGTATGGGGAAGTTTAATGGCTTACTGGTTGTCAGGCATCATTCATCCGGCCTTTGTTGCGATTGCGGTCATGATCGCACTGTTTATTCCGATCTTGATTGCCGATCCTTATTTTCCCACTCAGCCTGAAGAATAAAATCCGGCGTTATGAATAGCAGCCTTCTTTCCATCATTCGGCGATGAATAACAAACACTGCAAAATCTTGCTTGTCATAGTAGAATGCCGCCAGTCTCCAATACAGATAATGCAAACATGGACCAACGTACTGCGGAAGTAGAGCGAAATACGCTTGAAACCCAAATCAAAATCAACATTAACCTGGATGGTTCGGGTCAATCCTCGTTTTCAACCGGCGTACCTTTTCTTGAACATATGCTCGATCAGATTGCCAGGCACGGCTTGATCGACATGGACATCGTAGCTAAAGGCGATTTGGCGATTGATGACCACCATACTGTCGAAGACATCGGTATTACCTTAGGTCAGGCGTTTGCTAAAGCGACGGCCGATAAAAAAGGCATTTACCGTTACGGACATGCCTATGTGCCTTTGGACGAAGCCTTATCTCGAGTCGTCATCGATTTTTCCGGACGTCCCGGCTTGTTTTATGAAGTCAACTACCCCAAAGCGATGATCGGAAGTTTTGACGTCGACTTATTCCGCGAGTTTTTCCAGGGCTTTGTCAATCATGCCGGGGTGACTTTGCATATCGACAATTTAAAAGGCGCAAACGCTCATCACGTCGCCGAAACCATTTTTAAAGCCATGGGTCGCGCCATTCGCATGGCGATTACCGCCGATCCGCGTATGGCGGGCATCATGCCGTCCACCAAAGGCAGTCTTTAATCTTTTACCCTGCACCTTTAACCTAAATTTCTTATGTCTTCTGTCGCTGTTATTGATTACGGAATGGGTAATCTGCATTCCATCGTAAAGGCGCTGCAACATGCCGCGCCTGAAACGGAGGTTGTTTGTGTGTCCGATGCGGATACGATCCTCCGTGCCGACCGGGTAGTTTTTCCCGGCGTCGGCGCGATACGGGATTGCATGCAGGCGCTGAACCAATCGGGCTTGGCCGCCGTTATTCAACAGCTTGCCGAAAGCAAGCCGTTGTTGGGTATTTGCTTAGGCATGCAAGCCTTATTAACCGATAGCGAAGAAAACAACGGCACCGAGTGCCTGAATGTTGTTGCCGGCCATGTCGTGCGTTTTTCCGAACCGTTAACGGACAGCGGCGGCCATTCCCTCAAAATTCCGCATATGGGCTGGAACCAGGTCCATCAACGGCAAGCGCATCCGTTATGGGAAAACATTCCCCAAGACAGCCGTTTTTATTTCGTGCACAGCTATTATGTGCAGCCTGATGATGCCGCGGTCACGGCCGCGACTACGCAATACCCGGATGCATTTAGCTGTGCATTGGCTCAAGATAATATTTTTGCCGTACAATTTCACCCTGAAAAAAGCCAGGCAGTCGGTTTACAGTTGCTGAAGAACTTTTTGCATTGGGATGGACAAGTTTAACTACTATGACTGATTACAAGCCGCTGAGGATTTGAGTGTTATGTTATTAATACCTGCAATCGATTTAAAAGAAGGAAAATGTGTTCGTTTGCGTCAGGGACGAATGGATGATAATACGGTTTTTTCCGATGACCCCGTTGCCGTCGCAGGTAAATGGGTCGCCGCAGGTGCGAAAAGAATTCATTTGGTCGATCTGGACGGAGCGTTTGCCGGAAAGCCGAGAAACGCCGACGTGATTCACGCCATCGTCGAAGCGTATCCCGATGTGCCGATACAAATAGGCGGCGGTATTCGGGATGAAGACACTATCCAGGCTTATCTGAATGCCGGTGTGGAGTACGTTATTATCGGCACCAAAGCGGTTAATGAGCCGTATTTTGTCAGGGATATGGCGTTGGAATATCCGCGTCACATCATCGTCGGGCTGGATGCAAAAGACGGCAAGGTGGCTATCGACGGTTGGTCCAAACTGTCCAAACATGACGTGATCGATATGGCCCAACATTTCGAGGAATACGGCGTCGAGGCTATTATCTACACCGATATTTCCAGGGACGGCATGATGTCCGGCGTCAATATCGAAGCCACCGCGAAACTGGCGCGCGCGATTCGGATTCCCGTTATTGCGTCCGGCGGCATTACTAATATGGACGATATTACCGCCTTGGGCGCGGTTGCCGCCGACGGTATTATGGGCGCGATCACCGGCCGGGCGATTTACGAAGGTACGCTGGATTTTGCAGCGGCCGAAAAACTAGCGGAATCATTTCAATAACCATGAGCTTAGCCAAACGCATTATCCCCTGTTTGGACGTCGATAACGGCCGCGTCGTTAAAGGCGTGAAATTTGTCGATATTCGCGATGCCGGCGATCCTGTGGAAATCGCCAGACGGTATGACCGCGAAGGCGCCGATGAAATCACTTTTCTGGATATTACCGCCACTCATGATAATCGGGACACCATCGTTCATGTCGTCGAGCAGGTCGCCAGTGAGGTTTTCATTCCGTTGACGGTCGGCGGCGGCATTAGAACCTTGGATGATATTCGCCGAATGCTGAATGCGGGCGCCGATAAAGTCGGCATTAACAGCGCCGCGGTGTTTAACCCGGATTTTGTTCGCGAAGCGGCGGAGCGTTTCGGTTCGCAATGTATTGTGGTGGCTATCGACGCCAAAAAAGTCAGCTCGGCTGACGAGCCCGGCCGCTGGGAGATATTTACTCATGGCGGCCGCAAACCGACAGGTATCGATGCGATTGAATGGGCTAAAAAAATGGTCGATTACGGCGCCGGGGAAATCCTGTTAACCAGTATGGACAGGGACGGCACCCGCGAAGGTTTCGACTTGCCGTTAACCCGCGCCATTAGCGAAGCGGTAACGGTGCCGGTGATTGCGTCCGGCGGTGTCGGCAATCTTGATCATTTGGCTGACGGTGTTCTGGAAGGCAAGGCCGATGCGGTGTTGGCCGCCAGTATTTTTCATTTTGCCGAATACACGATTCAACAGGCTAAACAGCAGATGGCCTCGCGCGGCATAGAGGTGCGTTTATGAGCGATGCATCATGGCTGGACGAAATCCGCTGGACCGATGACGGCTTGGTGCCGGTTATTGCACAGCAGGCGGAAACCGAAAAAGTATTGATGTTCGCCTGGATGAACCGTGAATCGTTGGGTTTAACCGTCGCCGAAGGCTATGCCGTTTATTGGTCGAGGTCGCGCTCAAGATTATGGCGCAAAGGCGAAGAATCCGGGCACAGGCAGAAAGTGATAGGTCTATTTCTGGATTGCGATGAAGACGTTATTCTGTTAAAAGTCGAACAAGAAGGCGGCATTGCTTGCCATACCGGCCGGGAAAGCTGTTTTTACCGCAGCTTGGTTAACGGTCAATGGCAAGCCGTTGAGCCGGTTTTAAAAGATCCCGCAGCTATTTATAGAAAACCATGAACGACATATTGCAACAACTGGCGCAAATCCTGGAACAGCGCAAACTGGAATCCGCCGATAAATCCTATGTCGCCAGTCTGTATGCGAAAGGACTGGACAGCATACTGAAAAAAATCGGCGAAGAAGCGACCGAAACCGTTATCGCGGCCAAAGGCGGCGATAAAAAACAGATTATTTATGAAACCGCCGATTTGTGGTTTCATTGTATGGTGTTGCTGGCCGATCAAGGCTTGGGCCCGGATGATGTATTGCAGGAATTGCAGCGTCGTTTCGGTTTGTCCGGTCTGGAAGAAAAGGCGCAACGTAGCAAATAAAGATCTTGTCCTGCAAGGTCTTCAGTAAACAAGACGTTGCCTGGCAACGTCTCCATTGGAGTTAGAAATGGGTCTTAGCGTTACTCACTTATTAGTTGTATTAGCCATTGTCATTGTCGTGTTCGGCACCAAGCGTTTGCGCAATATCGGCACCGATCTGGGCGGAGCCATCAAAGGCTTTCGTTCCGCCATTAAAGAAGGCGAAGAAAGCAAACCGGCCGAAACCAAAAACGACGCCATTGACGGTGAAGTCACTGCCAAAACCGATAAAGACTAATATCGATGTTTGATGTCGGTTTTTCGGAGCTTTGCTTAATCGGTCTGGTCAGTTTATTGGTGATCGGTCCTGAAAAGTTGCCTCAAGTGGCCAGAGTGGTCGGGTTTTGGTTGGGAAAAACGCGCAGTATGGTGGCGTCGGTCAAAGAAGAAATCAAACTGGAGCTGCAAGCCGAAGAAATGCGCCAGATATTTAAAGAGCAGTCCGGCCTGCAAGAAGTTCGGCAAATACTGGATGAAACCTCCAACACGCTAAAATCCACGCTTGAACAGCCGCCAACGGCAAAGATAGACGCCTCTGATGCAACAAAGCTTGCCGAAACAGAGTCGCCTATAGAGCCGTTACCTCCGGATAATATCGAACCCCATGAGCCAAAATAATTTTGACGACACCGGCGCGCAGCCCTTCATCAGTCACCTGATTGAGTTGCGCAACCGCTTATTGCGCTCGGTATTATGCGTATTGATCGTGTTTTTGGGGTTGGCTCCATTCGCGAATGAAATCTACAGCCTGTTGGCAGGCCCTTTGCTACAGCATATGCCGAAAAATAGCACGATGATCGCTATCGATGTGGCCTCTCCCTTTTTCACGCCGTTTAAGTTGGCGCTGGTCCTGGCCGCTTTTATTTCCGTTCCGTTTATTCTTTATCAATTCTGGGCGTTTGTGGCTCCAGGTTTATATAAACGGGAGCGGCGCATGATTTTGCCGTTACTGGTTGCGAGCACCTTGCTGTTTTATCTGGGCGTCGCCTTCGCCTATTTCGTGGTTTTTCCGCTGGTTTTCGGTTTCTTGACCACTGCCGCACCCGAAGGCGTCGCGGTAATGACCGATATTGCCAAGTATCTGGATTTTGTTTTAGCCTTGTTTTTTGCGTTTGGCGTTTGTTTCGAAGTGCCGATATTCACCATTTTGTTGGTCTGGACCGGAGTGGTGACGCCGGCCGGTCTTGCCGATAAACGCCCTTACGTAATCGTCGGCGCGTTTATCGTTGGAGCTGTTTTAACGCCGCCGGACGCCATCTCGCAAACATTATTGGCGGTGCCGATGTGGATGCTGTTCGAGCTGGGCTTGTTATGTTCCCGGCTGTTTGCGCCCAAACCGGATGATGCCGAAATGGAACTTAGCTTGAATAAGATCGAACGGCAAGAAGATAAGTAATTTCCATCTCTACAAGCGCTATCGCCACGAAAGACACGAAGAAATAAAAACTTCGTGTCTTTCGTGTCTCGGCAATTGCTCCCTGCATTGCTCTCGATTGCTGTTCCAGACGCAATTCTACCTCCCCCGTCCTTGGGGTCGTACCTCCTGCTTCTAAGTCGTTTGTGGTGAATTCTTTAAAAACGCCTACCGGACATTTGGAAACAAGCGCTTGTCTCGCCTTAAGCGGACGGCCCAAATTTACTTTCTTTTTATGGCTCCAAATTTGCGATAATGCGCAGTCATTTCATTTACAAGGTATCCGTTGCACATGTGGTTTAAAAATCTGAGCATTTTTCGTCTTACTGAAGATTTCGCTTTGACTCCGGAAGATCTGGAGCTAAAGCTTGAACAAATGGCTTTTCGTCCTTGCGGCAGTCATGAAGAATTTACCTTTGGCTGGACCTCGCCTATCGGCAAGTCGTCGCAACAACTGGTGCATAGCTCAAATGGCTTTTTGATGCTGTGCGGAAAAAAAGAAGAACGAGTCCTGCCTTCATCCGTCGTCAATGAAATGATGCAGGAAAAAATTCTTGAAACCGAAGAGCAACAGGGCCGCAAACTCTCCAAAAAAGAGCGCACCGCTATCAAAGACGAGCTTATCTTTGAGTTGCTGCCCAGGGCATTCACCTTCTCAAACAAGATTTACGCCTACATCGATCCTAAAGGCGGTTGGTTGATAGTCGATGCCGCTTCCGCCAAAAAAGCCGAAGATTTGCTGAGCAGCTTACGCCAGACCTTGGGTTCGCTACCGGCCGTTCCGATCAATACTATCGAAAAGCCGGTCAAAGTCATGACCCAATGGCTGATCAACAACCAAGCGCCGGACGACATTACTATCGAAGACGAGTGCGAATTGCGCGCCCCGGAAGAAGAAGGCGGCATTGTTCGCTGCAAGCGTCATGATTTAAGTTTGCCGGAAATTAAAAACCATCTGGATACCGGCAAGGAAGTTATCAAACTGGCGGTCAATTGGGCTGACCGTCTGGCTTTCATTATCGATGAAAATCTGGCCGTTAAGCGCTTGAAGTTTCTTGATTTGATTCAGGATCAGGTAGCCGATATCGATACCGACTCTGAAGCCGAACAGTTCGACGTGGATTTTTCGATTATGTCGTTGGAACTGGCTAATTTCCTGCCGCGCTTGCTGGAATTATTCGGCGGCGAAAATAGAGCGTAAGTTTTTGCTAAGTTATACAAAAAGCTTAAAAAGATACCCGTAGGAGCGGGCCATGCCCGCGATATTGGCGCAACGGTGGCTGAGTTATGCGCCCTCATCGCGGGCATGGCCCGCTCCTACAACGGTAGTGACGCGGAGCGTGGGAACTTTATTCACTTCATGCCTTCGTGGTGAATCAAACAGACTTTTATCACCTCCGAAGCTTGGGTAGCTTGCGAGGAAACCTTGAATGCGCTTACACTGCGGCTTCATGTTTTAACTGTCCGTGAACTCTCAAGGAGATTGCCATGTTAGAAAAACACCAGCCCGCCCCCTTATTCAGCTCAAAAAATCAGTACGATGAACCGGTGAGTTTGTCCGATTACCTCGGCAAGAAAAACGTAGTTTTGTATTTTTACCCCAAAGACGACACGCCGGGCTGCACCATAGAAGCCAACCAGTTTACCCAGCTTGCCGATGAATTCGCCCAAGCCGACACCGTGGTGATCGGCGTAAGCAAGGATTCCTGCGCCAGTCATGCGGATTTCATTAAGAAATTCGACCTGAAACTGGATTTACTGGCCGACGTTAACGGCGAACTTTGCGAGAGCTATGGCGTCTGGCAGGAACGGGAAAAGAACGGCGTCAAAAGCATGGCCATTCTTCGCTCCACGTTCATTATCGATAAACAAGGCCTGTTGGTTGATGTCGCTTATGGCGTTACGCCCGAAGGCCATGCCCAAGAAGTTTTAGACAAAGTAAAAAACGCGTGATTCTTAGAGTCCGAAGTGAATAAAGCGACATCGTTCCTACGCTCCGACGCTCATCGTTATACACATCTCGCTGTAGGCCGGAATAAGCCTGTCCGCGCTTTAGCGCAGGACAGGTTTCCGGCATTCCGAGGCTCAAAAACGCCGGAAACGCCCACCCTGGCTATCGCCGGGCGGGCTTATTCCGGCCTACGTCACGTCTTGAACAGACTTGTGTATAAAGACGAGCGCTCCGGCGTGGGGATGCAGAAGTACCGCTCTAGCGGTACGGGACGCCGGAGAGCGGGAACGATAGCACGTTTGAAAAAGTAAAAAACGCGTGATCCGTTGCGATCCGCTAAGCCCAAATAGATTCCTCACTACACCTTGGATAGCCTCATGCCAAACTTTAATTTCACTTTGCATCACGCCAGTCTGGTTGTTTCCGATACCGCAAAAGCGCTGACATTTTATTGTGACGTGCTGGGCATGCGCCAGACCGACAGGCCCGATCTGGGTTTTCCGGGGGCTTGGTTGCAGTTGGGCGCTCAGCAGATTCATTTACTGGAATTGGACAATCCCGACCCCGTGACCGGCCGTCCCGAGCATGGCGGGCGGGATCGGCACATCGCCTTAAGTGTGCCGGAATTGGCGCCGGTTCGGGACGTGTTGGATAAAAACGGGATTCGCTACACCTTGAGCAAATCCGGAAGGCAGGCGCTGTTTTGCCGTGATCCCGACGGCAATGCGCTGGAGATTCTGCAACAGGCATAAAGCCGGTTAGGTTTTTTTCTTGCGGATTGAATTGTAAATTTTAAAAAAAAGTATCGAGGCGGCCAGCAGCAGTGTAATCGCGTTAGCCACTATAATGGCCTTGTCGCCCAGATAAATACCGTAAATAAGCCAACATAACACGCCCAACGTAAAGGTACTGTACATGCCCAAAGACAGGGATTCGGTGTCCTTGGTTCTTATCGTCAATATCGCTTGGGGCACAAACGAGGCGGTGGTCAGCGTTGCGGCCAGATAGCCGATCATTTCAGGGGCGGATGTCATAGGGATTTTCGGCGGAACGCCGTTATTTTCCCGCAGCTGCTTTTTTTAATTTTTTCAGCACGCTTTGACCGACAGCGTTGACAAAATCATCCGGGTTTTCATACTCTTGGCTTTGCACAAAATTAACTAAGGCCATCACCATCTTTTTCGTTTCGGCTATTTCTTGATGGCTTCGGCCGCAACCTTCGCAATGAGTGCCGTCATAAGTGCATTGATCGATGCAGGGACTGAATTTCATAATATTTCCTTTAAGCGTTTATGTTTTGTTTGTTGTGGAGACGATCAACCATCCTTCGCGATAGCTTTAACGTCTACTGAACGGATTTTATCACACCGAAAATAAGCCGTTACAGTGCTTATCGATGAGCCCGGCAAAAAGTTGGATGGACGGGTGGGTTTTATATTGCGGCGTCTTTTCATTTCAGCTACTTGTATTTGTGCAACTCCTCTGACAAGACTGTCTGGTTTACCAAAACAAATTTATATCGTAATGACAAAAGACGGTATCGGCACTGGCTAGATGTAGATTTTCTAATTTAGACTGAATTAACAGCAGCCTGTCGAAAGGGCTTTGTGGTGCGAAGGCAAATCAGCTAATGCAAAAATATGATGCGTTTCAATGGCTAATATCTGTAAGCCATTATTTATGCGTTGCTCTTCAATCAAGGTACTAAGCGGTAATGCAAGGTCGAGCTTTCTTGATGCTTGATTTGCATTTCCCAAATGCTGACAACGCTTAAAAATATGTCGTTATTTATGTCGTAATACGTCGCTAATACTTGTTCAGGGATTTTTTCGGGCGCGTTTCTAAGCCATAAAAAAGCATGAGTATCCAGCAAGATGTTCATTTTTCACCTAACCAAAAATCATCGGCTAACGGTTCGTCAAAATCATCATGAAGCACAATTTTATCTTTATATTCGCCTACGGTTCTTTTTTTAATAGACTGTTTTTGTTGCTGTTTGCGCAAGAAAATAACAAAGTCGGATACTTGCTTTTGCAATTCCGGCGGTAAGATTTCAATTTCCTGTAATAGTTCTTGATTGTGCATTAGTATTCTCCCGATTATCGCTCGATATAATCTATTACCCTCTGTTTAGCCACGTTAATAGCCTATTTCAATTATTCCACGTTCTGACTGGGACGAGATAAAAATTGCCGATTTTGTTCGGCTTGCTGCCTGATAGCCGGTCACGGCGTATACCGGAGCGGAAAAGCCGCTCTGTCGGCGGAGTAGCGGTCGGGCAACATCTTTTCGTTGCCCGACATAAGGCGCATGTTGATGTCGGGCATAAACAGCATGCCCGGCCTACAGGGCTAGAGCTTGAGTAAAAAAGCGCATTCGGCTACAGGGCTTGATCAAGGTGTTTTTGGTGTATTTTTATTTTGCATAAAGAGGTTGCTATCAATGATCGAATATTTATAGTATCTTGCCTAACGGATCTCAGGAGTGGTGTTATACACCTGTGATTAAAATTTAATGTACACCTAAAAAGGTGTCTACTTAATGTTAGGTTTCAAAAAGAATCAACTGAGCAATGAATTCCGAATTCGTGAATAAAAATGGAAAACCAACAGCTGCTGAGTACCTTGCAGCATCGATTGAAGAGATCGTCGAGCGGGCAAACAAAAGCACTTCAGAGAGTGAAATACCATTTGTTACAGCATTGTTTGCAGCTAAATCGCATCAAGATCAGAAGAAAACATCAAATAAAATGTTTTATGTTGCAATTGTTACAACGTTTATTGCGGCACTGTCTCTAGCTCAAAGCTATTTGTCATCACATCAAAATACTAAAATGGAAGAAGAGTTAAAACTAGTAAAAAGTGAAATAGCACTCCAGGAACAAGAACTAACTGAATTGAAAGTCAAAGCTGCCGCTTTTCAATCAGTTGTAGAGTCGTTAAAGGCAGAAAAAGAAGAATACGTGAATATTATGAAACGTCTATCAACAATAGTTCCGCCGCATAGTCAAAATAAGTGCGATGAAAAACATAACCCATCATTCCACCGGACGCTGCGCGAAAAAGCCGTGCAATACAGGCGAATTCAGACGTTAGCCACTAAAAATGAAGATCGAGAAGCAATATGACAATTGATGAGTGGAGAGCCTTTGGCCAAGGTTTGCAGGGGATAGCAACGGCCCTGTCATTCCTGATCGGTGGATGTTGGGTTTATCGAAAATACATACATCAACAAGAGAAATACCCAAACGTTGAGTTTTCTGCCAAC
>Ga0265327_10002876_pt1 | contig 17317 bp, 13 predicted proteins | sample 41621metaG_FD_202089 | JGI IMG/M metagenome (GOLD analysis project Ga0265327, IMG submission 202089) | Rhizosphere microbial communities from Carex aquatilis grown in University of Washington, Seatle, WA, United States - 4-16-21 metaG | ecosystem: Host-associated > Plants > Roots > Rhizosphere... | reverse complement strand
GAGTAACCGAGGTGCGCAAAATATGTTAAACCTAAGAGTAATTACCATGAATGGACAATGGGGTAAAATTGTGCATTTGATTAAAACTGCCGCTTAGACTCCAATGCGACAATTTTAAATGCACCCATAGAAGAACATGATAAGGAAGCCCAACGTGAGGCGCTGTTTATGGCTGGTGAAAAGGAACAGGAGTCAAAGGAATGGCGGCAGAAGGCTGCGAAAGGCAATACCAAGCCTTTTAAAACCACCAAAACTCAACCGGTTGCAAAATAAGCCAGCCGCGAACGGCAGCTGTATCTTCTTTTCTCACCAGCGGAACATCTTGGCTTAAGCTGCGGCTTATACTGATTGCACCGGAGCGTACGAACATTATCTGGGTGCAGAACATGCAATCGGTATAAGCCGCAGCTTGTTGTTTTATGGGTGTTTCCCACAAATTCTGCCAAAGGGCTTGCAAAAATTAATTATTATAACTAAATTGGCTGTCAGTATCAACCTTGCCTTAAAATACCTGGGAGCGAGTTGGCGGAGCTTTTTAAGACCGTTATGCTAAGCCCTTTATTTCTTGACGTATTGCGAAGTTACCTTTAAACACAGCGCCCACAGCGTACATTTTTGAAGGACTGGTAACGGGAACGCCTTACAGTGTAACGAGCGCACAGCAAATTTTCATGCAGCCATGCATAAAGCGGGCATACATAAAAAGCTAAGTTTTCACAGCCTGCGGCATAGCTTTGCCAGGCACCTGCTTGAAAAAGGGGTTGACATTAGGTATATTAATGAGTTACTGATGCACTTTAATATTAAAACAACTGAAAGGTACCTGCATGTTGCCCGCGAAAAACTGGTACATACAGCCAGCCCGCAGGACTATCTTTTTAATAAAGGAGATACGCAGCCGCCAGCTGGGTTTGCGCAACAAGCGGCTCAGGCAGTTAAAAAAATAAGTTGTTAATAATCAAAAATATAAAACTGAAATTTGCGTATTTGCAATAGCAAACAATAGCGCAAATCTACGCGTTGGGCGAAATAATTTGCACTCTATTCAAATTGAATAGCTTTCATGACAAAAGAGTAAATTACATAATTATCAATCTGCATAAATAAATGTCAACAAAAAAATATATAATAAACACAATAGAAGCCTGCGAAAAACATGAATTTGATAAAATTGTAAAGACTTACCTCCAACAAGTATATGGGTTCGCAAGAATCGCCTTTACTGATGGAATCAATGATACAGGTATAGATGTCAAAATCTTTGATATCGAAGGTGTAAAAAATCAATATCAACTAACTGTTCAAAAAAGTGAATCCCAACAAGAAAGAAAAGCTTTTGAAGATAAGCTATTCGAAGATGTAGAGAAGGCAAAAGTCAATCATCAAAAATTCGGTTTTTCAAATGTCCTTCATTTCTTTCATTCCTATACTTTCACTAACAAAGTAATACGAGAATATGAAGCAAAAGCACTGGCGAAATTTGGGATTAGTCTTACTATCATCGAAGCTAATCGAATAGCGGAAGAAGCAGAAGCATACTTAGAACTTTTGAATGCCATAGTAGTTACCAATAACTTAAGTGAAATATTAGATACCGACAAAGTATTTCCTTCTAGTGAAAAAAACTTGGTATTCGACCTACTAAGTTTTGGCAGGGCTTCAGATTTTCGGCTTCAAATTATAGAAGCATATGTACTTAGGCAATTCCACATTAAAGGCAAATTGAAAAAAGAGGATGTAATAGAGATTTGTAAGGAAAAATTTAAAAGCCAAGAAAATAATGCATTTTATGAGAAGTTAATAGCTCGCCTTCAAAGTGAGAAGAGAATTCGAAGCACAGAGGACAAAAGTGGATATATCTTGACAGACCCAGAAGCCAAAAGAATATCTGGGTTAATTGGTCAAAACGAAGTTGAAGAAACTGCATTTCTCAAAGCTCTACAAGAAATATTAGTAAAAGCCAATCAAGAAAAATTCATCGAAGATTACGCTATTGAATTAAAGAAAATCTACGTAAGCAATTTTAATGCTGATATTTCCGAAATGTTATCAACGACATCCAAAGACTTGGCTACAATTTCGAGAGAATTCTTAACTTTTTTGAAATCGAAAGGTCTGAAAGACGAAGATGCAACAAACTTGGCGAAGAGCCTTTTTGATGCCTGCAAAGAGAACAATTTTATACAAAAATTCTCGGCAGCAAAGGTTTTTAGCGAAACAACGAACATCTCTAACATTGAAAGATATATTCATACGCAAAAGAAGGTATTTGTCGACACTCAATTAGTTTTATATAGTTTGTGCTATTTTTATAATCCGAAGTCTTCTTACTCAAATTATTTCTTCACTACAACCAAAGCACTTCTTGAGTTCACGAAAAATAATAGTATTCGGCTTCATGTTCCAAGTAACTATTTATGGGAAGCTCAAAATCATCTCAGAGAGGCCTTGAATTTAATCCCTTTTACTAGCTTACCAAACTTTGAAAAACTTGGCAAATCAAGAAATGTTTTTTACAACTTTTTCCTTCATGAGAGAGCTCAATTAGGAAATAATATTCTTTCTTACACAGACTTTTTTGAAAAATTTGGGTTTGGTGTTTATGATAAATATCTGGTGCACAATGCTATAATTGAGTCTTATATAGGCAATTTAGGATTACAAATGGAAAATGTTGAAGGAAAACACTATGATATTGAGGATACAAAAAAAATAATTTTAAATCAACTAAATGAAGACGGAAAATTTAAGAGCAAATTCGGATTAAATAATGATGCCATTATTTTAGAATACTTAGCCGACAGTGATGTAGATATTCATCCTCTACAGCCACTGCTACTTTCATGGGATAAGATTCTTTTCAAATCACAAAAAGAGTATTTTCGGAAAAACCCTACCTCTTCAAGGTGGTTTTTATTGACACCTGGCCGTTTTATTGATCAGTATTCACTTCTTCAGTTTTCAATCGATTCCGATACAGTTACTAATGAAATATTAGCATTTCTATCCAATGATTTGATTCAAAGTACCCATTCGCTATTAGATTCAATTACTCACATTTTAAATCCTAGTGATCAAGTTGGATTAGAATATACAAACATCCTATCTGAAATTAGGGATAATGAAATACATAGATTAAAGGAAAATACCTTAACCTTGCCTAATGACATTGAAGGGGAAGCTGTAATTGATGATGTGATGTACAATCTCACTTCACACTACCGAGAAGATCAAGAAAAATTTGATTTATTTAAAGAACTTTTTACTAACAAAGACCTTGTACTGGATGTTACAAAAATCATAAAAGATGCTATTACAAAAATCTATGAATCAAAGAGATTTGACAGCGAATTCTTGATTGGATTTGATAAGCTTATTGAAAAAATCAAATAACATTTACTTCGCCCAACAAAAGTATTTGCAAAAGCAGGGCTCGACATCATAACATCAGCTACGTGCAGGCATCAGAAGTGGTTCGGGCTCGACGTTCAATATTCAGCTTTAGCTCTTAACTTCAACAACAAATTTTTAAATGGGCATTTGTAACGGGCCCGACAATCAATGAACTCCCTGCCTTCGCAAATACTCGGACGTTGTAGGTAACCTTATGGACAGAGCATCATACTTTGAAGAAATTAATTCAGTGACTTCATCTTTGCTTTTATTACCTGACAAGTTGAACACTGTTATTCAAGCACGGACAAACGACTTAATTGAGCCAATTGACGTTTATTCGGACTTCGCTGACCAGCTATTGCAACTTGACAACGATACAGCAAAGACAAGAGCTGCCTTTATCAGAATGCAATGCGGCGGCATTGACACAGAAGACTTTTTTGAACAGCATCGGGAAAGTTGGGGCATTCCCAAATTTGAAGAAGACCTGCTAACCGTTGACGACTTCAAAAACGGCTTTCTGTTTACGTTTCGTGACCATTCAACTTCATGGTGTGAAGACGGCGAAGCAAGAGATTGGTTTTTCAAAAATGTGGAAGCAAGGTTTGTGCGACATTATGAGTTTTGGGCTTGTGACAACGGACCAGAGGAAATTTTATTGAGCGTAAGTGGCGACTACAAAAGCATCATGTGGATAATCGTAAAAGACTACCAGGACTATTCTGCTTTGGCAAGTCCTATTTTTACAAAACAAGAATTGCAAGCCTTTTATAAAAACTTTGACGAGGAAAAGGGCGATTACGATAAAGAAGATTTGCTGGAGACAATTGAAGAAAACCCAAACTGGTGACAGGACGAAAGGCTACCTAGAACAAGGGGTTTTGTGCAAGTGGGGCACGACGTTGTAACTTCAGCTATGTGCAAGTATCGGCAGCAGTTCCAGCGTGACAAATAATATTGAGCAGTGGTAATGGGCAGACGGAATGTTATTCCCCCACCTGCACAAAGCCCTGCTCGTTAGCTGTAATACCACGAGACACCCTACGAAATGAGAAATTTAAACTAAATGGCTAAAGGAAAAATTGATAGTAATTCAGGAGTTCAAGCTAATGTTGGTTTTGACTTCCAAAGAAATACTTGCATTTATGTGTTTTTAGAAAAATATAATAGCTTGAGAAACCAAGACTATTTCATTATGCTTGAACATTATGATGATATTGTTTTTGGTTTCCTAAATTCTAATGGTGAACTTTCTGAAATTACAACTTATCAAGCTAAAAAATCCTCAACAGTTTGGACTACAAATTCAGTTTATGAAATAATCCAAAAAATAGCCAATTCAGGCATTGAAATCAAAAAAGACGTACTTACTAAAGCTGCAAACTATAGTCAATCCCAACATTTCATTACAAATAACACAATTAGTCTTGACTACGACTGTTCAGTTGAAAATAAGAAAAAGAAAATATACATTAATGAGACGAACGAAACTGTTGCTTACCTAAACTTAGAATCTGATTGTCAAGCTAGTTTAAAAAAAGGCAATTCGGACATTACATTTAGTAATGAACAAATTGACCATTTTGACAACCTAAATTTCACTTTTATTGATTTAGGAAGAAATACAAAATCACAGTTAGAACTTTTAACAGGTAAATTCAAAACTGTATTTGGGAATTCAATTTTAGACCATACAGCAGCTAGAGATACTCTTATTTTTCATTTAAAGGAAATTGAAAGCACCTACAATCAAGGCGACATACCAAAATTAAGTGATAGAAATAAAAGAATTGAATCATCACAAATTGAAACCATTTTAAATATTCTTACAACAAAAAATTTAGCTTTAGAATTTTGCAGAAAAAAAGCTGAAAAAATTTGTGAAGAACTTTCAATTAATGTTTTTGATGCAATGAGCTTTGAACTTGACTTTGAAAATAGTTTGGATGAATTCAAAGATTTAAGACAAGGAGAACATCAGAAAATTATACGATTTATTGAAAAGAAAAAAAGCTTATTTTCTAATTTTACTAATGATGTTGCTTGCATAAAAGAACTACATAAATTGTTTTTAATTGAGCATAATACAACTTTGAATCAACTTCAGCTCAAAGCCTCAATGTCAGCAGGTTACTTTTTAATACTAATGCAGAAATGAGAACATATTTAACTATAAATAAAATATTCGTCCATAGTGAAGCAAATAACAAAAGCTTCTTTACAGATTTTGGCGAAAAACTTAATGTGATTTATGGTGCAAACACGTCAGGCAAAAGCACATTAATTCAACTTATTTTATTCACATTTGGCATTAATGACAACAAGACCAAACTAACTAAAATATTATCGGAAAACATCCTTACCAGAATTGATATTTCAGTTAAAAAAGGAAATAAAATCACAGAATATACTTTTATCCGTAAAGAGGAAACTATCTACATAAAAGATTCTATTTCAAATAAAGTGACAACCTATAATGGTATAAGTGGTAATAATTCGGCAGAGCATTTTAAACTCAAAGAATTCTTTAATACCCTACTTAGCTTTGATTTATTGCTTGAAACAAAAGTCGGAATTTCAAAAGCCCCAATTGAGACTATATTCCTTCCTTATTATGTATCACAAGATGTAGGTTGGGTGTATTTAAGAAAATCCTTTAGCAATTTAGATTTTTACAAAAATTTCAAAGAAGATTTTTTAGATTATTATTTGGGTATAACAAGACTTGAAGACAAAGAAAAAAGAAAAGCATTAGAGAATGAATTAGCAGAGAAAAATCAAAAATATAATTTCTACTTAAACTTTGAAAAAAGCGATTCACAAATAGAAAATTCAAAACTTCTTGATGATTCTTTTAAAGGAAAGGGTCAAGAATTTATTAATGAAATAACAGTCAGAAAAGCAAGTGTATTAGAATTAGAAAACAAATATGTCAAGCAATCGAATGTTCTAACTTACAATACCCAAAGACTTTCAGTAATTTCTAAAGTAAGTAGAAATCACAATCATCAATTTCCAGGGAAAGACAATTGCCCAATATGCCAACAAATTTTGCCAATAGACACGAAACAAATATATGAGTACTACCAAGAAGAGAATGACACAGTCAAAATAAAAGCCGAAATTCAAGCAGAAAACAAAAAAATACAATCAGACTTAAATTCCACAAATAAAAAAATTGAAGAATTAAGGGCATTATTAGCTACTGATTACCACAAACATATTGTGTACTCTAATAATAATGTTACACTTGATGAATGGATTAAGACACAAGCAAATATTAAATTAGAAAGTTCAATTAACGAAAACATTGGAAAATTAGCAAAGGAAATTGCAGAATTAAAAGAAAAGCTTAAAGCATTTAAAGATGATGACGATATTGAAAGTGAAAGACTAATTAAGAATAAAATGTTTAAAGAATTCTATAATATAAATAACATTAAACTTGACGTTCCAAGACTTGATGAGAGCAGGTTCAACTATGTCTATGAGTTATCCAGCTTTCCTTTTCAAGGTGTAGAATTGCACTTAGCAGTTTTAAGCTACCATTTTGCTTTTAATAAACTAATCAATGAAACAGAAAGTATTCATAGGCTACCATTAATTTTAGACAGTATCTTCAAAGAGGACTTAGACGGAAACAGCAAAGAGAAGATTTTAGATTTCATTTGTAACAATCAACCAAACGACACTCAAACAATTATTTCAGTTGCAGACAATAAGGCAAAGGACACAAAAATTGAATTTTATAAAAATAAATTTTTCAGTACAGACACTAAATTAATAGTTATAGGAAACTCTATCGACAAAGAATCAATCCTAAGCTTACACGATGAATCATTAGACACGATATTGAATGACACTTTCGAAATAATGGAGTACGTGTAGAAAGGTACTACAGCTAACATTGGGTTTTATGCAAGTTGGGCATGACCAGCAAACATCGGCCAATTGCAAATCCCAGCTTCAGTTCGGGCTCGACGAATAAATCTCAACTTTAGTTCTTAAATTCAACTTCATATTTTCAATCAGCAGCGGTTATGGGCAGACGGAATACTAATTCCCAACCTGCATAAAGCCCTGCCCGTTGGCAGCAATAATTCAGACACCCCACTATGGTAAATTTCTTGAACCAATTAGAGAACCCTCAATTTAATCACAAGGCTTTTTTTGAAGTCATGAGAGACTTTAGAAAAGGCGGATTAAATCCAGCGAATTTTAATGAATTTATGCAAATTGTTGACAAGCTTCCGCCAATCAACAAAAGAACAAATAAAGACTATACCGAATTTGACAAATTAGGACTTATGGATGTTACTCAAAGTGACTTTCCTCCCATTATGAAAGAAGTTATAAAGAGAAGTATTGCTTTGTCAAAAAAATGTTGGCATCCTCTTGCAAGTCCTACAACTTGCAAGGTTGACAGTTTGGGCAATATCATTATCAGTGCAGCTCATTCAATTCAAAATAATGGCGTACTAAGTCAGGTTGCTGAAGACTTTCATGTAGTAACGTATGCTGTTGATGTAGGAGAATTTACAGCGAAAAAACTAAGTAAAAATGTGGCTTCAATATTTTGGGGTTTCTGTAATACTCATGACGCAATATTTAGCCCCATAGAAACTGTGCCTTATACAAAAACTGACGAACAAAATTTTTTATTTGCTTATAGAGGTTTTGTAGTTGCTTCTCACAAAAAAATGGAAGTAGGCAACTTTATGGATTTTGGCACCCAAGCTGACAATGATACTATTGAAACTAAAAAAATATTTGATAATGCAATTATTACAGGTGACTACAGTTGTATTGAAACTGCTGTCATAGAATTGCCTGCTTTTTATCCAATTGCTGTTTCATCTTCTTTTTATATTGACTACGACTTTGAAGGAAATGAAATTCCTCATTCCGATGACAGAATGGAATATATTTATATAACTCTTCTTCCAGATGTAAATAAAACTTATTTTCTTTTGAGTTATTTAAAGTCAGACAAACACTTGTATGGACAGTTAGAGGCACAGCTCATAAAAAGAGTCAACTATAAATCGGACATTTCAGTTTTACTTGCGGCACATGTTGAGAACATATATTACAACCCTAAATATTATCAAACCTTTATTGAACCACAAGAAGGTAAACTATCAAAAATTTCCTTTGAGACACAAATTGACTTTGCAAGCATTGACGATAACGACCAACATAAAGATTTAATTTCAATAACTCCCAAAAACTATTTGGAGAATCAACACGAAATTTCTTTATTTGGCTACTGACTCAAATGCGACAAAATATTACTGCTGCCAACATGGGGTTTTGTGCAAGTTGGGCGGACGGAATAGCAATCAACTTTTTGTAATTCTATGTGGCTTTTGTTCGGGCAGGACATACATCGCTGAACTTTAGTTCTTAACTTCAACTTTATATTTTTAATCAACAGCGGTTCCGGGCAGAAGGAATTCTATTTCCCAACCTGCACAAAGCCATGTTCGTTGGCTACAATTATAATATACTGGCGAAGTAACCAGCAGAGAATTTAAATCAGCCTTCTATGAAAATAGAAATTAAAGATAAATTAAAAAAAATATTATTCTCACACGAGGAAGACGACAACAGTATTTGCAAAACTTTTTCAAAAGCATTACGTGAGAACGTGGATCTAAATAACGCTCAATTAAATAATGCAGATTTGTCTGGAATCACACTATTTCAAGAAAAATTGAACAATGTTAGTTTCCATAAAGCTGACTTAAGTAATACCAAGTTTATTTGTTGTGAATTCTACAATTGCTCCTTCGACGCCTCGAATTTTTCAAATTCTTCCTGTGATGAAACAATATTTAACTCGTGTTCTTTTTCACATACAAATTTTAAAAATTCCGATTTTTCAAAAACTAATTTACAATATTCTATTTTTAAAAATGCTACATTTCTAGAAACGAATCTGAAACGCTCTAATTTGAGTTATACAAATCTTAAAAACGCAAAATTTATTAATGTTGATCTTCAATCCGTAGATCTTTCGTTCTCATATATTGACTCAACAATATTTCAATCCGCTAATTTAAGAGGAGTTGTTTTTGACGGTTCATTTATTGCTGGCACCTCTTTTACAAATTCATGTCTGTCAGGTGCTGATTTCTGTAATTGTTGGATATTTAGTTCTTTTTTTGAAAATACAATTTTCGCAGGAGCTACTTTCAATTCAGTTTCAATTGATAATATAGACATTTCTATTTTCAATTTGGCATATGTAGATGTAAAAGGCATGAGAGTTGTCGAGAATGCTGCAAATATATACGCCATTAAAGAGAAACAATATAATGACAACCCATAATAAAAATAACGACAGCCAACATCGGCTTGGCAAAAGTTGGACTGACGAACATCGCCCATCGGCTTTTGGATTTCTAACCCAGCTTCAATAATTTGGCTTTAGCTAATCGAGTCTTTTAGTGGCCAAGCAAGCGACAGAATATTTTTCCCAACCTTTGCCAAGCCAGAAACGTTGCCTGCAACCTTTTGACAAAACTCCAAACTTTAAATCATAGACGAAGATTACGAGAAATTTAAAATGAAACTTGAGCAGAAGACATTAGAAAAATTACGGGACATGATTACCCACGAAACTGAATATCGTTCTGGACCAAAGCTCGTTTGGTTTTTCAATTCGTTGGGTAGCAGGGATGTTTATCAACAAGGGTTTCCCTCAAGATGGATTTATGTTGACGACAAACTTTCAGCTATTAACGGAACTCCCGAACTCGACAAGTGTATTAAACAATTATTATCGCCTGCTAATTTCATCGGTCGAATTGAAGAATTAGATAAACTCATTGCAGATTTCAATAAATACCTTTCATTTGACGGATGGAAATTGCTGCGTGAAGGGAAGGATTTGAAGTTCACTAAAGCAGGCGAAAAAGATTTCGAACATCTTAAAGAGGTAAAGCAAGAAATTAAAGAGGATGATTTCTTAAAAAAAGAATTTAGTGAAATTTCGCTTGACAAACTTAACCTCGACAGCGTAATTACAGAGACACTTAGCCAACGACTTGAAGAAATTAAAAAGTGCCTTGCTTCAAAAGCCCCGCTGTCGGTGATCTTTTTATCCGGCAGTTCTTTAGAAGGAATTTTATTGGGAATAGCATCAAAGTATCCTAAAGAGTTCAATCAAACTAAAGCTGCACCCAAAGACAAAGAAGGCAAAACACTTCAATTCCACCAATGGACACTAAGCAATTTTATTGATACAGCTTTTGAGGTAGGACTTCTCAGAGAAGACGTAAAAAAGTTCAGTCACTCACTACGAGACTTTAGAAATTACATTCATCCATACGAACAAGTGAGTGCTCGATTTAATCCCGACGTACACACTGCAAAAATCTCATGGCAGGTTTTAAAAGCTGCTATATTTCAGTTATCCAAGCAAAATATAAATAGATCAATTACGACATGAGGATTAAGGCTGCAGGCAACAAGGGGTTTGGCAAAATACGGGCGGACGTAAACCGTGTTTCAACTTTTTGTGTTTCAATTTAGCCGCATATCCAGCTGGACGCTATAAATTTAGCCAGGTACAAACCATCAACATTATAATATAAATTTGGCTTCAGTACGCCGGGCTTGACGGAATTCTATTAGCCGTACTGGAGAATAACATTGTAAATAGGCCAGGTAATAACATGCAAATTAGGCCACCCGTTAACATGTATATTAGGCCACTCAATAACATTCAAAATAGGCCAGGCGTTAACATTTGATGTTAGGCCAAAAACCAACCGGTGCACCAGCCAATAACATTTGATATTAGGCCAGTCTTTTATAGAGGTTTAGCTGCAATAACATTTGATGTTATGCCACTCACCCTGCCAGCCACAATACCCCGTTAATATTTGATATTAGGCCACTGATTCCGGCACAGCGTTGTAAGCAGTAAATGTAAGAACAAAAAAATTAAGGCTTTTTATTGCCGTCCAGGCCATTCTTTTTACGCATGGATTCACCTTTCAGTTCAATGCGGTGTGATGGGTTTTATGCAAGTTGGGCATGACCAGCAAACATCAGCCAATTGCAAATCCAAGCTTCAGTTCCAGCAGACGAATAACTATCAACTTTTTTATTTAATTTCAATAATATATTTTCAATCAGCAGCAGTTGTGGGTAGATGGAATACTAATTCCCAACCTGCATAAAGCCCTGTTCGTTGTGCTCAAATAGTGACAAACCCGCTATGAAATTTATAGCTACTCTTATTATACTACTTTTTCTGACCGACGATTATGCCTTTGGACAACGAAGTTTGACAAAGGAAGAAATACTTAAAAATTGGAATTCACCTTCCGAGAGACAAACAAGGGACTCTATCTCAATAGTCAATTCGGATTCAGCATTGAACGTTAGACTTTCTACACTTATTGACAGTTTGCAGTCAAACAATATTGATTCTGTGATAGTTTTTTCAACAGCTTATCCTGGCTACATTAGTTCTTCAAAGTGCGACACAGGAATGTTTCCGATAAAAACTTTCATAATATGGGTTAAAGACAAGGTAACTTATCTCAAGAAAATAAAAGGACAATGTTTGTCAGAAATTTCTACAAGTTCATCGCTTCATTTCTTTGACTTTTACAATAACCACTCAGAGGAATTACAATCTGAATATTTTATGCCGGTAGTGTTAGGTGGGCAACTAAACAAAGACAAAACAATGTCTTACTCAATGAGTTGGATTGACCATGAACCTAATTATTCATTTTATTACAAAATCGGACGACATAGCAGGTCTTTTCACTTTTGTCAAAGTTATCTTGACAACAAGGAAAGCTTGTTTAAAAGCTACAACTTGTCTTTATCTGCATATAAGTGGTGGCAGCAGGTTAAGAAAGCAACGGAAAAAATTGATTGACAAAATCTGCGCACAACAGAAGGTTTTGTGCAAGTGGGGCAGGACGTTGTAACTTCAGCTATTTGCAAGTATCGGCTTCAGTTCTAGCGTGACTAACAACATTCGGCAACAGAACAAACAATGAACCTTAATTTAAAATTTGGCAGCGATTATGGGCAGGCGGAATGCTATTTTCCCACCTGCACAAAGCCCAAACGTTATGTGCCATTAGGACAGACACTTTACACTTATGAGTTTCTTTAAAAAATTATTTGGCGGACAAGGCAAAAAGCCTAATCCTGACAACGGACCAATGCCGCCACGAAGGCTTAACGACCCATACAGCAAACTATGATAGAGATAATTTGGGAGATAGAATAAAGCTTTTAATTAGAAACGGATATATGCCAGAAGTATTAAATGGCGGTTTATCTTTTAACCCTGCGTCTATTCAAGATTTCCTAATCGCAAGAAATAAACTCTTGAAAGAAAATGTACTTAAGATATGGAATGTTTGATATAATTTACAAACCTATCGCACCAAGTCAGGCACATTTGCAAGGCACACGAAGCCAGACACACAAATGCCAACCTTGCAAAAGAGCCTGTCTTGTGCCAAGGCTTCGGGGACACACTCTGCTTCGTTGTACATAGAACGCAAATTGACAGACCGAGAAGAAGGGCGAACGCATAACATGGGGTTTGCCAAAATGGGGCAGACGGAAGCCGCATTTCTACTTTTGTTTTTCAATTTGGCTTCATCAATCTCCCAGTCTAAATACCCGCTAATATTAGACATCAGTTTTACCGTACTTTAGCAGGTAGTTCACAGGTACTAAGTTGCCCAAACATCATAAATAGATGGCAGTATTTGTCTTTATGATGAACATTTTGAGATCATATCATTTTGATTATGAACCCAGAGCGAATAAAACGGTTACTAAAAGAAAAAGAAAACATCCACCTTGAGTTTAAGGAGGCCGCAACTGCTTTGCCGGGCAATCTATTTGAAACCATTTGTGCTATGCTTAACAGGGATGGCGGCGATATTCTTTTGGGTGTCAGTGACAGGGGTAATATTTTGGGAGTTGATGAGAGTGTCGTTTCTAAGATGATTACAGACCTGGTGAACCTTTCCAATAACCCACAAAAACTTGATCCCCCGTTTATTCTTTTCCCACAGGTATATGATATCAGTGGACGGAAAGTGATCCATATCCAGGTACCCGCGAGTTCACAAATACATAAAACCGGCAAGATTATTTACGACCGCAGCAACGATGGCGACTTTAAAGTAGAACAGGCCCATCGTATTGCAGAAATGGCTAACCGCAAGCGCAATCATTATACGGAAGGCATCATATACCCGGCTTTGCGGATGGAAGACTTTAAGCAGGATTTGTTTTCCAAGGTTCGTAACCTTATCCGTAGTAATAACCCGGCTCATCCCTGGCTGGGGCTGGACGATAGGCAGATGATGGAAATTTCCGGCTTATGGAAAAAGGACTACATGAGTGGGCAAGAAGGTTTTACGTTAGCCGCTGCCTTGTTGTTGGGTAAGGATGGGGTGATTCAGCAAATTATACCGCATTATAAGATTGATGCGCTGGTAAGAATAAACAATGTGGAGCGTTATGATGACCGGGTATATATTCAGGCCAATCTTGTGGAAGCCTATGAACAGTTGATGGATTTTGTAAACCGCAATCTCCCCGATAAATTTTACCTGGAAGGAGACCGGAGGATAAGCCTTAGAACCACCATTTTCAGGGAAATCGTTGCAAATCTTATCATTCATCGGGAATACACGAATGCAGCGCCGGCCACATTTATTATTTATGCTGACCGGGTGGAGACGGAAAACGCCAACAACCCGCATGGTGAAGGCCCCATTGACCCCGCTAATTTTGTTCCATTCCCTAAAAATCCATTAGTCGCTAAGTTCTTTATTCAATTAGGAAGGGTTGAGGAATTGGGTTCCGGCATACTAACTACCAGCCGCCTGGCAAAGGAGTATGCTGATAAAGGAAAAGCGGTATTTATTGAAGGCGGTACGTTTACAACAATAATTCCTCTTCCTCATATTAAAGCTATTAAAATCAGTGATGCGATAAGTGATGCGATAAGTGATGTGATAAATGATACGATAAATGATACGATAAGTGATACGATAAAAGAAAGGCTAAGTAAGGCCATAAAACTTTTGTTAGAACACCCTGGGCTAAAAAGCAATGAATTAATTGAGGCCTTGAAAGTATCTGAGGCGACAGCAAAAAGAGATTTGCAGAAAATACGGGCACTCGTTGAGTATCGGGGAAGTAAGAAAACAGGGGGATATTTTCTTACGGATTTTATGTTGTCAAAGCTTGATAAAAAATAGCAGAATGTTTGAATTGCTAAAGAAATATGTACCTTTATTTCAGGTCAGGATGAGAACCAGAAGGTGACCTGAATTGAAGTTATTTATCTAAGTTATTGATAATATTCTATTTACGAAGCGCATAGGTCGGGCAGTCCTCCCGACTATTAAGGTTTTAAAGTGAGGCAAAGAGCCTGTAAATGATTGATTTACAGGCTCTTTTTATTTTCTGCATACTAAGATATTTCAAAATATATCATTATAGCCATGAGTAAATCCATGAGACTTTTTTTTACATAGATTTGTCTCACGATTTCGCTGTAACAAATTGATTTATAGTCTATAACAATTATTTTGATATGTTTTGAAACGTTTTGTTTTATAGTCTTTTTAGTGAAGAAAGTGACAGGGAATGATAACCAATTAAATCATTTCAAAAAGTGTGTATGAAAAAAGATCTGAGTTTCTCCATTGACTTTGTAGTCAGGAAGACAAAAAACAATCCCTTAGAAGGTTATTTATCGGCAAAAGTCACTGTCAACGGCACCCCGACAGAAATCTCCTTGAATGAAAAAATCACGGTAAACGCATGGCAAGCCAACAGCAACAAACTAAAAGGCAAGTCCAAAGAAGTTGAAGCTTTAAACAAGTACATCGGCGATGTCAGGTACAGAATAACCGAAAGCAAAAGGCTGTTGGAAGCGGGGCGTTTTCCCGTGACAAGCGAAGCCATAAAACTGCATTACAACAACCAGCATACCAGCCAAAAACCGCCTGAGTCAGGCCATACCGTTTCGGAGCTTACAAAAAAGCATGAAAAATTGGAATGCAGCGGGGACAAACTAAAAAAAGGTACTACTAAAAACTACAAGGCAACTGAAAAGTACCTGTGCAATTTTATGCTGCATTACTTTAAGGAGCTAGATGTTGACCTGATAAAATTTGATTATGAGGCATTGCTTGAGCTGGAAAGTTTTATCCGCACGCATCCTTTAAAGGCTTCCGACCCCTGCCTGGGCAACGGCGTGTATAAGCACATGGAGCGCGTTGAAAAAATGTTGGGCATGGCAAAGGACATGCGCTGGATAAAAGATAATCCCTTCGACCTATACCAGTCCAAAAGGAAAAAAGTAACCAGGGAAAATTTAAAAATTGAGCATTTCATAAAAATTGAAAACTACAATTTTGAAAACCCTAAAATCTCGCTGGTAAGAGACTTGTTTATATTCGACTGCTATGTGGGCTTAAGTTATATTGATTTGATGGCCCTTGAAGCGAAGCACTTTGAGCCGGTAGACGGACAGCTTTTCTGTACAATCTACAGGACAAAGAGCACTGAACTCTGTGGCATACCCGTTCCGGCAATAGCACAAAATATAATGGATAAGTACGAAAACAGCCCGGCTGCGCTTTCCAGGGGCAAAACGTTCCCTTATATTAGCAACCAGGAATTCAACAGAAACTTAAAGATAATTGCAGGAATCCTGAATATCCCTCTCGACTTGGACACCCGCAAGGCAAGGCGCTTTTTCGCAAAAGAAGTGAATTTGAAGAACGGTGTACCGCTCGAAACGGTCAGTAAGCTTTTAGGGCACTCTAAGATTAGCACAACGAAGGAAAATTATGCGGATGTTGACGTTGAAAAAATTATAAGCGACACTGAAAGAGTTCATGAAAAATTTAACCGCAAAAAAGAAATCTTTCTTTTTTCACAATCAAAAAATTAGCCCTTTTATGGAAAAGATAAATAAAGAAATAGCCTTGCCCGATGAGTTGATAATAAGCAAAATTCTGATTATACGTGGGCACAAAGTGATGATTGACCGGGACTTGTCGGAGTTGTATGGTGTAACAACCAAGAGATTAAATGAGCAAGTGAAACGCAACATGCAAAGATTTCCTGAAGATTTTATGTTTCAGCTAACAGAAGAGGAAAAAAACGAGGTGGTCGCAAAATGCGACCACCTAAAAGCGCTAAAATTTTCCTCAACATTACCTTATGCGTTTACTGAGCACGGTGCCGTAATGCTGGCCAGCGTTCTTAACTCTGAAACGGCCATTAAAATGAACGTGCAAAGTATTCGGATATTTAGCAAAATGCGTGAAATGCACCTAACCCACAAGGATATATTACTTAAGCTAGAATCTATCGAAAAGCAGGTAGCAAATCACGATGAAAAAATCAAGCTTATTTTTGAGTACCTTAAAGAGCTTTTACATAATCCAAACCCTCCCCGTGAATTGATCGGTTTTAAGAGGTATGATTAATAAAATTGTTGCTGTTGCTTGAATACTAAGAGTGGTATCTCAATTTGCGATACCACCAAAAGCAAATAAGTATAAACGGAAGTAATTCGAGATTTTATCAACTTATAAATTCCTAAAATCAGAGTGATCCCGTTGGGAACACAACCTGGTATGTAAGGCACGCCACTAAAGGCTTTCGGACATCTTTATCAAATAGATAACCGAAAAAGGTAACGGTATTAAATGAGTCGTTTTAAACAGCTTCAGCAAAGATACGATGATTTAATTTTCTTTAGACGCCGGAAATTCAGTTGGGTGCATTTCAAATTTTCGCTAATGGAAAGAATTAGTAAATTGGGTTATAAAACCCAATAAAATGACAAAAGCCGAATATCTTGAAGCAGCCTCAGTCCGCTATGATGAGTTGCAAA
>Ga0265327_10002875_pt1 | contig 17321 bp, 13 predicted proteins | sample 41621metaG_FD_202089 | JGI IMG/M metagenome (GOLD analysis project Ga0265327, IMG submission 202089) | Rhizosphere microbial communities from Carex aquatilis grown in University of Washington, Seatle, WA, United States - 4-16-21 metaG | ecosystem: Host-associated > Plants > Roots > Rhizosphere... | reverse complement strand
GAGGCGGCCATGCCCATGCACAGGGTGACCACGGGGCTCTTGATGTATTGCATGGTGTCGTAGATCGCGAGACCGGACGTCACAACCCCGCCGGGGGAGTTGATGTACATCTGGATCTCTTTCTTGGGGTTCTCGGCCTCGAGATAGAGCAGCTGGGCGCAGATCAGGGCGGACATGCCGTCCTCCACCGGACCGTTGAGGAAGATCACCCGCTCCTTGAGCAAGCGGGAGAAAATGTCGAACGCCCGCTCCCCACGGCTGGTCTGTTCGACCACCATGGGCACCAGGTTCAGCATGGTGGTTGCGGGATCACGCATAGAGGGAGCCTCGTAGGTAGGGGCGACCCGCGGGCGGAGTCGCTTCAGTCCCACCCGATATCGCGTGCCGGCGAGACCGTTGCAAGGTGACGGATGGTCCTAAACAAAACCCTCCCGGTTCGCGGGAGGGTTTCGAGGCGTTTTTCGGGGATTGGTGGCGCCTTAGACGCCGTAGCCCGCCGGCATGTCGTCTTCCTTGAGGAGCTCTTCCTTGGAGACCTTCTGGTCCTTCACCTTGGCCTGGCCGACGATCAGGTCGACAACCTTGTCCTCGAAGATCGGCGCGCGCAGCTGGGCCTTGGCGGCTTCGTTCTGACGCAGGAAGTTGAAGATCTCCTGGCCCTGGGCCCCGTAGCGGCGGGCCTCGGCCACCATGGCCTCGTTGAGCTCCTGCTCGGTCACCTGGACATTGTTGGCGCGGCCGATCTCGGCCAGCACCAGGCCCAGGCGAACGCGGCGCTCGGCGATCTTGCGATATTCGCCCTGCAGCTGGTCGTCGGACTTGCCGGCGTCTTCAGGCGGCAGGCCGCCCTGTTCCTTGTCCTGCTGCACCTGATTCCAGATCTGGCCGAATTCTGCCTCGACCATCTTGGGCGGCAGCGGGAACTCGTGCTTCTCGTCCAGCACGTCCAGCAGGGCGCGCTTCAGCTTGAAGCGCGAGGCGTTGGCGTACTGGCCTTCCAGGTTGGTCTTGAGCAGCTCCTTGAGCTTCTCCAGGCTCTCGATGCCCAGGCGTTCGGCGAAGGCGTCATCGGCCTTGGCGTCCACGGGCGCCTTGACTTCCTTTACCGTCACTTCGAATTCGGCGTCCTTGCCGGCCAGGTTCGGGGCCTGGTACTCGGCCGGGAACGTCACCTTCACCGTCACGGTGTCGCCCGGCTTGGCGCCCACCAGCTGGGCCTCGAAGCCCGGGATGAACTGGCCGGAGCCCAGGGTCAGCTCGCTGTCGGCGGCCGTGCCGCCCTCGAAGGCGACGCCGTCGACGCGGCCGATGAAGTCGATGACCACCAGGTCGCCGTCCTTGGCCTTCAACGACTTGCCGGTGCGGGTCTCATAGGTGCGGTTGGACTTGGCCAGTTCCGCCACCGCCTCATCGACCTCGGCCGCCGTCGGCTCATAGACCGGGCGCTTGAGGGAGATCTTGGTGAGGTCGGTGGGCTCGAATTCGGGCATCACCTCGACGGCGATTTCGTAGGAGAGGTCGGCCTTGCCGTCGACCACCTGCTGCATGTCGCCCTCGGCCTTCAGGTCGGGGTCGCCGGCGGCGCGCAGGTTGTTGTCGGTGAGCACCTTCTGGGTGGTCTCGTTGATCGTCTGTTCGACGACCTCGCTCATCAGCGCCTTGCCGAACATCCGGCGCACATGGGCCGGCGGCACCTTGCCCGGGCGGAAGCCCTTGATATTGAGCGTGGGGGTGATCTCGGCGATCCGCGCCTCGAGCTTCTCGGTCAGGTCCGCGACCGGAACGGTCACGCCATAGACGCGGCTCAGGCCTTCGCCGGACTTTTCAACGATCTGCATCGACATTCTTGAATTCCCGGACGTGAGCGCAACGACCGCGCCGCTGTCCGCCTTCGGCTGAAAAGAGGAGCGCCGCCAGGGCTGGCGGCGAGCGGGCGCCCTTATGTCATGCGCCCTTTGCCGGGCCAAGTCCAAACACGGTGGCGCGGGCGGGCGCAGTCGTCGCGGTCGCGTGGAGCGCGAGCGCGGCCGCATGCGCCCTTGACGCCCGGCGCGCTTCAGACGATGCGGGAGGCCGATGCGGGCGTGGCGGAACTGGTAGACGCACTGGATTTAGGTTCCAGCGCCGCAAGGCGTGGAGGTTCGAGTCCTCTCGCCCGCACCACCTTTCTTCCGACGGGGACGATACTGGGAGGCGATGGGCCCGCCGTGCGGCGGGCCCCTCCCCCGGTCATCACCGCGCCAGTTCCAGCACCAGCGGGATCAGCGAGGCCGCCAGCAGGGCCGCCATGGTCAGATTGAAGGCCCGTAGCACCGCCGGGCGGCCCAGGAAGCGTCGCAGACCGACGCCGAAGCCGGTCCAGGTCATCACGCACGGGGCGTTGATCGACAGGAACACCAGGCTCACCAACAGGATATTGGCGTTGTAGTGCGCCTGGGGAGCGTAGGTGGTCACCGCCCCCAGGGCCATGGCCCAGGCCTTGGGATTGACCCACTGGAAGGCGGCGGCCTGCCAGAAGGTCTGAGGCCGACCTCCTGCTTCGCCGCCGGCGATCCCCCGGGCGTTGGCGATCTTCCAGGCCAGCCACAGCATGTAGGCCGCCCCCGCCACGGCCAGGATGTCGTGCAGTTGCGGCACGGCGGCGAAGACTCGCCCCAGGCCCAGCCCCACGGCCAGCACCATCACGAAGAAGCCCAGGGCGACCCCCGACAGGTGCGGCAGGCTGGCGCGGAAGCCAAAATTGGCGCCCGAGGCCATCAGCATGGTGTTGTTGGGGCCCGGCGTGATGGAGGACACAAAGGCGAACAGGGCCAGGGCCGCCAGCAGCTGGGGCGTGATCGCGGTGAGGGTCAGCAGGGTGGGCATGGACATGGCGAATTTCCTGGGAGGCTTCGGGTTTGAAGGCCTGCCGGCGCCGTGCGAGGTGGAAATTGGAACGCCCCTGCCCGTCGCCGGGAGGGACAAGGATCGATGTCAGATCGTCCGCCCCACCCATGCAGCCATGTTGATCCGCCCGGCGAAACGTACCGGACGGCCCATAGCCTGACATGCGGCGGCGAATTGGATCACGGGTCGAAGTCCTTTGACGCCGCGTCGGTAACACGGTTCGCCAGGGGTGGAAACTAGGCTGTACGCTCGGCGTAAAGCCGGCGCAGGACCATGGGGACCAGCCCCGGCAGGTCCTCCGCGGTCAGACCGGGTCCATGCAGGTCGGCGGCCTCGGAGTGGATCCAGACGGCGGCGCAGGCGGCCTCGAAACTCTCCATGCCCTGAGCGATCAGCGAGCCGACGAACCCCGCCAGTACATCCCCCGATCCGGCGGTAGCCAGCCAGGGCGACCCGTTGGAATTGGCCGCAGCCCGGCCGTCCGGATGGGCGATGACGGTGTCGGCGCCCTTCAGGATCACAACTGCGTCGGCCTTGCGGGCCGCCTTGCGGGCCGCCGAGATCCGCTCGGGCGCCTCCGCCAGCACCCCTGGGAACAGCCGCTCGAACTCGCCGGGGTGGGGGGTGAGGACATCGTCGACGTCGAGGGCCGAGAACAGCTCCTCCGGATCGTCGCGGAATACGGTGATGGCGTCAGCGTCGATCACCAGGGCTGCGCCGGTGCGGGCCAGGGCCAGGACGTTCAACAGGGTGGTCTCATTGACCCCAGCGGCGGGGCCGATGATCGCGGCGTCCACCTGGGCGGCCAGCTGCTCCAGCTCGATCTCGGTCTCGAACGGCTTGAGCATCACCGCCTCCAGGTGGGCGGCGTTGACGGCCAGGGCGTCCGGCGGCGACAGGATGGTCACAAGCCCGGCCCCAATCCGCAGGCCCGCCCGGGCGGCCAGACGCGCGGCGCCGGTGTTCCAGGCCTCTCCACTCACCACGATCAGCCGGCCGCGGGCATGCTTGTGAGACTGGTGCGTCGGCCAGGGAAAGGCCGCCAGCCAGGCCTCCGGTGTATTCTCGATCAGCTGGCTCTGGGAGGGCGCAAGGCCGATATCGGCCACCACCACGTCGCCGCAGCGACTCTGGCCGGGCTCCAGCACGTGTCCGGGCTTCTTGGCGTGGAAGGTGACGGTGAGCCCGGCCCAGAACGCCGCGTCGCCTTTGGGTTGGCCGGTGTCCCCCGCAACGCCGCTCGGCATATCGATGGCCACTACCTGGTCGGCCCGCGCCTCCGAGGCCCGGGCGATGCGCGCCGCCTCGCCGGTCAGCGGCCGGTCAAGTCCCGCCCCGAACAAGGCGTCGACCGTGAGGTCCGCGGTCCGGGGGCCCCGCCCCAGCTCCACGGTCTCGCCGGTCCAAAGGGTCGCCGCCTGACCTGCGCTGTCGCTCTTCGGCGGACCCAGCCGCTCGACCCAGACTGGCCAGCCCCGTTCGGCCAGCAGGCGCGCGACCACATAGCCATCGCCGCCATTATCCCCGGGGCCGCACAGCACCGCCGTGGACCGAGGGGTGAATCGCTCGCAGATGGCGTCCGCCACGGCCGCGCCGGCCCGCTGCATCAGCTCGAAGGCCGGCGTTCCCGCCTCGATGGCGCCGCGATCCGCCGCGGCCATCTCCTTCACGGTCAAGATCGGCCGGCCGGACATGGGAACTCCAGGTTGGATCAGAGGACGCCGGTTGAGGCTTCGCGCCCCTTCTCCACCAGGGTCAAGGTCTCGCCGTCACTCTCCAGCGTGGTGATCGACGCGTGGTCCGGCCGGAAGGACAGCACCCGGTCGTCGCCGGCGAGAGTCGAGATCACCGCATTGATCGCCACATAATGGCTGAACACCGCGGTCCCGCCGCGCGGCGTCAGCGAGGCCGCCACATCCTTGCGCCAGACGTCGTAGTCGAGATCGCCCTTGGCGTCTCGCCACAGACCCTGGAACACCTCCCGCAGCCAGGCCGGCCGCTCAGCGGCGGAGAGCCCCTTGGGCGTGGGGATCTCCCCTACGGCCGGATCGATCTCAAGCTGCACCCCCAGGGCCTCCGCCGTGGGCATGGCGGTCTCCCGGCAGCGACGCAGCGGGGAGCTAACCACACGATTGGGTCGCTCGGCGGCCGGCAGGGCCATCAGGTGGTCCCGCGCAGCCTCGGCCTGGGCCTGACCCGCGGCGTCGAGGCCGGGATCGTCCTCAGCCTCGCCCCAGACGGCGGCGGGCTTGCCATGGCGGATCAGGTACAGGCGGGACAGGGAGCGCGGAGGGGACATGCTTCAGACTCAGGCGCGGTCAGGGACGAACAGGTTCTTCTGGCCGTCCGGGGCCGGGCCCACGGTTCCGGTGCGGCCGACGCCCTCGCGGGATTCCAGGTCGGCCAGGGTCTCCGGATCTCCCGGGGTCTGGGCGACGAACCGACGTCCTTCTGAATCCCGGCCGATGACGATGCCCAGCACATAACCCTCCCGGCCATGGACGACCGTGTAGGTCTCGATCGTAGCGCGGCCGTTTGGCTGTTCGATGACGTCGGGATGCGGCAGGGCGTCGATCTGGTCCTGGATCACCCTGGGGTCCTGGCGGGAGAACGCGGCCTTCGGAGGCGTGGTGGAATAGATCCCGGTCGACTGCTTGGTGAGGTACCAGCCATTGGCGGTCACCAGGCCATAGTCGCCGGGATGATCCCGCAGGCGCTGCATCATCACGACGATGGAGTGCATGGCGTAGTTGTTCCCGGGCCCGCCCATATAGGGCAGCCCGCCGGTGACGGTCAGGCCGCGCGGATCGTCCAGGGCCAGGCCGAGCTCCTCAGCTCCCACCTCCACCGCCACGGGGAAGCAGGAATAGAGGTCGATGTGACCGATGTCCGACAGCTTGATCCCGGCCATCTCCAGGGCTCGCTGGCCGGTAAGGCGCATGGCGGGGCTGGAATGGAAGTCCTGCCGGTCCATGGGATACCAGAGGTCATAGGCGTCTGCGCAGCCATGCAGGAACACCATCCGGTCCTCGGCGATCCCCAGTTCGCGGGCCTTGGCCAGGCTGGTCATGATCACCCCGGCCGACTGGTCGACCTCCATGATGGCGTTGAGGTACTTCGGATAGGGGAAGCCGATCATCCGGTTCCGCTCGTCCACTGTCACCAGTTCCTCGGCCGAGCGCTCGATAGGGAACCAGGCCTCCGGATTGGCGGCGGCCACCTTGGTGAAGGGGGCGAACAGCTCGCCGAGGCGCTTCTGGTGGTCCGGGATGGAGCGGCCGTCCCGCGCCCGCAGGGCGTTCTCGAACAGCGGATAGGTGTTGATGGGCCGCGACAGGCCGTGGCGGGCCTCGTAGGGGCTGACGCCGTTGCGGGGATCGCCGATCCGCTCGGGCGCCGGCAGCTCCTCGGCGTCATCCCAGTCGGCGAAGCCCAGCCCCTTGGTGAGCCGCTTGGTGGCCGAGCCCAGGAACTCGCACCCCACCACCAGCGCGAAGTCGTTGTCATCGCGGGCGATTCGCTCCGCCACGGTGTTGATCATCTGCTGGGGGCTGTTGCCGCCCATATGGGAATAGACGCTCCATTTCGGGCTCGCGGCCAGCCGCTTGGCCAGGGTCGCCGGCGGGTTGGTGGAGTGGGGAACCACCCGCGCGCCGCCGGGGGCGTCGATGGTGAAGCCCACCACCGCCAGGGCGTCGATCCCGGCCAGGGCGCCCTCGGGCAGGCCCGCGTCGGAGGCCGCGCGATCCGCCGCAATCTTCAGCAACGCGGTCGGCGACGGCGAAACGCCTGGATCGCCGCGATAGGTGAATTGGCCGGCTCCTATGAGAACTGGGGTCCGGTCATCCATGGTCATGCGCCTTCCGCGACAAATCGGAGGGCGATCCTAGGCGCCGAGCGCCTGCCCACAAGGCGATTTCGACACTGATCACTTCTTGTGCTCGCGGCGCCCAACAAATAGACAAACTGCAATTCCCGCCTGCCCGGCTGCCAACGGCTCCCGGCGCCCTCTTGTCCCCCCGGACCGGAGCGTGCTCGTAGCCCTCGAAAGCCGGGGCGGCCTTCGCGCCTCCAACCCATTGGGCCCATGAAAAAGATCGAAGCCATCATCAAGCCGTTCAAGCTCGACGAGGTGAAGGAAGCCCTGCAAGAGCTGGGCGTCCAGGGCATGACCGTGATCGAGGCCAAGGGCTATGGACGCCAGAAGGGCCATACGGAGCTCTACCGGGGCGCCGAATATGTCGTCGACTTTTTGCCCAAGATCAAAATCGAGGTGGTCGTTTCGGACGATCAGTTGCAGCCGGCGCTGGACTCCATCGTCGGCGCCGCCCGCACCGGCCGCATCGGCGACGGCAAGATCTTCGTTTCGGAGATCATCGACGTATTGCGCATCCGCACCGGGGAAACCGGAGCCGCGGCGGTCTAGGCCGCCGGACCACAGAGACGAGTTAGCAAGGGGATAAGACCAATGGCCAGCGCCAAGGACATTCTGAACGAAATCAAGGAAAAGGACGTCAAATACGTCGACGTGCGCTTCACCGACATCCGCGGGAAGATGCAGCACGTGACGTTCGACATCGACCTGGTCGACGAGGACTTCCTCAATGACGGCACGATGTTCGACGGCTCGTCCATCGCCGGCTGGAAAGCCATCAACGAGAGCGACATGAAGCTCCGTCCGGACCTGGATTCGGCCTATATCGACCCCTTCTACCAGCAGACCACCCTGTGCCTGTTCTGCGACGTGCTGAACCCCGACACCAACACCCCCTACAACCGCGATCCCCGGTCCATCGCCAAGGCGGCGCTGAACTATGTGAAGGCGTCGGGCGTGGGCGATACGGTGTTCTTCGGCCCGGAAGCCGAGTTCTTCATCTTCGACGACGTGAAGTGGTCCACCGACCCGCACAACACGGGCTATTCCTACGACTCCATCGAGCTGCCGGTGAACACGGGCAAGAGCTACGCTGAGGGCAATATGGGCCACCGGCCCGGCCCCAAGGGCGGCTATTTCCCGGTCAACCCGATCGACTCGGCCCAGGATCTGCGCGGCGAAATGCTGGCGGTGATGGGTGAGCTCGGCATGAAGCCCGAGAAGCACCACCACGAGGTGGCGCCGGCCCAGCACGAACTCGGCCTGAAGTTCGACACCATGGTCACCATGGCCGACCGCCTGCAGCTCTATAAGTACGTGATCCACAACGTGGCGGCCGCCTATGGCAAGACCGCCACCTTCATGGCCAAGCCGATGTTCGCCGACAACGGCTCGGGCATGCACGTGCACCAGTCGATCTGGGCCAATGGCAAGCCGCTGTTCGCGGGCGACAAGTATGCCGGCCTGTCGGACCTGTGCCTCTGGTACATCGGCGGGATCATCAAGCACGCCAAGGCGATCAACGCCTTCTCCAACTCCACCACCAATTCCTACAAGCGCCTGGTGCCGGGCTATGAAGCCCCGGTGAAGCTGGCCTATTCGTCGCGCAACCGTTCGGCGTCCATCCGCATCCCGCACGTGGACAGCCCCAAGGGCAAGCGTATCGAGTGCCGGTTCCCCGACCCCATGGGCAACCCCTACCTGACCTTTGTGGCCCTGCTGATGGCGGGCCTGGACGGGATCGCCAACAAGATCGATCCGGGCGCTCCGCAGGACAAGAACCTCTATGACCTGCCGCCCCGCGAACAGAAGAAGGTTCCGGAAGTCTGCGGCTCCCTCAAGGAAGCCCTGGACAGCCTCGACAAGGACCGCGCGTTCCTCAAGGCCGGCGGCGTGATGGATGACGAATTCATCGACGCCTATATCGAACTGAAGATGGAAGAGGTCATGCGCCTCCAGCTCCACCCCCACCCGGTGGAATTCGACATGTACTTCAAGTGCTAAGTCGAAAGGCCTAGCCTGAAATATCAGGGCCGTGGCGCAAGCTGCGGCCCTTTTTCATGGCGGGACGACGCCCCGACGCCGCCGTCCGACCAGGTCCGGCTTCCGCCAGCCAGGGCGCGTGCCTGCCGCTACCCATGACGCGACGCCAACAGAGGAGTTCGTCATGAGCCAGCCCCCCCACGCCACAGACCCCAAGGCCATCGTCATCCAGGCCTGGCAGGCCTTTTCAAACCGAGATCCGGCGCAGATTGCGGACCTGTTCCACGAGGATGCCGAATGGATCGCGCCCCAGGGCAACGCCACCGCCGTGGCCCTGGGCTACACCAGCGGCATGTCCGGCCGCGCCTCCATCGTCCGGTTCATCACCGAAGAGTTCGGCCGCCTGTTTGTGGACGAGGTGCAGTCCGAGTTCCGCGGCATGTTCGCCGACGGAAATGTGGTGATCGTCGAGCAGAGGTTGCAGGCGCGGCTGGTGAACGGACGGCGCTACGACAACCTCTACTGCTTCGTCTTCGTGGTTGAGGACGGTCGCATACGGCAGGTGCGGGAGTACATGGACACCCTGGGCGGCCGGGACATGGTGTTCGGGCCCGGGGAGCCGGCGCGCCAGCTCGTCGCCTGAGCGGGGGGCGGGGGGCCGTGGCGGCCCACGGCCCCCGCCTCTCTCTAGAAGCTCGCGGCCAGGGTCACGAACACCATGCGCGGCGGGATCGGATAGGTCTGATAGCTGCCCGACGCGCCGGTCACCACCAGGGTGGAGACCCCGGTCTCGTCGGTGAGGTTCGTGACATTGACGCTCACCCGGGCCTGTTTCAGCCAGGGCGCCTGGGGCACGTCGAACTGGTAGCTGGCCTCGAGACCCCAGAGCAGGCTCGACTTCACCGACAGGTCATTGAGATAGGTCGCGTAGCGCTTGCCCACATAGTCGCTGGTGAGCTGGGCCTCGAAAGATCCCGCATTGACGCTGAGGATCGTCTTGTTGAGCCAGTCCGGCGAGGCCGGCACCCACTTGCCGTCCGTGGGCACCACCACATTGGTGAGCACGCCGCCGACCTTCTGGGCGACATTGTAGTTCGAGCCGTAGAGCGACCTGTTGTAGGACAGGGCGTCGTAGAAGTGGATGTGGCTGCCGAAATTGAAGGTGGCCGCAAGGTCCACACCGTCCGTCGTCACGCTGCCCACATTGGCCAGGACCGACGCGCCGGGATTGATGAAATTGAAGGCCGCCACCTGCAGCAGGCGGTCCGAGAAGTCCACGTGATAGACGCTCAACTGCCCCTGGACCGAGGTCAGCGGACCCAGGTCGAGGTCGCGATGGGTGCGGGCGCCCAGCTCGTAGGTCCAGGCGGTCTCCGGATTGGCGGTCTGCTTGAACAGGTCAAAGGCCGCCTGGCTCCCCAGGCTCCAGGGGGAAAGGCCGCCGGCGCCGTAGGTGATGAACTGGCGCATGTTCTTCTGGATGTTGAAGAACAGCTGCTCATGGTCCGTGGCGTCCCAGACGCCGCCCAGCTGCGGCAGGAACCATTCTTCGGTCGGAATCTTGCCGCTGGGGGTGACTATGGCCGGGTTGGCGCCGGGCGGGGTCTTCTGCGGGATCGGGAATGAGCCCTTGGCGTATTGCAGCGACGACTTGAACCCGGCCTGCAGCAGGAGGTCCGGACGGATCCGCCACTGGTCCTGGAGGTGCAGCTGCACCGTATTGTTGAAGATGGTGTCGTAATACTGGGTGAAGGCCTGACCGTGCGGGGTGTCGTAGGGGCTCAGGTCATTGTTGGCGGCCGAGAACGGGTACCAGACCCGGTGGGTCGCAGACTCGTTGTGCTCGAACCAGGCGCCGGCCTCGATCGCATGGTCGCCGAGCTGGTAGTTGAGGGTTGAGATCCCGCCGGAGCGGTTGATCCGATATTCGGTGGTGCGCACCTCATAGCCCGTGCCGCCGAACACCTGGATAAGGTTCTGGCCTGGGAAATAGGTGGTGAACAGCCCGGGCAGCCCGGCCTGGTTCACCGGCCCCGCCACGATCCCGCGGCCATAGTCGTAGTGATAATAGGCCTGGTTCGACCAGGTCAGGGCGTCACTGACCCGCCAGTCGTACTTCACATAACCCAGCAGATCCTCTCGCTGAGCTGCGCTGTGATAGTTGGAGAAATTGTTGCCGAACACCGCCGGCGGGGCCCCGGTAGCGTCCAGATAGGCCAGGCCGGACCTCAGGTCCGGATAGAGGAACGGGCGGGTATAGGGAACATAGGTCGCCCCCGCCCCCCGGTTCACGGCGTCCTCATTGGGCTCGACCTTGCTCTGCCAGTCGACGAAGGCGGTGAGCTTTCCGGTGGCGTCGTCGTGGACGAACTTGGCGTTGGCCTGGTCGTCCTTCTGGTGGCCGTTGAAGTCCCAGGCCCGTGCGTCGTGGTGCAGATAGGAAATGTAGCCGCTGTTCCCGGCCCCGACCTCGCCGGTGTCGAGGCGCACGAAGCTGCGGGTAGCCTGGTAGCTCCCCACGGTCTGGCGCACATCGACCCCCAGGGTCTTGGCGGGATCGCGGGAGAAGGTCTCGATCGCCCCGCCGAGATTGCTGGACGAGGCCACCCCCAGGGCGCCGGCGCCCGAGGACAGCACCACCTTGTCCACGTTCTCGCTGGTCAAGGCGCGCGAGACGCTGAGGCCGTTATAGTTGCCATAGGCCTGGTCCCCCAGGGGCACGCCGTCCATGGTGTAGCCCAGCTGCTGGGTCGAGAATCCGTGGACGAACAGGAACTCGTTCTGCTCGTTGTTGCCCCACGGATCCGCGGTCTCATAGAGCACGCCCGGCAGGGTCTGGATGGCCTTCAGCGGGCTGATGCCGGGGAGAATTTTCTGAACCTCCTCCGTGCCGATCGCCACGGCCGAGCGCGTGGTCTTGCTGTTGGTCACCACCAGTTCGGACACCGTGGTCGGCGCATCCAGGTCGGAGGCGGCGGCGGCCTCGGCGGCGCAGGCGGCGCTGGCGAACGCCGTGGCGCACAGGGCCGAGGTCAGCAGCAGGCTCACGCGCAGGGCGCGCGGCGTCGGAACAATCATGATCAACCCCCAGGCAGGTCGCGGGCGCGGGGAGGCGCGCCGCTGGAGAGCCGGGCGATAGCCTGGGCCGGACACGGTTCCGCGACGGCTCGGCGACGAAAATGTGATCCCCCCTGCCCGAGCGACCGCGTCCGCATTCCGCCAGACGTCCCCGCCGTGGCGCTTCAAACTCTGCGCATCGACAACCCTGCGAGGATGATCATGGCGTCAGTGAAAAAGGATATCCCGGTCTCCGCGCCCGCGGCCGAGGTCTGGGAGGCGATCGCCGACTTCTACCGGGTGCATGAGCGCGTCGCCCCGGGGTTCGTCACCGGCCTGGTGGCCGAGGACGGTGTCCGGGTCCTGACCTTCTCCAACGGCTCGGTGGCGCGGGAGGTTCTGGTGGATAGTGATCCGGAGCGGCGGCGGCTGGTCTACACCATTCCCAGCCCGAACATGACCGCCCACATGGCGACGGTGCAGGTGTTCGAGGACGGCGACGACAGCAGCCGCGTCGTCTGGATCACGGACCTGCTGCCCCATACGCTGGCCGACTATATCGACGGACAGATGAGCCTGGCCGTCCCGCTCATGCAGAAAGCCATGGGCCGGCCCGCCGCCTGAGCCCTCGGACTATTGCCGCTGGGCTGTCCACCAATAGGCGACGAAGGCCACGGCGGCCGGGGTCATATAGGAGGCGATTATCAGCCAGGGGGTATGGGCTTTCGCCGGCAAGGCCGCGGCGATAAGCCCGCCCAGGGCCACAACCGCGAACAGGGCCATGGCCCCGGCCACGAGAATGACCAGTTCCCGCGGCGCCTGCCGCAAGGGCTGCTCCACAGTGCGCAGGAGTGCTTTGCGCATTTCCTCTCGATCCTCCCTGTGGCGGTCGCGCGCCTTGTTATTCGAACGGTCCAACGGGTGGAACGATCCGGCGTGTGCGATCCGCATTGAGACGAAATCTCGTCCTGGAATCGCGGCGATGCAAGCGACGGGCCGTCGCAGGGGACAACGCTTGCGGATCGAGGGTGGTTGGTCCCATACGTGCCTCCCGAATCTCCGTAACTTTGACGTCATGACCAAGGCCCACCCCCAAGCCTCACTGTTCGACGATGCGCTGAATCCCGCGCCAGCCGCCCCGCTGGCCGAGGTTCATGAACCGCGCGCCGATCCCAAGGTCACCGGCGGTTATTCGGCCAAGGACATCGAGGTGCTGGAAGGCCTCGAACCGGTCCGCAAGCGGCCGGGCATGTATATCGGCGGTACGGACGAGCGCGCCCTGCACCACCTGTTCGCCGAGGTGCTGGACAACGCCATGGACGAGGCCGTGGCCGGCCATGCGCGGCTGATTGAGGTGAACCTGGACGCCGACGGCCAGCTGACGGTCAAGGACGACGGCCGCGGCATCCCCGTGGACCCGCACCCCAAGCACCCGGGCAAATCGGCCCTGGAAGTGATCATGACCGTCCTGCACTCGGGCGGAAAGTTCTCCGGCAAGGCCTATGAAACCTCCGGCGGCCTGCACGGCGTGGGCGTCTCGGTGGTGAACGCACTGTCCGAACGGGTGGAGGTCACTGCCTGGAAGGACGGCTTCGAGTGGCGCCAGGCCTTCACCCGCGGCAAGCCGCTGGGCGGCATCGAGAAGCTGGGCCCCACCAAGAAGCACGGCACGGCGATCGCCTTCAATCCGGACCCGGTGATCTTCGGCGAAGGCGTGGCGTTCAAGCCGGCCCGGCTTTACCGGATGGCCCGGTCCAAGGCCTATCTGTTCGGCGGGGTCGAGATCCGCTGGAAATGCGACCCCTCCCGCATCCACGACCAGACGCCGGCCGAGGCCACCTTCCGCTTCCCCAACGGCCTGGCCGACTTCCTGGCCGAACGGGTCAAGGGGATCGAGACCGTGACCCCGGAACCCTTCGCCGGCCGCTTCGAGCGCAAGGGCGAGGCGGGCAAGGTCGAGTGGGCGGTGGCCTGGACCCCGGCCGGCTTCGGCGAGGCCGACGGTTTCATGCAGTCCTACTGCAACACCGTGCCGACGCCCGAGGGCGGCACCCACGAGGCCGGCCTGCGGGCGGCCCTCACCCGGGGCCTCAAGGCCTATGCGGAGCTCACCGGCGAGAAGCGCGGAACCATTCTCACCGCCGAGGACGTGGTGGCCCAGGCCGGCGCCCTGGTGAGCGTGTTCGTGGCCAATCCGGAATTCCAGGGCCAGACCAAGGAACGCCTCAGCTCCGCCGACGCCCAGAGGCTGGTGGAGAATGCGCTCCGCGACCCCTTCGACCACTGGCTCACGGCCCAGCCGAAGGCCGCCACGGCGCTCCTCGAGTTCGTTATCGAGCGGGCGGAAGAACGCCTGAAGCGGCGGAAGGACAAGGAAGTCGCCCGGGCTTCCGCGACCCGTAAGCTGCGCCTCCCCGGAAAACTCGCGGACTGCTCTGGCCAGGCCACCGACGGCACTGAAATCTTCCTGGTGGAGGGCGATTCCGCCGGCGGATCCGCCAAGCAGGCCCGCGACCGGCGCACCCAGGCGATCCTGCCGCTGCGCGGCAAGATCCTCAACGTGGCCTCGGCGACGCTGGACAAGATGGGGGCCAACAAGGAGCTGTCGGACCTGCTGCTGGCCCTGGGCGTCCAGCCGGGCTCCAAGTTCAAGGAGGAGGACCTGCGCTACGAGCGCGTGGTGATCATGACCGACGCCGACGTGGACGGCGCCCATATCGCCAGCCTGCTGATCACCTTCTTCTATCGCACCATGCCGGTGCTGATCCGATCGGGACGGCTCTATCTGGCCCTGCCCCCGCTTTACCGGCTGAGCCACGGCGGCAAGGTGGTCTATGCCCGGGACGACGCTCACCGCGACGATCTGCTGGCCACCGAATTCAAGGGCAAGAAGCCGGAAATCAGCCGGTTCAAAGGTCTGGGCGAGATGATGCCGGCCCAGCTGAAAGAAACCACCATGGACCCCACCAGGCGCACCCTGGCGCGGGTCACCCTGCCTCGCGCCGAAGAGGCTGTGGAGGACCTGGTGGAATCCCTGATGGGCCGCAAGCCCGAGCTGCGCTTCCGGTTCATCCAGGAAAACGCTGAGTTCGCGATGGCCGACCTGGACATCTGACGATCTGCCGAAGACCGGTTTGACCTCCAGCCGCCTCAGGTCCACCGTCGCCAGACGGCGCCTGGATTCAATCCAGGCGTGACATATGCAACGCTTCAGCAGCCTTTGACTGCGGAACACGTTGACTTGATGAAGATCACCCGTATTTTCCGCGGCGCGCGACGATCGCCGTCTGCGCCGCCGCGGTTCGCAAGTCCAACCTTTCGGGCAAGCTCACCGCCCTGATTATCACTGATGACCGAATTCAATGAACTGGGCCTGTCGCCCGCGACGCTCCAAGCCGTCGCCGACACGGGCTATACGACCGCAACACCCATCCAGGCCGAAGCCATTCCGGTCGCCCTGGCCGGCCGGGACGTGCTGGGCATCGCTCAGACCGGGACCGGCAAGACCGCCGCCTTCACCCTGCCGATGATCGATCGACTGGCCGCCGGCCGATCGAAAGCGCGGATGCCGCGCGCCCTGGTGATCGCCCCCACCCGCGAACTGGCCGACCAGGTGTCTCTCTCCTTCGAGAAATACTCCAAGGGCCAGAAGACCAAGCTGTCCTGGGCCCTGCTGATCGGCGGGGTTTCGTTCAACGATCAGGAGCTCAAGCTCGATCGTGGCGTGGACGTGCTGATCGCCACCCCCGGCCGCCTGCTGGACCATTTCGAACGCGGCAAGCTGCTGATGACCGGGGTGCAGATCCTGGTGGTGGACGAGGCCGACCGCATGCTCGACATGGGGTTCATCCCCGACATCGAGCGGATCTTCAAACTGACCCCCGCCAAGAAGCAGACCCTGTTCTTCTCGGCCACCATGCCGCCGGAAATCACCCGGCTCACCAAGCAGTTCCTCAATGATCCGGTGCGGATCGAGGCGACCCGGCCGGCCACCACCGCCGAGACCATCACCCAGTACCTGGTGCGCCTGCCCACCTCCGACCCCAAGGCCAAGCGCACCGCCCTGCGCATGCTGGTGGAGCGGGCGGACGTGAAGAACGGCATCGTCTTCTGCAATCGCAAATCGGAAGTCGATATCGTCGCCAAGTCCTTGAAGACCCATGGCTTCGACGCCGCGCCGATCCATGGCGACCTGGACCAGCAGACCCGGATGCGCACCCTTGAGGCCTTCCGCAAGGGCGAGCTCAAGCTGCTCTGCGCCTCAGACGTGGCGGCCCGTGGCCTCGACGTCCCGGATGTGAGCCACGTCTTCAACTATGACGTCCCGCACCATGCCGACGACTATGTCCACCGGATCGGCCGGACTGGTCGGGCCGGGCGCAGCGGCCAGACCTTCATGATCGTGACGCCGGCTGACTCCAAGAACATCGACAAGGTGCTCAAGCTGATCGGCAAGGCGCCTGAGGAACTGGTGCTGGAAGGCGTCGACTTCGCCAGCATCAAGGACGAGCGCCGCGAAGATCGCAGTGGCGGCCGAGGCCGGGAACGCAGCGGTCGCGACCGTGACCGTACGCCGCGCCCCCGGTCTTCCACCCGCCCTGAAAGCACCGATGCCTCCACCGAGCCTCTGGCTCCGGTAGAAGCGTCGGCTCCGGCCGCCGCGCCGCCGTCCGCCGAGGCTCCCGCCCGCGGGCGGGGCCGTGGCCGTGGCCAGCGCCGTCCCGATATCGAGACCGCCCCCGCAGCAGAGGCGGCCCCAGTCGCCGATGCGCCGGTTCGGGCCCGTCGCGAGCAGCCTGCCGAAGACCGCCCGAGCCGCGACCGCGACCGCAAGGACGCCCGCGGCCCAGCATTCGATCGGCCCGCGCGTGGCGGAGACTCTCCCGCCCGTGATCGCAATCGTGACCGTGGGGGCCGCGACCATCGGGAATCCCGAGAGGATCGTGAAGACCGTGGCGTGATTGGCTTCGGCTCCGACACCCCGGCTTTCCTGCTGCGCGCGCCTCGGCCGCCGGTCGCCGAGGACTGAGCGGAGCGGAACCGGAAACGTCCGGTCCTTAACCGCTCGTTTGACTCTGGGCCCTACAGTCGCAGCCAGATCCAGTCTGGCCCGCCGAATGCGTTCCGTCCTGGATGTCGGGGAATGACATGTCGGGCGACGTGGAAGTGAAACTTCGGGGACCGGAAGCTTACGGCTGGGCGCGCAAGGCGCTGGACGCCATGGAAAAGCATCAGGTCTGGCCGACGGCTCTGAATTTCGAGCTGTGGACCCATGTGGTCGTCGATCCCAATGGCCCCCTCGCCCAGGAAATCACCCGCATCCTCACGGCAGGCGAGCCCTTCACCGACGGCCTGAGCGACGAGCTTGCCGCCGTCTACCTGCCGAAGGCGCGCCTGAACGAACAGATTCGCGACGCCGGCGACGCCCTGTCCAAGGAACTGGTGTCGGTCTCCCGCGCCATCCAGTCCGCGCAGAAGTCGAGCGAAGCCTATGGGGTGACCCTGGCCAGCGCCTCCAAGG
>Ga0265327_10002874_pt1 | contig 17324 bp, 20 predicted proteins | sample 41621metaG_FD_202089 | JGI IMG/M metagenome (GOLD analysis project Ga0265327, IMG submission 202089) | Rhizosphere microbial communities from Carex aquatilis grown in University of Washington, Seatle, WA, United States - 4-16-21 metaG | ecosystem: Host-associated > Plants > Roots > Rhizosphere... | reverse complement strand
AAAAGCAGGAACCACTAGCGGATTGCTTATTGCTTCTTCCAGGCGCGTCGGACCTCGCAACGACGGGACCCGCGGAAAAAAGTGTACCGCGGGCAAATGCGGGGGGCTTTTCACTTCTAGCCCCCGCCCCCTCATGTACGGCTGGGTCTCTTTTGCTCTGTTTTCTGCTCCTGTCGACGCGCGCCGGGTGCGTGGCAAGTCCGCGTTCGTTCCGACGAAAAACAGAGCGCGCGCGATTTGATGTGTGCTCCCGAGCGTCAGGCGCTATTGTGCTGTTGCACCGAGGCACGGCGACAGCAGCCGCCAGCAGCGTCGGCGGCGTTCTCGCCGAGCACCATCTTGCCCACGGCACCACACCGCATGTAGAAGTCCAGCAAGCGGTCCAGCGTGACGGCCTCCCGCTCTCGTTCGTCGGCTTCCGAGCCCGTTCCTGTGCGGATCCGGACCTGCACGAGCCCAGAGCGCCAGAGCGTGGCCCTCGCATCCTTGGCCTCGGCCTGCGAGAGCGTCGGAAAGCCGCCCGACAGGCTCAGCAGCGTGTCAAAGCTGGGCGGAGGGGCGAACGAGTCCCGCGCGGCGCACTCGGGCGAGCATCCAGTGGTCGATGGGGACGACCAGACCGTGGTTGGCGTCCGACTCGCCGTACGCGAGCAGCATGTCCAAGGCGGCGTCGACGTTGATGCCGCCGTCGTCGAGGACGATGCCCGTGTCTGCGGGGTGCTTGAGCGCCAGCATCGCCTCGGCGATCGTGTACGACGGCTGCTGCTCGGGCGGCGGCGTGGGCTTGTCGCCAACCACCAGGGGTTCCTCCTGTGGACGCGGGACGAGCGCCAGGAGACCCCTCGCGGTGATTCCAGTCTTGGTCTCGACCGACGGCAGGTGCCACCCGGGCTGAAGAGCGGACCAGTTCTCGGCGATGGACCGGGCCGACACCCGTTGCGTCGTCGGGTCGGCGAACATGCCGACGTGGTTGAGAAAGGGCCGCGCGACGGTGCACACCGACGGGCGGCGAGAGCCCCCGGGGCAGACGAGGCGCAGGTGCGCGCGGCCCAGCCGCAGGTACAGGTCAGCGCTCAGAGGTCCGAACGCCCGCTGCGTAGAGTCCCAGCCGGACAGCCAGTCGTCACCGTCACCTTGGCTTGGATCCTGCTTCTCGTCGGCGCGGGCCCGCACAGCGAACGTGGGGTCTTCGCACAGCAAGATCTTTGCTCCGACGCTCTCCATCAGCGCGCCCAGCTGTTCCGGCGTCCACTGCTCCGTCCGGCTGTGAGGTTGTCTGTTGCCCATTTGCTTTTTGCTTGTTTGCTATAGTTTTGTTGTTTTGGCTCAGCTAGAAAGAGGATTCACGATCCATCGGTGGATACGATCCACGGTCGGATTGCGTATGACGGCTCGGCGCACTCCATCTGCCAGGCGCCGAGGGGGAGGGGCGGGCTCCGATGGATCGAGTGGTCGGCCGGGTGGAACAAGCCGCGGATCTGGGAAGCGTCCGAGCTGGCACGGGTGCAGACTCTCGAGCGTCAGGTTCCCACGCGGAGTCGGGGAGCGGCCCTGGCGCATTGATTTCTGACTTCTGAGAAACGACAAAGGGGGCATGGCTGTTCCGCACTCGCATCGTGAAGCAACAACTGCAGAACATGCTGCACGCTCGCCTCGAGGTAACCCGCTACGCCACAGTGCCGGACGATTTGATTACCCTGCATCGCACGGTTCGTCGGGGAAATCTGGCCCCACAAGACAGAGGAGGAGCCCGAGTGCACACTCGACGGAAAGCGGTCTGCCCTGGTTGGCTGTTTTCCGTCTGCGTCTTGGGTCGTGGCGACCGTGGTGCGCGATGCGCCGTGCCCTTCTACCGGCGACCCACAGGTCAATAACCCACCGACCATCGTGGGCACGCTTGCTCTGGCGGGACTGCGAGACGGGCTCGCGACGTCTGTGTTTGCGTACAATCTCGGAGTCGCTGCGCCGTGGAGACGGCAAGGATTGGCGCGTCGCATGCTACGGTTGGCCGTCGGCTCCATGGACGACGAGTCCTGTACCGCGGGCAGGCCGCAGTTTGATGCCGTCGACTTCAGCGTCTGCAAGTCCGAGACGGCGCTGCGCGACATGTACGAGAGCCTCGGTGCGACGGTGGCGAGCAGGACGACAGACCGGTGGCGCATGAGTTGGCCTATCCGAAGCATCCAATGCGCCACATCTCCGGCACCGGATTGATCCCGCTCGCCTCATCCTTGCTCTGAAAAAAAAGCGGGGACGCGATGAATAGGGCACGGCTCGATGGATCGTCGAACTGCGACCTCGACCCTCTCTTTTTACGAACCTAAAAGGCAAAAAACAAACAAAACTCTGCTTGTGCTTTATGACGGATCACACTAGAGTCCCTGCGTCCCCTGACCACCAGACCAAACGGCGCCTCACCATCCAGACAGCAAATGGCTGCAGTCGCAACAAGGCCGCGCGCGACGGGAGCTCGACCATGTTTTGCTCTCAACAGCCGCAGACGCCGAAACCGAACACAAACGAGTGCCCTCCCGCCGCATTCACGCGAGTCGCGGGGTGCGGGGCAGAAGAAGAAACGTCACGCGCAGGTATCATGCTGTTGCGCGGACTCCGGCGGCGGGCCGGCGCCGCGCCTCGCTCTCTGTTCTGGCCCAACGAAAAGCCGCTGTCGGTCTCTGGAGGTCTGCGGATCGAGCTGATCTGCAACGCCGACGTGGGAGTCGTGCTGGACGACCGCGCCTCGGTCTTGCGCACCGCCGTGCAGCGCGCTCTCGGTTCCGGGAGCTGGGAGACGTCGTGGCAGGCGCGGGCCGGGTTGGCCGACCTGCGGGCCGCGGTGGCGGCGGGTGGCGACGAGGCCGCGCTGGTGCACGCGTACCAGGGGCTCCACCGCCGGATACTGCCTGGCCTCGTCGACTCGGCGGCGGCCGCGGGCTCTTCGGACTTGCGCCTGCTGCCCGGTGTGGTCGAGGCCGGCCGCGCCCTCCGCGAGGACATGTGTTTCGTCTGGACCGCCAGCGCGGTCGGACACCCCGGCACGGCCCGGCGCCTCTTTGTCCATGCGCGAACCCTTGGCTACGTCTCGCACGGGCTCGTGGTCGCCGCCGCCGGGTCTTCCGCGCTGGCCGGCTGCATGTCCGGCGCAGGCCGCCACCTGTGGAAGCTCGAAAGGCGGCGTCCGTCGTCGGGGCACGACTGCAGGGGTCCGGTCGCGGTGCCCGGGTGGGCGACCGTGGCCGTGGAGAGCACCGACGTCGGGGTCCGCGAGGCTCGCCCGCCGGGCGTCTGGTGCGTCGCGGTCACCGACACCAGCCCGTTGCTTCCGCCCGGCAGCACCGCACCGGCGGACCGCCGGCAGGTCGCTGACAGGCTGCTGCGCGCCGGGGCCCACGTCGTCATTCCGGGCTACGCGCAAGTCCCCCACGCCGTCGGCCACTTGGAGCGGCTGCTGCAGTCAGCGGCGACCTCTGGAGGTGCTCCTGCGGCCGCGCCCGCCTGCAGCTGCATTCGTTGCCGCTGGCGGCAGTCGTCGTCCCTTCTGGGCGGCCTCCCTTCCGAGACGCGCGGCTTTGTTTGGTGAACGACCTACATGTAGTTTGCTGTCGAGCTTTTTATTTGCACTGAAGAGTTTGCTCGATGCCTAGGTGCTCCAAACACACGGGGAATACCGCAGACTCTCGAAACCAAAGACGGGGGGCCTCTGCTAGACCCGGAAGACCAGCGGGCCCACGTGGAAGCCAGTCACCAACACACTGAAGACCGTGTCGCACCGCAGCACGCCGCCGACCCGTCGCCACTGTTCGGCGTCAATCTCCACCACAGTGACCTCGGCAAGGCAACTGAGGAGTCCCTCTCTGCGCGCGACCAACCGGCAGCCATGGAAGACCGCTGTGCCCACAAAGGAACGGAGCGCCGAGCGCAGGCTCTCGGGATCCACAACACCGACCCGACGGTGTTCGTTCGCCGGGCACAGCTTGAGCTCCACACGACGTACGTCGGGGGCAGCAAGCATTCCTGGAGAGTTGGGCGTCACTAGGCACACGTACCCCGGTGCCAGCGACAGCGCATCGCGCAAGGGTCGATTGAGGGCGATGCACCGCGGCTCGACTGCGTCACAGACGGCCAGCGTCACCAACCAGGACTTGTCAATGAAAGCGTGGCAATCTCGCGTGACCAATGGGTCTCTGTCAAAGAACTGCAAAAACGTATCCGTGTGGACGTCTGCAACGTTGCTCCACGCCTTGTCCTTGTCGGGCACCAACCGCACGCACAGGGCGAGGCCGGGTCTCCCAAAAAACTCCAACACGACATCCGCCAGGACCGGCGGAAGGATAGCTTCGACAGGGGAGACGACGAGAAGCGACCTCTGGCGGTCCCACGGGCTCGGCGCACCGGCGCCGGTTCGGTAATCCGCCATGGACGGGCGTTGTTCGCGCGTCCGCCAAGCACGGTGCGAGTCAGAATCGTGCACCAGAAACGGTCACGAAAGGGCGACTTGTGGAGCCAAAGCAGCGACCGTCCGCGCTGTGAAAGTGCATCATCACGATTGTGGATCCCTTTGTCGCCAGCCACGGGGCGGACTGCTCTTGACCACAGGAGGTGCAGAGGTCATCGCTGAGTTTGGGGGAGGGGAGAGGGGTACGGTTTACCCGGGAAAGGCCCCGCGCGCAACGTGGCCAGGACGAGGGCAGAGTACATGTACTACGAGTAACAAGAGCGGACAGTGGCAAAACAAAAACCATTCGTGTGGTCGAATTACTGCTGAGAAAAAATCTTCCAGGTTATCGAAGGGGCGCCTTGGCCGCTCAGCGACTTCCTGATCGGCTTTTTGGTCGCTCCCTCGAGCACGACGACCTGCGCGACCGCGAGTGGCGATCGCGACTCTCGCTCCGGTCCTTGTCACTGTCGCGCGACCTGGAGCGCCCTCGGCGGCGGGGACGGCTGGCCGAGCGCGAACGCGATCTTGACCTCCGGTCAGCCGAGCGACCGCGACGTCCGCGGGTGGGCGACGAAGGCCTCTGCCCGCGTGCCCGCTCGAGCTGCGCGTTCACCGCCGCGCACTTTCCTTCGAGGGATGCCAGCCGCCGTCGGACGCAGACCTCTTGCTTCTGCATGGCTGCGATGCGCGCCTGGGCATCTGCGAGTGCGAGGTACTGCCGGTGGACCTGGGCTTCGGTCGCGGCCATGCGCGCGCCCGTCGTCCACATCCATTGGTTGAGCGCTGCGGGATGCATGGGCTATGGGGAGGTCCCTTTGCTTTGGTTCGAAGTGTTTAAAGCTTTTGAGTCACCGACCAGTGAATATCCGTTCCGACGGGGCTATGTGTCACGCGTCCACATCTACCGAGGCATAGAAGTAAAAAGCCAGTGTACTCGTCGAATCCGGCTGTTGCGGCCGACAGGAACAGCGGCGGCGTAGGCAGCGCGCCTCATTACAGTCCGGAAAGACAGAAACCACAATGGCCTGCTGGATGGGCGAATCACGAAAGCGCGGACGCGATGCCTAGTGCACGAAAACACGGGCTTTTTCACAATGGGCGACAAATGGGAGAAAAGCCCGGGCAGCACGCGTACGAGATGCACACAGCAGCAATCTCCCGGACAAGACCGGTGCAAGCAACGAGCATCACGGAAGCCCCGGAAGCGACGTCGCGCGCGCGGGCGAGCACCGCTTCATACCGCACGTCGTAGGCACGCAAGCAAAGCAACGGACAAGCAAAACCGGGCAAGCCGCAGCGGCATCTCAGCGGGGTCCAAGCGTCCAAGAGGTAGCGATAAAGCGGGAGTTCCCCACTGCGGAAGAAGCTCTCCGTGTCAATGTTCACCCAACATCCTCGCTCGCAAGCCAGTCGGACACAAGCGTCGCGATACACGGAGAGTCTGACGTGGGTGGCCCACCTTACGAGATCTGCATCAAAACGTTGGGCGGGGAGCCGCAGCATGATGCACCAAGCGCTCTGCCAGCACTCCAGTGCGTTGAGCACCCGCGTCACGTTCGTCTCTGACAAAAGCCGAGGGTCACAGGCAGCAGCCCCCGCAGTCGAGGAGTGCAGAGCGGTCACGATCTCTGCGCACGCGCCCTTGGCGTCGTCGTCCTCGAACCGGGAGCAGACCGACTGGACGTCTTGAACCGCCTTTTCTAGGAGTTTCGCAGTGAGGACCGGGCCGTTCATCTGGCCCACGGAAGCTCTCGTCCAACCCGGCATCTCGGAGAAATCACAATTGGACGATCTATACTCAGAGAGGGACTCCGAGGTAGACGGACACTCTGCGGTGCCGGTTGACTGGAGGAAGGGTTCAGTCCAGCCTGAAGGGGCAAGGGACGCGGAAAAGGGCAAATTTGGCGCCCAGCCGGCAGCTTTAACGCACGCAGCAGAGGGCGTGTTTCTTTTCGCTTTCCGTGTTTGTGGCTTGTTTCAGTTTTCTTTGTGCGGCCCGCGACAAAGCGGGGCAAATCCAGGACAACACGCGTACGAGACGCACACCAGAGCAACGTCGCCAACGAGACCAGAGCACGCGCCGACAATCGACGCCGCCGATGCCGCGACGGTGCGGGCTCGACCCAGCACCGCCTCACCCCGCACGTCAGAGGCATAGAAGCCGAGCAGCGGACAGGAGTGTAGGGGCGAGGATGGTGAGCAGCGACACGCCAGCGGGCTCCACGAGTTGACGATGGCCCGGTGGAGGGGAAGCTGTTGATCCCCGCAAAACAGACGCAGAGTGGCGGTTTCGTCCAGGCCGCCGACGCAGCCTCGCTCACACGCCATGAGCCAGAAAGCGTCGCGATATCCACCCCTCGCGGATGTGTGCCACTTGATCGCTGCCGCATCGAAACGCTGTTCGCGAAACCGATGTGCGATGCACCACACCGTCGGCCAGGAGAGAATGGCGTTGCAGATCTCCTGGAAAACTGGTGGCGGAAACACGCGAGTGCTCGGACCAGGGGGGTCGCCCACCAAAGCAAGGTCGCGCGCGATCTCGGAGCAAATGTTCCATTCCAGCGAACCTTCATTGTAGGCATTTCCTTTTGTCAGCGTCTGCGCGGCAGCCTCATCCAATAGCGCCCGTGTTACCACCGGAGCGTGCATCTCTCCTCGGTTGAGAACGCGCGCCGTGCAAGTGGAAAACCACGATTTTCTTGCGATGCGACCGGCGCATCTCTCAGCAACACACAAAGACAAAACCAAAGTCCACGAATGGCGTGTGCTCGGCAGGGAGATATCCGTACTCGGGGTCGGCGGATGGTTGGGTGCTCTGCGCGCTCCTTCAGCGGATCGAAACATCACAAGTTCGCCGGGGTCGGGCTGCCGATCGCGGCTGCGGGCGCCGGTGAGACGGCAGGATTCGCACTCACCCTCTTGCGGCGAAGCGATGGCAACAACCACCGCGCGGCCAACAATGCCAGCAGGACCGCGGCCAAGATGACCAGGGCGGTGATGACCCATTTCTCTGTCGACCCGGCCGCTGGCGGAGCAGGAGGAGGAGCGGGTGGTGGAGTGACAGAACCAGAGGCCTTGCAGGTCTGCCGCGTGCCGGTCAGCGCGCCGCTCTCGCACGTCCTGTCCGCGCCAGACACCTGGTAGCCCGTGTCGCACGTGATGCGGCACGTCTCGCCGTCCTGCACGGCCTCGCCGCAGGTGCCCTGCTTGCCGTGGCTGACGGCAGACGTGTCGGCCGGGCAGGTACCCTCGGTCGTCGTCTCGGTGTCCGCGCTCTCGCCTGCGCACCAGACAGGTCGGGGACCCTCGGTCGGATCGCAGGCGGCTAGGCAGTCGTCATTGAACGTCGCGGCCTGGCCGGGACACCACGCCGCCAGGATTGCGTCCCACGCCGGCTTGTTGGCGGCCAGGGATGGCGGAAACGTCTTTTTCCACAGCGCGAGATCATGAAGCGTGATGATATCTGTTGTAGAGTACGTGCAATCAATGTACGGACAGCCGCCCTCGATCCGACAGTCGCCATCGAGGTTGGGCTGAGGATCAAGGTTCGATTTCAAGGCGCGCGCTGGACCTTCTTTGACGCGACCGTCAGGTCCGCTTTCGATGCAAGCGTCCCCGCTGATGGGCTCTTGTTCACTGAACGCCGGGCACAAGCTGGGGTCTATTCGTGAGCATTTTTGTCTCTGGATCCAGGCTTTGTTTTCCGCTTCACATGGAAACGTGCCGTAGAGGAAGTCATTCGTGCTGCAGCGTCCCGAATTCGCGCATGGCGCCTGGTACGTGCAGAACGCGTCGGTCTGAGGCACGAATCCGTGGATCTCACTCATCGGAATTATCGCGAGTGGCGTTGCTTTTTTTGTCTGCTATGCCGTACGGAGTCTACCAACACCCTTGCGCCCAGCAAAAAACCAAACAGTCGCCACATTTTTCTGTCCTCGCCCGCCCGCGCACTTGTTACTACTGCATGGCTCAGCACGGTTGCTCTCCGTTCGGAGCAACGTGCCTGCAGAAATTCCATTGTCGGTGTTGCCCTCTGTGCCGCTCGAGCGGAACCGAAATACACCACAAGTTCCACCGGACTGCCGCTGCAGGCGCCGTCTAGGCAGCAGGAATGAAACTCGCCCTCTTGTGGCGACGCGATGACCACCACCACGCGGCGATCACTGCCAGCAGGAGCGCGGCAAATATGCCCGCCGCGAGGATGACCCATTGCTGTGTCGACTCGGCGGGTGGAGCAGGAGGAGGGGGAGTGGGTGGTGGGATGACGGAGCCAGAGGCCTTGCAGGTCTGCCGCGTGCCGCTCAGTGCGCCGCTCTGGCAAGCCCTGTCCGTGCCAGACACCTGGTAGCCCGTGTCGCACGTGATGCGGCACGTCTCGCCGCAGGTGCCTTGCTTGCCGTGGCTGACGGCAGACGTGTCGGCCGGGCAGGTCCCCTCGGTTGTCATCTCGGTGTCGGCGCTGTCGCCCGCGCACCAGACTGGCCGGGGCCCCTCTGTCGGATCGCAGGCCGCCAGACAGTCGTCGTTGAACGTCGCGGCCTGGCCGGGACACCACGCCGCCAGGATCGTGTCCCAAGCCGGCTTGTTAGCGGCAACAGTTGGCGGGAAATTCTTCTTCCACGGGTTCAAGTCGTCGAGCGTGACGATGTCCGTGGTGTCGTACGTGCATTGGATGTACGGGCATCCGACCGAGAGACGGCAATCCTCGTCTTCGTACACCTGCGGCTACAGTTGGATATCGCCGCGCTCCCGGGTCCCGTCTGCACCCTTCAGTCCCGGCCGTCCTGGAGGCAGGCGTCCCCCGTTGATCGGCTCCTGGTTACTGAACGCCGGGCACAACGTTGGGTCGATGCGTGAGCACGCGTACTGGTCCCGTTTCTTCCACAAATCTGAAGAGTCCGAGCAGGTCATTTCTTTGTACAAAAAGTCATTGCTGCTGCATATGCCCTCTTCGGTGCACGGTGTGGTGTACGTGCAAAACAACTCTGTCTGCGGGACAAAGCCGTGGACTTGCGTCATTTCGGCTTGACCAACGACCCTGTCCACCTTTTCCTTTTCCTGGCGCTTAGACCCGCACCGCCGTTGTCTCTGCTAACCTCGGGGCAGCGCCTTGGGCTCGAGGTCGGCGCCCCCTCCCGAAACGAGCAGCCGCTCCCAGCCGAAGGCCACCGCCTTGCACGGTCGCGCCGAGGCCGCGCCGCCGACCGAAAAAAGCCACTACCCGCCGAGCGCAAGAGGGTATTCGCCCCTGTCGCAGGTGGCCATCACCGACGGGCTGCCAGGCATGGTGGCCGTGTGGCTCGCGGCGCGCCCGGCCGGAGAGGGACTCGGACGCCATGCTCCTCGTCGAGACGGACGACAGGCGGCCCGGGTCCCGATACCCGTGCGAATCCCAGGAGCTGGTTCTCAGGTCCTCGGCGAACTCTTGAGCGCCCACATCCACCCGGCCACACACGCACTCGAGGCCCTCGGGTCGGCAAAGGATAGCCAGAGGTCTAGTTCGGAGCCTCGTGTCCAGCTATGCCAGCCGCTGCGGCCGTCTCGTCTGCGCTGTGCGAGTGCTCTTACAATTGGGTGCTTTACCGTACAGTAAACCGCCGCAATAAGAACGACCAAGTTCCGCGAGACTTCGGAGTTGCGGCTTCCCTTTTCGGAAACGATGTGGAAGAGCAAAGCGAGTCAGTTGAAAGACTTAGCAAGGCGGGAGAATATCGACGAATCGTCGCTTCACGATGCGGAAAGCTCTGACTTTTCACTCTATTGTCCGAGGCCGTTGACTGGACAACACCACCAAAGAAAAAACACACTCGGCCCAAAGGAAAAAGCGAAACCTTTGGACGAGACGCAACCGACGGGGCCAGAAATCACCCCTTGCTGGGTGAGCGCGAACAAAAATGGGCAACAAAGTGACAGCCAAGAACAAGGTGGATCAGGGAGTAGAGTCGATGACAACCATCATCACCAACACGTCGCAGTCGTGCACGAACCCTGGATCGGCCGTGAACATCATCACGACCCAAAACATCGATTGTTCGGAGTGCGAGGGAGGGCACTGCAACTTCGACGTCAACAACATCAACCAGTCGGCGACGGTGCAGGTCGAGACGAGCTGCATGCAGACGGCTGCCGTGAGCAGCGACGTGCAAACCGAGTTGGACGTCCAAGCTCAGCAGATGGCGGACGCTGTGAACGGCGCGCTCGGCATAGCCGGCTCAACGACGGCCATCAACATCACGGAGCAGTCGTTCGAGATCGCATCGACGATCCGGAACAACACGGCCCAGATCGTGTCGTCGGCCGCGACCGCTGCCAACATTCTCAACATCCAGGGTAATAAGTGCGTGAACGGGACCTACTCTTACATCGACCAAGATGCCTACGCGACCTCCATGATCACGGCCACGCAGGACAACACGGCCGTCAACTCAGCGGTCACCAAGCTGAAAGCCACCATTGATCAGACAGCCACGGCGGCCTCCTCCTCTGCCATTGCCGGAATCATTCTTATCGGTGTCGTCGTGCTGATCTGGCTGATCGTGGGGCTGAAGAAGAGCCTCTTTGGTCACTGGCAGTTCTGGATGTTCGTCGTCGGTGCCATAGCGCTGGTCTACGCCATCGCGGTGCTGTACTTTGCCGGCGAGCAGGGCGGTCTGGGAGAGGTCTGGTGGGCCTGGGTGGCGCTTTTCGCCGGACTCGTCTTGATGGTCTGGCCCCTCGCCACCGCACTCGGGCACCGCAAGAAGGCGGGAACCCCGGCTCCAGCTCCACCGGCAGCGGCGGCGGCCGTGTGACCGACTGGACAGCGGTCGCCAGAGGCCGCCTAGAAGAGGGACCGGAACCCGGCCGGCCGCGAAGACCGCCTAACCGGCCCCCGCATGGCAAACGACGATGAAGCCGCCGGGAGAGCCTGGGACGGACGCGACGGCGGCTGCGAGGACGAGGAAGAAGACGATGACGACGACGAAGAGGAGTAGGACTGGCGCACTGTTCCTGGCGAAGTCGAGGGCGTCGGAGACGGCATCATCGGCGTGGGTTGCGCGGGTTGGGCGGCCGCAAACGGGGAGTACGTCGAAGAGGAAGAGGAGGACGATGGACTCGGCGAGGGGAGAGCGCCGGGCGCAAAGAACGGCGAGAAAGAAGGAGGAGCAGAGGGGGAGGCCAGAGGCAAGTTGATCGGCAGCGAAGACTCAGAGAGGGAGGGCCCGGGAGAAGAAGGCAGACCCGCTGAGCGCCCCGCGACCGAAGAGAGGTACGTGTCGGTGGTGAAGGGCGAGAAGGCGGGCGGCGGCGGCTGAGCCAGGGACGAGGACGATGAAGGCGAAGACCGGGGTGCGGACACGACCACCTTTTCCTCGGGCACGGCGATCCACATCCGCCGCGCGCAAATGTCGGCGAGCAGCAGATCCGTCCAGTCGTCGCCAGTTGTCCGAGGAGACTCTAGCACGGCGGCGTTCGGGTCGCCAGCCGCGGGCTGCGCCGTGCGGAAAACGTCGAACCACGTATTTTGTCGCTCGTCGCTAGCTCGACCCGTGTTTGGAACACGCAGAAGAGAGACCAGGCGACCTGTGGGTATTGTGGCCAGGTACGTCAGGCGGGTGCCCGGAGCGCGCCGTGCGGAACCGAAACCATCGAGCGCTTCCTCCGTGCCCATGGTTCGTATCGGAGAGATTCGTCCACCGTCGACCGTGAAGACGTCGACCCATCTCGGCCCGTTGGCCCTGAAGGCAGACAGATACGTTCCCTGGGCCACCACCGTCCACCGCGGCAATCCGGACACCGTGAGACTTTGTAGTTGGTCGGCACTGTAGAACGTCAGTGCGATCGTCGCCCTGTCCGACAGGTCCGGCACCCCTGCCATGTTTTCAGATTGTTGGTTTTTTTCGCTTTTCCTTCTCTGCCGGAGCAGCTCTCGCCTGGCATCCGGCGCTTTTTTTTTCCTTTTCTTTGGCCGGCCGGCCCCCGCGTGCGTTGCGCTTTTTTGGTCTGGCCCGTCGTCTCGCGCGGAGGCTTGCCGATTCCCCCGCGTCTCTTCCCGGCGACCGCCCTCGTAATCCCATCGCCCGCCCTCGTAATCCCACTAAACCAACGACAAACGCGAGTGTACTCAGTCGGCTACAACACGCGCGGAAATCTACTCGATCTTTTTTTTGCTTGTGCATCAGAGTTGAGTCATCTTCTTTCCGTTGTCCCCGTTGCTCCCGAGAGCAGTAGCGCGTCGCAAGCCAAGGGACCGGCGAGGAGCAAGCGTCTGAGCTGTGGGTGCAGAGCGTAAATGCAAGGGCTGGCGAGCGCGTGCATGCACACCAAAAGCATGGCGCACACGTCGGCCCCGGCTGTCAGATGAGGGAGCGCGAAGATGACCGTCACGGGCACCCAGGTCGCCCACTGGAGCACGACCGCGAGCAGGAGCAGGGCGTTGATGCGCTGCTGCTGCTGTGCCGTCGCGAACGTCGTCGCGGTCGGCGTGGGTGATCGCGTCTGCCGCGCCGCCGGGACCGGTGTGACCGGTGTGACGCTGACCGAGCGCGAGCGCCCAGCCTGCTGCGTCGGGCTCGGCGGTGGCGGCGGCGCCGCGCGGGTGGGGCGAGGCCGCCTTGCCTGGGCCGCCCTGGCGCCAAAGTGGCCGCGGAGCTGTAGCGCCATGCGTCCGTAGTTGCACGCGACCACGAGCGTGCAGCCCAGCATGACGAGAGCGGTGACGTTGTCCAGAGCGCTCGGCGGGTTGGAGCAGTGGATGCGCGATGGTGTCAGCTTCACGTCCGAGCCCACCTGCAGAGCGGCGCCGAGAGCCGCGGCCAGCACCCAACCCGCTGACACCGCCGCCGCGAGCGAGGGCGACCCGCAGCGACGAGAGGCGGCGGCCGAGGCGGGTCCGGACGGAACAGCCGGGGCCACCCGCGAGAGAACCAGCCTCCGGAAGTGAGAGACGACGGCGTGCGTCACCATCGTGCCCAGCACCGACGTGAGCGCCGCGACCGTGAAAACGCGACAGCCAGACGACCCGTACGTCCACGAGGAGGTCCGGACGTTGCCCGCGGTGGCCGCAGCCAGCGCAGACGACACCAGATCGCAGCTCGCCAACGATGCAAACATCGCCGCGGTGCCGCCGCTCACGCTCGAGCCACGCCTGCGGAGGAGGGCTCCGAGGACCCAGCCATTGACGACGACCCCTGCTCACCACGGGGGGGACCATTATTCCAGCGTGGAGGAGACGGCAGCAGCAGCCTTACCCAGGCAGCCCAGGACGGCCTGAGCCGCAAATGCCCACGGGAACGGACCGGTGGTGGTGTGCGCCTCGAGCATGGTTGTGTTTGGCCTGCGAGGCTGGTGGCAGTGCGAGCAGGAGAGTTCGCGTGTTGTGGCTGCCGAGTCGTTGCCGATTTTGTTCGCCAGCTCCTTCCAATCATGATCGTATCCGTTCTTTCTCGAGCGGTGGTGCTCTTTTCAGGACAAGGCAAGTCACAACAGAGGGCGCGAAGGAAGATGGCGACGCTGGTCGATTTCTCGGATGACACCAAGGGTTTGTCTGCTCTGGAAATCGCCCTCCACAACATGCAGCTGGCGGACGAAATGCTGGACCTCCAGCTGATGATAGGCTCTTGCATGGGCTGGCTCGAGGCTTGTCCTCCGGGCAAGACCCTGGCGGACCTCGAGACTGAGCTGCGCCGGCTCGGTCTCAACACTCACATCTACGCCAAGAAGCCCGTCCTGGACGCCGAGGCTTTCTCGTTGCGGCCCTACCGCGGCACCGGACCCTGCACCCACGAGGCCGTCTTCAGCTGCAGACCCGCAGCACGCGCGCGGGCAGAGGTGCTGGAGCACTGGTCCGACCCCGACGGCAACATCCGTGCGCTCGCCACGGCGGGCATGCGCGTGCTCCTCGAGGACTCCAAGCAGGCGGCCGCGGCTCCGCCGCCTGCCGGCGTGGGTGGTTCCACCCTGGAGGTGCTCGGCCCGACGAGGCGAGGCCAAATCTCACTGGTCTCGAGCAACCTGGTGCTGCTGCGCCTGAAGCATTTGACGGGCAAACAGCTGCTGGCCGAAGCAGAAAAAGATGTCCTGCGTAGAACTGGACGCGCGCCCACTCTGATGCTCTGCGCCATTGCGCCGGGCGGCCGTCCGGTGATGGCGCTCGCGCTTGACGGGGCCATTGTTGTTCCGTATGGTTTCATCTTCTCGGCGCACACTGGGGACGGCGACTGCACTGTCGTTGACCTTGGTCGGTCTTGAAAAATCGGGCATGTAAAGAAGAAACCTGTATACATGAACATCGCTTCTCAGCGCGCGGGTACGGTTGATACTCGGGGGGTGGTACGCGTGGCACGCCCACCCAGCAAGCAGATGCAGGCCAGTCGGTGTGAGAACGGCATTTGCGTCCCGAGAGAGACACAGACGCCACACGGGTTGAGGGGACAGGACACTGTGCGGATCAATCAAGCGGGTCTCCGTGTGAAGAGTCTCGGATGGTTCGGAACCAGAACCCTGCATAACCCACCCCCAACGCCCAGAATCCAAAACTGCCAATGCCTCTCACAGCAACGAGCTTGCCTGTGTACGTTACGATCCAATCAGAGAGTTCTCGCCCGCGCCGGTGCTGACCGTCCAACGTTTCTTCTTCCGCCGGCGAGGGCTCGGTCGTCGGCGCCGAGCCAGCGCTGGAACTCGTCCTCGGCCGACAGTGTGGTATGCGTCACCGACCGGCAGTACCGTCGGACCGGCAGCGGTCCTCCCGACGACTCGACGATCCACCGGCAGGCGGGGCCCGCGGCACGGCACGCGGACTCTGGGGCCGCGCCGACGCACGGCGATTCCGTGCCGGGCAAGACCTCGGCGACGGCGCTTTGGCCGGGCGGAACCAGCCGACTGACAGTACCGGCCGTGCTCCTGCAGTACGCTGTCCGGTTCCTCGGCCGAATCCACCTGCACGGCCGACCTGCTGCTCGCAACATCCCGCACTGCTGTTCCGTCAGCGCCGAGCATTCGCTGCGCGGCCTGACCCCTGGGAACCGGCGGGCTTGTCCGCTCGTCGTGTGCCGCAGCGGCACCAGTCGGAATCCGACCAGCGCGCGGGTTCCATCTGCGCCCTGTGCTCGAGCTGGCATGATCGAGTAGTCAAGACTGATTTTTGTGTTGGTGCCTTGCCGCGTGGAGCGTCTCGGGAAACCGCCTCTGACTGCGCGTTGCTTTTTCCCTCTCTTACCCATGGAAAACTAAATTCGGGATGAGCGGGAGCCGCCCCGCACCACCGGGTCGTTCCAGAATCGTGAAAAGAGTTACCCGGTGCCAACCGGCGGGTTCGGTTTTTGTCGTGCCTCTTGTCGTCTCTATGATGCGATCGCCGACCTTCGCCCTGCTCTTGAGCCTCGTCGTCCGAGCTAGCGCCGCGGAGTTTGGGTTTGGAATTTCGGGCAGCCCCGGCTCGATGGGTTCGAACGGAATTCCGCCGCCCTCGACGCAGGGGCCGCAAGGGCGGCCCACGGTGGCTCCAGGAAGCCCGCCGTCGCCGACGGAACTTGGAGAGGGTTCGCCGCGGGGCTGCGTGCCAGAGTTGACGGGACGTGAGGGAGGTTCGCCGCCGCCATTGACTGCCTCTGTCTCGCCCTGCTTGGGATGTTCGCTGTCCTGTCTTGGCAGTGTCGCGGCAGAGGTCGTCGGCGGTCGTGTCTGGATGCTCGACCGCAGGGACCCGGAGGATCCCGAGTGGGCCAGGTGCGCGTGGGCATGGATGGCCTCGCTGGCCTCGGTTTCGGCCAACTGGCTCGCGGCCGCAGGGCTCGCCATTTTCTTCGAGGGTCTGGCCGCCGTTCTCGGTGCGCCTTCCCCGCACGGGGGCCGCTGCCCCCGCGGGCAGCGCGGGTTCCTCCTGGTGAGGTCGCCGCTCGCGGTGCTGCTCGGCCAGGGCACGAGGGGCGCAGTGCTGGAGATGCGGGGCTACGTCGGCCCGTGCCTCGATGAGGAGGTCGCCACGGGGCAGTGGGTCGCGCGAGTCGTCTGTGCGGCCGGCTCGGTGTGCGCCATGTTTCTGTGCGTCCTCGACTCGGTGCTCGCGCTCGCGGCTGTCGGCAGCGCCTTCGCCGTCCTTCTGCAGTGGTGCGCCGTCGGCTTTGCGAGACACGGCAGCGTCGCACTCGTGGTCATTTTCTGCTGCACCGTGGCACCCTGCGTGCAGCTCCTTTGCCAGGGAAACTCGCGCCGAGAGCCACCCGGCGATGGGACGGGTCCCGTGCCTCGGTACCGGTATGGGAATGTGGTGCCGGCCGAGAAAGCCCAGCCTCTCAAGGAGAGCGGCCTCGCACGCGGGGTTGGACTGCCGAGCCAGTCTCAGTTGGCGGCCAGTCAGAGGAAACTGTCCATCGACCCGACTGCACCGGCCGCTTCGCCGGGGCCTGTCGTGTTGCTGTCGCCGGTTGCGGCAACGTCACCTACCTCGGGTCCGTCAGACGTCTTGCGGACCTCAACGACGACCCCGCCACCTGAAGCCTGTGTGCACCCGGCATAAGCCCATCCGGCTACCTGCGTTTTGGCTTCTGTGCGCCCTCCGGCGGAACGCAACCAATGTCGGGCGTTGGATGCTTCGCCCCTCCCCCCACCTCCCAACACAAAAACAAAGTAAAATCCGCGGCGTGTTTTCGGAAGGACTGCATCGTGATCTTGTTGCGAGACGTCTGCGGACGCGCGGAGAGAAAGCGAGCTGGCTCTTCATGTACTCGGTCGATCGATGGAATTGGAGAGCCAACACGCTGATCGTTGCCGGTAGCGTCGATCGTTCGACGGAGATCCTTGCCGCGCTGCTTTCAGCGCGTGCCGGGCAACTGCCGCGCGTCGTGAGCATCGGGGGATGCCATGGTCTCGGCTGTCTCCTCGACGAGCGTGTCGACGCAGTGTG
>Ga0265327_10002873_pt1 | contig 17324 bp, 15 predicted proteins | sample 41621metaG_FD_202089 | JGI IMG/M metagenome (GOLD analysis project Ga0265327, IMG submission 202089) | Rhizosphere microbial communities from Carex aquatilis grown in University of Washington, Seatle, WA, United States - 4-16-21 metaG | ecosystem: Host-associated > Plants > Roots > Rhizosphere... | reverse complement strand
CCGCAGCAGCATAAACCCTCTATGGCTCCCGTCCGCCCGTGGCGGGAGCCAATCAAAACCTATGAATCAAGACTCCAATCCATTCGGCGAAATCGTTTACGCCTACACCCGCGCCCAAGCGTTAGCAGACGGCGTGCAGGTCGATGTCACCAAGACCGCGCAAGAAGCCGGAATCAAGTTCCCCGTGTTCCTCACCCGCACCGTGTTCGATGCTTACGTTGCCGTTCCGCCAAACGTCGCAGGCCAGGACGAAGCCGGCCGCCTTTGGGACATCGTTTGGATGCTCCGCTTCGCGATCATCCGCAGCCGCCTAGGTGTTGACCGGATACCCGTCGCCCTTTATGTCCGCAACGACACCCGCGCCGCCAAACTCATCAAACTTGTTGCCACTTGCGGCCCGCTCGACATCGACAAACCCGAGCCCGCCATCACCGTCACGATGCCCGACGAAGACTAGCCGCCGCCCCATCCCGCTTGGCTCGCGTCCGCCGTGGCGCGAGCCATTCGTTTGGAGAACCACGCCGCCTCCAAACCTCCACGCAAGAGTTTGCGGCCGCAGTCTTTGCCCGCGCACCAATCCCGCCAGAACTGTACACTTTGTTGCTACTCCTTTGCTACCGGTGCCCGAACCTTTACCGCCCACTTGGCCCAGCGGCTTATACCATCCTGTTACACTTCCGTACCACTTCTGTATAACCGCCAGCAGCGGCTCCTTTTCCTTCGAAAAGATGCACCTCCGCCGCATTCCCGACTCGCCGCTCACACCCCACTCTTGCCCTACTTTCACCCTACCGTTTCGAAAACCTAAAATGGATGCAAGCTGCTGACCAACATGGGCATTTCGATAATTCAGGACGTTTCAAGGTTTTGAAACCTTGTATACTTCTAGACCACTCTTTGTATACCGCCCGCACGAAGCTAATTTTCCCGTGGCTTCTCTTTATTCGGACGCAACCGCGCCAGCGCTTTCTGGCAGATCGGATGGCGAATGCCCCGCAATCCGATAGTCAAACTTTCAACCGTACTGTCATCCGCATGCTCAAACTCATGCGCCAGGACTCGTTCCGCCACGCCTAACCACGGCGTCTGATCCGCCGAAAGATAGACTGGCGCTCCCGTCGGACACTCCACCATTGCTTCCGGCCAGTCACTTTCCCCCTGTGACCCCCTGACGCCTTCAGCTTCATTCCCCCTGTGATTCCCTCGATTCCCCCTGTCACCCCCTGAGAACCTCTCTGTTTCCTTATACGGAGAGAATTTTTCCTCCTCCTGCCCTAAAATTTCCTCTCCATCTAATATATATAGCAAATCACAGGGGGTCTCAGGGGGTTCACAGGGTTTTTCAATGGTTTGCGCAGATTCAGCTTCAGGGGGCTCAGGGGGAATAAGGGATTTTGAGCCGTTTTGACGAACCGCAGCTAACCAATCAAGGGGACTCATTGAACCTCCGCACCGGCTCGAATTTCATAGAAGGCAACGTCATGACCGTTGCCTTGCTGGCTCTTCCGCGTATCGCGCACGACCGTAAACCGTCCACTGTCAAATGTGTGCGGGCCATCGATCGGGAATCGCCGTTTCATTGCCTTGCCGACGCGCAGACGGTTCTGCTGTTCCGTCCCTTCGAGCAAACCAGCGTGTTCACCCATTTCGGCCAGACTCGACGCCGTCACTTGGCCCCTTGTCTCGCCTTCAATCACCAGCCGGAACAAATTGCGCACCAGATCATGGTCGGGATCCGCCAGCCGGTCTTGCGCCTCTTGATGCGATTTATCAAGCAACGGCAATCCTGGGAAGTGTTTCTCGAGAATCGACGCGCAACCCCGCTCCCACTGATTAAACCTGCAACCGCTCAACCGTTGTCCCGCTGGCCGGCCTGCGGCGGCCCAATCTTTGACAAGGCTAAACACCGCTGCCAGATAATGCGCGGAATTTGCCGCCACGTGATCTTCGATGCTCCCTTCCGCATACTCAAAGAACCGAAAGCCGGGCGCTTTTTTGCGAATCGTAATCTTCACCGTGCGCGTGGCTAGGTCCCGCGAAAACACTGCACCATTGCTCGACACCGCAAACACGCGTCGTGTGACATCCGCCTCGCCGTGTTGATACGGTGCGCGGCAATTGAAATTGGGTTCCGTCAGCACTGACTCCAGCTCCGGCAAATTCTGCAGGCCGCGCCCGCGCGCGTTGTCGAAATAAATGAACCCGGCGCCACTCAGTAGTAGACGCGAGAGGTCTTCCACCACGCGCTCGGGCCGGTCGAGCTTGCTGATCGGTTGCGGCTTCAATCCGTAAATGCCGCATGTCAATTTCAACAGCAACGATCCGCCGGCGTTCGGTTCATTCTTCTCCACGAGGAAAAGAGGCACTCGACCTCTGCCGAGGAAACCACCTTGCGCCAGCGCTGGCGAAAGCAGCAACGAGATCGCGCGTCCGAAATCACCCGGCGTCACGAATTCATAATCCCGCAGTAAACTCACCAGCCGCTCCACGGCTTCAGCTGGCGTCGGCAGTTCAATTGCCTCGCCACCCGCAAGAATCTTCAGCTCTTTGTCATATCCGTTCACCAGGACTGCCTCTTTCCCGTTCCACGCCAACACCGGCACGTGCGAAAACACATCAACGCTCCGCACCAAATCCAATGCATTCATCCACGAACCCATGAACACGCGCGCATCCGCCTCGCTAAAACTCGACGCCACCATCTTGCCCTCTCTGGTCTTCGTCATGAACCTGCATCGTTCCGGATTATCCAAAAACGAAACCATCGCTGCCGGGCCTTGCGGTTCCAGCCTCCCCTCATATAGTCGGCAGATCTGCTTGGAGTACAAAAAAAGAGAGTCCGAAACGTTTCCCCAGACCTGCCTGGTCCAGAGGGATGCCTGATCCGAATGATCGATTTGATTGTCGTTCTGTTCGTCATCGCCGCCCGACAACGTATCTAAGGCGTCCTTGACCGCCTTGTTCAGCGCTCGGAGCGGAATCTTCAACGTGCGCTCTGCAAAAGTTAAAATACGTCCTTGCAGCAATGGGTGCGGTCGCATTGCAGCCGCCAGCTTCACCATGCGACGCTCGGCTTCGTGTCGCGCTGATCCGCCCAAGCTCGCGAACGCGCCGTGCTCACGCTCGAATAACTCCAATGCCAGCTGCTCAACTGAGTGATCCGGCTTAATCGACACCGCCTCACCGATACGCTCGCGCCACCAGTCGTCGAAAGAAGCATTGAGTTCTGCGCGGCAATCGTCCGCGCCTTTACCCGGTCCATTCAGCGGAATCCTTGGAAGTAACACCGGTATCGGATTGACCAGCTTCGCCAGCCGAATCGCCGCATCAGAAAATTGATAATTCAAAGCCGTATCCGAATCTCCGCAGAAAAAAATGCGGGAAGGCTTCAGCCGTTCCAGCACCTCGGCAAATTCCGGCAACAGCTTTCCACCGCCTTTTTCATGAAAACCATAAAACCCCGAGACTCCGATTGCCGCAAACCCAGCCTCCGTTAACGCCAGTGATTTAAATTCGCCTTCAATGCAGAACAAAGCCGCGCCGGTCTGCTGAGTATCCAATGTCGGAGGCACATAAACATGCACGCTTGTGCCCGAAGCTTGATGATATTTCTTCGAGCCTTGAGGCTGGTCCAACCGCAGCCGGCCGTAAGCTTTGCCGCCGTCGCAGATCGCTGCACCATCGACGGTCCGATAAGGCAGCCACAAGCCGCTTTGCTCCGCGCCGCTCAGCGCCTTCGCTTCCTCGGCGCTGACGCGCTTTACACCAGCTCTCGCCAGCGTGTCTGCCGAAATGCCTGGTCGCATCAGCAGCCCCCATTGATGGCCGCGCGCGGTGGTACCGGCGCATGGTGTTCCTTCGCAAACTCGCCCGCCATCGCCCGCCGTTTGAATTCAAGAACGGTCTCGCGGGTGATGTAAGGACGTCCGGCAATGTTGACGGTGGAAAGCCATCCGTTTTTTTGCCAACGCCAGACTGTAACGTGGCTGCGGCCAATTTGCTGGCACCACGCGCTGAGGGCCTGAATCTCTGGAATATTCTCCGTTTCAATCAATTTCATGTTGTTGCCTTTCATCCCTGTCGAAAGGCATGCCAACCCCGCAAACGGATGACAGCAGGACGCAAACAGGTTGGAGATCAGCGCAAATAGGACACCCCCGTTTGCAAACGCGGGTTGCGAACGGGGGGTGCGAACGGGGGGTGCAGTGCTCATTACAAGCCGAGGCGCGGAAAACGCACCTTGCTGAAACGGAGCAGGTCCGGCAAAATGAAAGCGTTCCGACAAAGCAAGCGATTCGCCATGCACACGAAATTGAATCCTTTGGAAAGCCTGTCGCAAAACTCACCGACACCGAATGGAGTTCGACACGAAGTCGCCATTATCAAGAATCCATTTCAGCTATGACATTTCCTCTCATTCTCATCATTGTAGCGCTTGTTTGGATGGCGCTCGCACTGTGGAGTATTCACAACAGCTTAGTTCCATTGCGAGGTCGGATCGAAAAAACTGAGCGAAGGCTTTTATCTAAACAGTTTAATGCACTCAACCTAGTAAACACTTACGCGACACTCATAGCCACATTCCATTCCAATGAATCGCCTATTTTAACAAATTACCTTAAGAACATGGAGCGTGCGACTTTATCAGGGATGGATGGAAAAGGACTCGTCAATATTTTCCAGTCGTTTGCGCCCCCTTCCACCCAATCATCTTCATTGTATTCGACTACAATGATTGAGACGACCCGCCTCGGTAGCGAGTTCGATACAATAGTAGATGAGTATCTCGAAGCCGTGACAGCAATGGACAACTGCAAACGCCGTTTTCCGGCACGCCTCTTTGCCGATAAGTTCTTTGAAATACCAGACGGCCATTGTCTTCCGCCTGAGCGGTGCCAACTTTTCCCTCCAAATTTGGTCGCTGCTCACCTAAAGCAAGTCCGTGAAACCTATCTCACAGACACCAAAAAGGCATCTAGCTAGACCATGAAAGTGCATGGTTGTATCGTCTTGCTGCTAAGTGCGGCAGCCTTAACGTTTATGCTGCTATTAAAGGACTGGGCCGCACAATCGGAAATGCGGCGGTTGGCACTCGCCGTCGTCCAGCATCAAGCTGATGCCCAGCGCCGCCAAGCCGAAGCCGTTCGGTTCGCAGAACGTTCGCGTGATCCCCAAGTTCTAGTGGCGAGCAAGACAGAACCCCCTCCCAGTGAAAATCCATCTTCGCTTGTTGCTCCACCGACGCCAAAAACTCGTGAAGAATTATTTGCAGAAATAAAAGCAAAAATACAGGCAGCACAAGAAAAAGGAATAGACCCCAATAAAGTAATAACATCTGACGAAGCGTCGTTATATATGGCTGAATCATCGAGACGACCGACCATTATTACGACAGGAAGCACGATGGAGATAGGTGGCAGAGCGGAAAAGTTAAATTCAGTATCAACACCCCAAGAAGCGGTAAGGGTTACCAGTAGAGGTGAAGGTGGAGTGAATGTTGTTTATGGCACTAACCCAGATGCTACACCACAACCACCACATCCTAGGAGCTTTGAAGCGCTAAGCGAGGCTATCGCACGCGGCGAAGATGTTGTTCTCAAGATCAAATACGATTCTGCGGAATATCCCTATCATTATCTTCACGATGGGGTTGTGAAGGTGAGTAAGACAGCCGTTACATTTCAACGGACAATCGGCACGGATGATTTTACAGTGTCGCCAGACAAAATTATTGAACTCGTTAATCAACCTGAGGAAGCTTCACGTATTCTATTAAAGGTCACCGTGAAGAACGCGCGGCGTTCTTTCGGGCATGACTTCGCAGGCAAGAAGGAATTCTATTTCTATAACACCAGTGCCGTGACCGCAGGGCAAGGTCCCGGCGGCACGGGTCTCTCTATTGAGTGCAAAGGGTGCGATGATTCAATGAGTGTCCTGTATGCGTTGCTCCAGAAGGTTAGTGGCAAATAGGCGCGGCATCGGGGCAAAAGGGCACCTCCCGTTCGCAAAGTTAAATTTGCAAATCGAGGGGAGTAGGTTGAGTCGGGGTTATTGAATATGCTTTTTCTTGAACTGAATATTTTCGTCTCGGCTGCGTTTCTCGTTTTTCCGCCTTAAGCTCTCTGGGATGATACGGGTTTTCGCTTGAGCCAATTGTTTCTGGCGCACCTCAACCGCCCAACGCACCACATGCGCGTTTAATTTTGGCGCGGATAGCAATCCAACGACTCCTTTCACAAAACTAACTTCGTTCGCTGGAATTAACATTTTGCCAAGCCCTCGGTGGTTTTGCTCTGCACGTTCCAAGTTTTTGGGATGAATCGGAAAACCCTCTTCCGGTTCGGTGAAAGGGCCATTGAGATAAGTAAGCCGGCCGCGCGTCGCTACCGGCGGCCCTTCAACGTCGAAAATGATGGACGCTTTTGCCAGCCCCAGGAAAAGCTTGTGCCGCGTATCCCGCGAAATTGCTTTGTCCCTGAAGAGTTGTTTCTGAACCTCCTCGTTTGCAAATTCTTGATTCCACATTTCCCGCGCAACATCGCGCGCGTCGCCCGGATAAGCTTTAAGCCGGGCGTTCCACGTTTCCGGGGTGTCAGTGAAGATGGGGATGCTTTTTCTACTTCGCGCCCCGAACAGATCGCGCAGAAATTCAGTCCGGTTCTCATTCTCAGTAATTTCCGCTTCCGCTTCCTTCCATATTTCCCAACCCTTTCGGACCGCTAGTTTTGTATCCGCGAGCGGAGTGCTAACTAGCGCCGCCAATTGCGCCAGTTGAAATGTCGTTGGTTTTTCCTTCATTATGATTGCCTCATGGTTTGGCTTCCGTTACGGGTGCCGTCACGGGTGCCGCTGCGGGTGCAGTTGGCTCGAAACTTAATTTTTCCGCCATCGCTTTCTTATGCTCGTTGGCCAAGTGGCCATAAACTTTGCCAATCAACACCCCGCCGTCCTGATGCCCGACCCAGCTGGCGATGGTCATAAAATCGACGCCCGACATCACAGCCATGCTGATGAAATGATGCCGGCAATCATGAAACGTAAAATGCGGTAATTTGGCCCGCTCGCGCACCAGCCAAAGCGATTCTTTGAACGTCTTCGCGCTGGCATCTTCCTTGCCACGCCGCGGCGAAGGAAAAAGGAAATCCGACACTTTCCGCATCCGCTTATGCAAATCCAGCAGGTGCGCCTCGAGTTTTGAATTAAAATCCACCGTGCGGCACTTACTGTTCTTGGTGTCGCCTCGTGCGCCAATAGTGATCTGCTTGCGATCAAAATCCACATCGTCCCAGCGCATTGCCAGCGCTTCGTTCCGCCGCGCACCGCTGTAGGCCAGGAAACGGATGAAATCCACAAACTGAGTCGCGTTTTTTGTCAGCGGGACGTCCTTGCCATCCTCGTTCGATTTGGCCTCAAATGCCGTGGTGCAAAGTTTCTCCAAATCGGCCGGCGTGATTAGCTGGCGCTTTACGGTTTTCGTCTTGAGCGGACGCAATCCTTCGGTTGGCAGCCGCTGAATCCATCCGTCCGCTATCGCACGCTTAAGTACCTGGCGTAAGGAAATCACATCCAGATTCACCGTGCGCGGATTCTTTTTGGCCTCAAGGCGGGCCTCGATGAATCGGTTGATATGCACCCGCTTGATCTGGTCCAACCGCAGGAACCCGATTTTTTTCGTCCACAATTTCAACGTGTCTTCCTCTTTCTTCACAGTGCTGAGCTTCTTGGCCCCGCTGCGGATAAATTTGAGATAAGTGTCGGCATACGCATTGAAGACGGGGGTTCGGCGCAAAACCGGAAGGTCCCCATCCGTGCGCTTCACCCGCAGGCGTTCCATTTCGGCCACAGCTTCGGCGCGGGACTGCACTGCCTTTCCCTCCTTGTCCACCAGCGGCACGCGGCGGGTTTTCTTTTCGCCGGTCAACGCATCCTCGATCTTCAACTGCGCATAGAAACGACCGTTCCGCTCCCAGAGACCGCGAATCGGTTGCTTGCGCCCATCGCGAACCTTGGCATACTTTGCGACGTGAGCTACATGGCTACCAACAGTATTGTTCGTGTTTTTCATTGCGGGGCCTTTCTTCCCGTTACAGTAGCACAAACGGTAGCACAAACACAAGAAGCGGTTAGCGAAAAGTCACAAGTTATTGATTTGCAATGATGCCGGAGTGGCGAAATGGCAGACGCACAGGACTTAAAATCCTGGGACCTTAAACAGTCGTGCGGGTTCGAGTCCCGCCTCCGGCACCACTTCAATTTCGATCAATAGAATCAATGGTTCCGTGAATTTGCATCAGTTCAGAGCCCCCTTGGCATAACGGTGTGGCATAACGTAGGCACCGATATTTTTGGGCGTTTTTCGATGTGTCACGAAGTTTTCAAACCGACGTTGGTATTCTTTCTTGTCCAAGTTTCAACCTCGCTCTTGGATTAAAACATGGACGATAAACAAACCATTCCCATCACACTCACCGGCACCATTGAAGTTTCCAGAGAATCGCTCCACAGCTTGCTCTGCTCAATGATTGAAGCTCTACCTAATCCGACTCCAAGCGTGACTGCAACCCGACCACCTCTAAACGCAGTCACAGAATCCGGTTTGCCGCGACTGGCATATTCTGTTCACGAGACTGCGGAAGCTCTCGGCGTGTCGGATAAAACAATTCATCGCCTGCTTCAGCGTGGACTTCTGAAAAGCTCCGGTGCTATCTCCATCCACAAACGGTATTGTGTTCAGGAACTCTATGAACAGTTTCAGATACTTGTCGCCTTCGCCATGTGCAGACTCCGGATTGAGAAAGCCCTGAAGGATGTCGCTGTGGAACGTCTCTCGATAATAGTGGTCAGAAATGAGATCGAACAAATTGAAGGAAATGCCCTGATCTCGAATTCTAATGTTGGCCTCATATGCTTCCGCCAAGGGACGGACCTGTTCGAGCAACGTTGAGATGTTAGCTGCGGTCGGTGCTCCATTTGTAATTTGCGGTGAAGGTCCCATGTGATGAATTGCTACCAACGGCACAGTCTATTATTGGCACCGCTCGCCGCACCGCACCCGCAGCTACGGTTGCGTTCGCTGGTTGTAGCGCTGTCGGTGGCGTCGTTTGAGGCTGTTCTGGAGCTGTGTGTCGAATGTAGGGCTTGAGAACTGGTTCCTCGCGGTGAACGATAGAATCTCCCATTATCTGTAAAAATTCCGATTGGTCGCCTTGATACAGTAGGAATATCTGGTCACGGCCGCGTGTCATTGCGACGTATAGCCGTAACGCTTCGCGCCAAATCTCGTCTCGGGGTATACCGGTATATGGTAGCGCGCCAGCATCACAACCGACTATTATTACTAGCCGGAACTCGAAACCCTTTAGGTCAGTGTTTGCCGCTGTCGTCGGAGATCCGATCTGGCCTTCATATCGCTGAAGCGCGGTTATTCCAACCTTGGCTAAAAACCGCTTGATTTCATCACCTGTGAGCTTCACGCCCGTACGAACATTGGCGAGCTTGTCTGCGACTCGAGCCATATCGGTAACGTGGAACCAAGCCCGCAAATCAATCGGAAGGCATTCCTCGAATTGAATGGGATTTGCGAAAAGCACGACGGCACTTATTTGCCGCCAATCTATGTCTCGGATTGGTCGCAGGAAATCTGGCTCTCGGTGTTTAAGATATTGACGGAGCGCAATTCTATAAGCGCGCAACTGCAGGAATGGATTTTCGCGAGTACCGCCTCGGACCTGCTGTCCACCGACAAGCCACGGAGTATTTTCATTGAACAGGACCCGCCCGCCATGACTTTTCATTTCAACTATTGTGATGGCGTTTTCCTTAAAGAGGATCGCGTCAGCTTCGTTGTTGCTGAACATTAGATTTCCAACGAGCAAGTGAAGACCAGGTTCTGAGCCGAATCGCGTTTTCAGGTTTTGCACCAACGTCGCGAAAGCCTGAGTCTCGTGCGAGTGTTCGTAAGGTCGTGCAAGATAAGCTTCGAACGGCATTCTATCCTTTCCCAAAGTATGCGTGCTGATTACAGGTTCATTCGGAAATTCTCATAAGTATTCACCACGTTCTTTGACGCATGTCCAGTCAACATTACGCAAAGGGTTTGAGACCCATATGGCTTTTGAGTCTGCTTTTCCGCACCAAAGATTATCGTCTTCTTCGTGCGATCGCCAAGTTGATGTAGCTCTTTGAATTCGGTATATTAAAAGTTCGCGTGAATTTGGAGCTGTATACATCGGCTTTATCTCAGTTGCGGTTCGGAAAACGGCTTCCGGGGGCTGTTTACGTCTTTCGGGATGATGCATTCCCGTTTCACGAACCGATTGAGTCGCTAATCGGTGTGCTCAAAAGCCGGCACGGGATAACCAGCAACTTCAACGTCTTAAAATTTCGAACCGATGAGCTGAAAATTTCGTTTCTTTCCTATCCTGAGTTTCTCGACGATCCTCATCCAGCGCTTCGCGAAGCAATCTCGATCGATTTGGTAACCGGGAAATCACGGCGAACCGATTATTCAGATAATATCAACCCGCCGATCCTGCATAGGAAAGAAGCGTTTATTCCAAAGGAGCATCCACAGTGGAATGCATTTCGCAGGCTGACAGAGGCGGAGGAATCTGCGGGCCTTTACGAACAGCCCTCAACAATTGGGTTTCGGCTTAACTGGGAGCGCCTATTGCAGCAAAAGGGGTTGGCCTTGATTGGGCACAGTCTGGAAAAAGTTGAAGGCGCTCCTGAGGTGAAGCATGCAGCAAGTCCGTTTGTTCAGCGCCACCGGACGGCAATGACTCGGTACGATTTATCCAAGCCGGTAAAAACGTTATTGGAGTATGGCCTACTTGAAACCGGCAATACTTTCTTCGATTACGGTTGTGGGCAAGGAGCCGACATGCGGGGCCTTTGCGGTCTCGGATAGGACGTCTTCCCGTACCAGAAGAGTTCGAGCGACACTGCGAAGTTATGACAGCGGTTGGGTCGTGTAAAAAGGCTCTCTGGATATTCACTCAACGCGGCGGGGCTGAAGCGCTACGGCAAGCCATCGAAGCAAGGCGGAACGACCTTTTGGTTTACGTGGCGTTTGCGAATTTGCGTAGGCGGGTAGTTAAGAGTGATGTTTTTGGCGTGTTCGATTCAGACGAGATGGCCACAAGACCGGCAGCGATGTGATTTCATGAAAGCTCCAAGAAGGTTCCCAGACCCAAACGCCGACCCACGTGATCCTGCATCCATCTTTTCCACTGTTCCACCACACAAAGGGCACTTAGGGCGAATTGAATCGAAAAGGTTTCGCGTCTTTTCTAGAGCCGTTGGCACGTCGTGTAACGACCAATGGCACCAAGGGCAGTTAGGTTCTTCTTCTTCTACATATTCACGACACTTAGGACATTCTTTGTGTTGGCTCAGAAAAGCCGTTTGCGAAAATGACCCCGATGGCACTGTCTTCTTCTGTGGCGGGGATTTTCGAATAGATGTCGTATTCCCCCGAGAAAGCGGAAACCCACATCCAGGACACGATGAAGCTTGGTCGGATACTCTTTGATTACATTCTGGACAGCTAATCAACATAGATGCTCGCAAAAAAACCGGTTACTCAGGGATGTAATCACAATCAGGTTGGGCTTGTAAAGAGGGCACAAACTGTCATTGAGCCGTCAAACCAATGCGGCACAGTCATCTCTTAAATATCTCACCCAACCCCACCTTCAGCCGTGACATGATCTGCTGAAGCCTTGAGTTGAAGGAGGCAACCCGAGCTTTCGGCTCCATTGAGCAAGAGTGAGGTTTCCCTTTCCCTCCGGTAGGACCTGTGGAAGCGCGCTGGCTGTTATCGTTCACTTCGTGAGTTCGAGCCAATCTTCTGGAATCCAATTGTCGTAAGTTTGCTGGCCCTTGGGATCATCCGGGTTCAAAAATGAGATTTTGTAGACCCAGCGTCCATCGCGAAATTGCGAACCAATGACATAGCCCTCCGCATTGCCGAACCCAGCATGAGTTACACGAATTTTGTTCATCTCTGAGAATCGTGGTGCCATTTGTTCCAGATTATTTCAATACAAGCGGCCCTCAACAGAAAAACATGTGATTTAAGACGAACGAATGCTGACGGAACATGTTTTAGCATGCTTCGGCTAGTATTCCTCCGGAAACACATCACTCAATCGCTTCTTCAGTTTATCGAGTACCGTTTGTAGTTTGTTGAGGGTTAGCCGATGCTCACCCTTCTCGATACGGAACAACGTCTGATGTGAGATCCCCACTTTCTTAGCAAATTGGGCATACGACAGGCCTCCTCTTTCTTTTCTGAGGAATTTAGCCAATCGCACATCAAAGCTCGGTCGCACCCATTGAAGTTGTCAGAATTGCCGTAACGTATGCGTGATGTGTTTTCTTTACAGATCTCCAGAAAAATTGATAATTGGAACCCAACCATGAATGCCCGAACAATCGGAAAGCTTGCACTTGCCGCCGCAGCCATAACCGCTGTCGTTTTATTGCTTATCACAGGACCATTCTTAAACAGCCTCAAGAAGGATTACGAAAAGAGAGGCTTTTTTGAGAGCGTCGGAGCAGAATTTAATGGCAAAGCGGACTCCGATAGGGAGTTGATCAACAATGTGGCTGCGCTTAACAAATTTCTCATTGTTGGTATTTTTGTCCTAGGGATCGTTGGCGGAGGCGCATTACTTGTTGCCCGAAACGAATCTCAAATTTGCAAAAGCCCCTAGCACGCTGAAAGGCTGCCTCTTGTCGTCGAGCCATACGGCTAGTGAACCAAAACAGGCCTGCGATGTGTCAATTCAGGAATTACACCCCTCTTGCCGGCATCTTTTTCGGTTTTGGGCAAAAAAATTAGGCCGGGTCAGTTACCCAGCCTTTTTCGATAAATTTGAACCCCTTCGTTTCCGTACTTCCCAGGTAAACACCCAAAAGTTTGTATTCTCGGTGAATATAAACTCGTTTCCATTTTAACCCTTTTCCTTTTCGGATCTATGCTCTGCGGCTCAAAAAATAGGGGTGTAGTCTACCTCTCCCTTTTCTGGCGATTTTGTGCACGGCGTCTGCAGTTTTACGAGGGAAACACCTGTAATCATTGCTGACCTGGTCAGCAAAACTCAGCCCAGATTTTTCGCCTTTTTGTCCGAATCGAGCTTACTTGTTTCAAAAATATAGGGGTATCGGTCACCTCTACGCTTTTGATGCATTTCGCCGCATGGTGTTGTGATTTCACGAGGGAAACCGCCTTCATATTCATCTGACCCGGCTAGGTAAACTGGACCAAGTTTTATGCTGTTTTTGGACCCAAACAAGATTGCTGGTTTCAAATATCCTGACCAGCTAGTGCGAAGGTCGATTGTTCGTTGAAGGTTCCCACTTGATGAACGCCTTCCACTAACACAAATGGCTTCTTTGTGGCGACGTTGATGGTATTCGTGTGCAGTTGAACATTACGCCACGTGAGGTTCGCACAGTCGGTAAGCCGCAGTCCCGTATAGAATGCAGTAAGAATCATCGTTAGCCACTCGCCATCTGCGACCTTAATCAACGAGGCAAGTTCCTCCCTGGTGAACGGTCGTCGGCTGTTCTCCTCTTGATCAATCGATTGGACGTGTTCGGCTGGGCTGAACTCCAGTTGCCGTTTTGCTACTGCATTGTTGAAGGAAGCTTTTAACACTTTGATGGCTTTGTTGACCGTCGAAGGAGAAACACGACCCGCCAATTGTCGTTTGAACTCTTCAACCTGTTTTTGCTGCAACGTAGTAATGGGCCGCTCTGCACGAGCACCCAAAAACTTGAAAAACAACTCTATGATGCGGCGATACTCGACAATCGTTGCCCGGCTTGCGTCGGTGCGGCCTTCTAGCCAGGAATTCAGCCAAGATCGAACGGTATACGAGGTAAGTTCGCCACCACTGATTTTGATGAACTCCTCGAACGCTTCTTTCAGCACGGTGTGAGCTTGATCAGCCGCGAGCTTGCCGTGGGTTTCGGCGATTGCATCTTGTGTTTCACGGATCATCTTCAACGCCTTCTCATTGGAAAACCGACCCAGCTTAGCCAGAGTTGATCCACGTTGCATGCAAGTGCAGATGGTGTTGGCGATTTGGCGTTTGTCAGTTCCAGTACTTCGGAACCGACGAAACCCTTCAGGATCGTAGAACGCGCAGAAGAAATTTGGTTTGGATGACTGCCGGTGAACGCTTGCCATTTTTGGCATAACGATACGGCATAACGTTTGGTTCCGTCAATTTTGTTCAAATATGGCCAAAATCGAAGGATTTTGATGGGTAACTACGTCAAAAACGACGTGCGGGTTCGAGTCCCGCCTCCGGCACCACTTCAATTTTTCCTCTTTCAGATGAGCCCCTCAATTTGCGGGTATTCCGCGCTCGCCTGAAAAAAAGCAGACTCGGACCTGTTCCCCAAAGCAATCGAAGCTGCTCAGCAGCCAACGCAGTCTGTCCCGTTGTCACTTATGAATGCTTATCTTAAAACCAAAACTGTTGTCGCATTGTGTTCGGTAGCGGTCGGCGGAATTCTTCACGCGAGCACCGTTCTCGTCAGTGACACATATACAGTAACCGGTTCCGGTTCCGGTTTCGCCCTCAACACCGGCGTTAACACGGGGATTAATCCCCCGACCACTCGTTTGACCGGAACAATGGCGCCGAATTTGCGCTATATAAATACTGGCACGAAAGCGACCAGCGCTTACACCATTGGCAGTAATAAATTGAAGGTGGCTTCGGTACTGAATCCCGGCCGCTTCACGCTTTCGGCAAACGGCACAGCGGCGTTTGATTTCGGCCCGGCGCTCGGGGTGACCGGCGCGACTCCAGCCAATCCAATCGTTTATGACATGGCTGTGAACATGGATAATGATGCGACGGCGACGGATCGCATATCCTTTGCGATCGGCACGAGCGAAGGTGATGCGACAACCTGGGCCTTTGGCGTGCAGCTTTATCGCGTGGCCAGCGGCAATACGTTTTATACAATTGGCAAACGCATTGACACGACTTCGTCCGGCCTCGCCGCCGATTTGAACTCGGCCATCGCCACAACAGGCTCTGGCACTTATGGAACGGAGCTTACTTTTCTTGTGCGGGTTACTGACGCTGGATCGGAGTCTTCGACCTTCCATTCACGCGTTCAGGTTTCCTTAAACGGCGGAAGCACCTGGATCTACGACACAGCAACCGACTCCGATCTGACCAGCGGTTTTCGTTTCAATGGCGCGGGGCGCATCATTATGTGGGACCAGGCTCCAAGTGCGGTCGCAACTTATGACAATTTTTCGCTCACATGGAATTCCGGGCCGCATACTTGGATCGGTGCGGGCGCTAACGGGAATTGGTCGACGGTCGCGAACTGGGGCGGGCCCGTGCCGGTGGCAGGAGACACGCTGATTTTTAACGGCACAACACGACAGACAAGCACGAACGATCTGGCGTCGTTGTCTGTCCCGTGGATGACGTTTAACAACGGCGGTTTTACGCTTTGGGGAAACACACTTACGGCGACTGCGGCAATTACGAACCTCTCCGGGAACAATACGCTGAAGCAAGGTTTGGCATTCGGCACAACCGGAGTCAAAACCTGGAGCGTTGCCGCCGGAACCGAACTCGTTTTGGACAATACGACGACGATTGAAACCAACGGTGATCATACGATTGTCGGTGGAGGGAATGTTCGCACCAAAGGGACGATGAACATCGGCCAGGCGACTACCTCAAACCCTGCTTTCACCGTCAACGAAGGCAAACATATCGTCGACGGCGGCACTTTTAATTCTCGCGGCGGTTATCGTATCGGATCATTGGCAACTGGAATAGGCGCTCAAACTATTTTGACCAACGGCGCGACTCTTAACTTAACTGTTTTAGCGGGAAACTTGCGAGTTGGCGATAGCGCCAATCCAGTTGCGTCCCAATTGAATCTCAACAATAGCACGCTGACGATGGCGGGCGGCATTATGTGTGTTCCATTTGCCGCTGGTGCCATTGGTTCTGTTAATCAAGTGGGCGGGACTGCTTCCGGATTCCTGCTAAGCTTTAACGATTCCGGCGCCGGGACCGGTTCTTACACCGTGACTGGCGGAGGCACGTTGCAGCCGTTACAAATCAGCGAAGGAATCTCGAGCGGCACTTCAACGATTACTTTTGATAACGCGACGTTGCGTCCGGCGACGGGTGCGAGCAATCCGTTCATGGCCGGTTTAAATACCGCCCAAATCAATGCCGGCGGCCTCACGATTGATACGCCGGCAGACATTACCATCTCGCAAGTGCTGAGCGGTTCCGGTGCTTTGACCAAAACTGGAAGTGCAGCGCTGACCTTAAGCGGCAACAACACGTTCAGCGGTGGAACCGTTTTATCAGCCGGCACGTTAAACGTCGGGAATGCCGGCGGCGCAGGAACGGGAACACTGACGCTCAACGGCGGCACAATTTCGCCAAGCGGTGCGGCGCGGACAATAAGCAATCCTGTAGTCGTTGGCGGGAACTTTACTGTCGGTGGAACCGACGCGATGACCTTCTCGGGCAGCGTCAATCTCGGCGGCACAACTCGCTCCTTGAATATCGCTAATACAGCGACGACGACGGTTTCGGGTGTGGTAAGCGGCAGCGGTGGTTTGACCAAGGACGGGGCTGGAACGTTGCAGTTTTCGGGCACTAGTGCGAATACATACTCAGGCTTGACGACGGTCGATTCGGGTACGCTCTTGCTGGCCCAACCCACTGGCGTCAATGCGATCGCAGGAAGCCTTACGATTGGCGATGGCGTGGGAGGAGCGAGTGCCGACGTCGTCCGGCTTGCTGCGTCTGAACAAATTTCATCCTCGGCGGTAACAATTTCCGCCAGCGGATTGTTGGACCTCAATGGATTTAGCGAAACGATTGGTTCTCTCTCTGGAAGCGCAGGCGGTCAAGTCAACCTTGGTGTAGGAACGATGACAGCGGGTGACAGCACCTCGACGACCTACGCTGGCAGCATTTCTGGAACGGGTAATTTGGTAAAAGCCGGTTCGGGAACGTTGACCCTTAGCGGCGCGAGCACTTTCAGCGGCTCAACGACCATTAACAGCGGTGTGGTCAACGTGCAAAATGGAACCACACTCGGCGGGGCCGGAGCAGTCACCGTGAACAACGGAACAGCATTGGAATTGCAAGGTGGCGTTTCGGTCAGCGGCCAGCCGGCGACGATAAATGGAACGGGCATCGGTGGTATCGGCGCATTGCGAAACGTCAGCGGCAATAACACGTGGGGCGGCTCTGTGACATTGGGTAGCGCGTCGAGCATCCAATCCGATTCAGGAACGCTCACGCTCA
>Ga0265327_10002872_pt1 | contig 17334 bp, 11 predicted proteins | sample 41621metaG_FD_202089 | JGI IMG/M metagenome (GOLD analysis project Ga0265327, IMG submission 202089) | Rhizosphere microbial communities from Carex aquatilis grown in University of Washington, Seatle, WA, United States - 4-16-21 metaG | ecosystem: Host-associated > Plants > Roots > Rhizosphere... | reverse complement strand
GCGTCGTGCCGGGCTCGCGCACCTCGTCCCCGGTCGAGAGCAGCGCGACGCGCAGCCGCCGATAGACCGGCAGCGCGGTGAAGCCGAGCGACGCGGCGAGCCCGATCTCCTGGGCGCGCAGCCGGCTTCCGGCGTGCAGCACGACGCTTCCCGTGCGGACATCCTCGCCGGCCCGGCGGCGGTTGGCTCCCGGCTTCAGGCCCGGCCGCAGCCGCACGCGGGCGCCGCCGTCCTCGGCGATGCAGTCCTCCTGCATCATCACCGTATCCGGGCCCTCCGGCATCGGCGCGCCGGTGAAGATCCGGATCGCCTCGCCGCGCCGCGCCGGCCGGCCCAGCGGATGCCCGGCGGCGGCACGGCCGCCGACCGGCAGCACCGTCTCGCCGTCGGCGGCGAGGTCGGCATGGAACACCGCATAGCCGTCGACCGCCGAATTGTCGTGCGGCGGCACGTCGCGCGGCGCCGTGATGTCGGCCGCCAGGATCCGCCCGGCGGCTTCGGCGAGCGGCGCCGGCTCGGAGCCGGGCAGCGCGACGGTCCGCGCGCGGAGAAGTTCCAGCGCCGCGGCGACCGTCATCAACTCGCCGCCGAACGCGAAGCAATCGTCGCTGAGCTGCGCCATTCAGACCGCCTTGCCGTGTCTCAGCCGTTCCACGATGAACGCGGCGACCGCGCCGGCGTCGCCGAGATCGAGCGTCGGCAGGCTTACATCGGCCGGCAGCGGCGCATCGGTCGCAACGGCGACGACCGACGGATCATCGCGGCAGAGGAGCGGCTTGCCGAGCGCCGGCCGATGCACCTCCAGCTTCGGGTGGGGATAGCGCTTGAACCCTTCGACGAGCACGAGGTCGACCGCCGACATGTGCCGCAGCAGCTCGTCAAGGCTCGGTTCGGGAGCGCCGGGCTCGCGATGTTCGTGCATCAACGCCCAGCGATGCGCCGACGCCACCATCACCTCGAACGCTCCCGCCTCGCGGTGCCGCCAGCTGTCCTTGCCCGGCTTGTCGACGTCGAAGGCATGGTGGGCATGCTTTACCGTCGAAACCCGCAGCCCGCGCGCCGCCAGCTCCGGCAGCAGCTTGACGAGCAGCGTCGTCTTCCCGCTCCCGCTCCACCCCGCAAGCCCGAAGACGCGCATCAGGTCTCCCCCTCAGCCGGGTGAATCCGTGAATCGGGGATATGGGGATGGGTGGGGATGTGGTGATGGGCCTCGATCCGGCGGTAGTCAGCCTTGGCTTTTGCGAAATTGACGAGCAAGGCAACCGGCAAGCCGGTCGCCTTGAGGTATGCGCGAACCTGCGCGTAGTGCGACCTGTTCAACTCGTCCACGGTTTTCAATTCGACGATCAGCCGCTCGCCGACGACGAGGTCCATACGGTGCCGGCCGACCGGCTGCCCCTCGTAAATGACCGTGACTTCTTTCTCTGTGGAGAACGGTAGGCCCCGTCGCTGCAACTCGATCAGTAAGGCGCGATGGTAAACGCCTTCCAGGAAGCCAGGGCCAAGAGCGCGGTGAACCTGGATGATGGCATCGATGACTTGCCGGGTAAGAGCGTCCTCCAGCGGTCTCAATGCCCCCTCATCCCCATTCATCCCCTGATCCCCGATTCAAGGTGCTTATTCCGTTCTCACAGCACCCGACTCGGCTTCGCGGGTTCGGCGCGGTGGGGGGAGGGGGTGGGGGCGGCGCTCATGTGAGGGGCGCCGGCGCGGATGTAGTCGTAGCCGGTGATGATCGTCAGCAGCGCGGCGATCCATAGCAGGAACTCGCCGATCAGTGAGACGGGGATGATCTCCGGGCCGGCGTCGCCGACCAGCAGGAAGCCGATCGCGACCATCTGGATCGTCGTCTTCCACTTCGCGAGCCGCGAGACCGGCACGCCGACGCGCAGGCCGGCGAGGTACTCGCGCAGGCCCGAGACGAGGATCTCGCGGATTAGGATGACCAGCGCCGGGAACACCGCCGACGCCGAGATGCGCTGCGTCGCCGCGAGCATGAACAGCGTCGCCGCGACTAGCAGCTTGTCGGCGATCGGATCGAGGAAGCGGCCCAGCTCCGACTGCTGCTTCCAGGCGCGCGCGAAGTGGCCGTCGAGATAGTCGGTGACGCCGGCCGCGGAGAACAGCACGCAGGCGAGCCAGTGCGCATAGTCTCCCGACAGGTAGAAGGTCGCGATCACCACGGGGATCACGGCAATCCGGGAGAGCGTAAGGAGGTTCGGCAGGCTGGTCAGCATGGCTCGCGTCTGGCGCCGGCTCCGCCGCGGGCGGGCCACCGGTAAATCCTATCCTTCGGCGTGGAAATGATCATAAATCTTTTTCGCGACCGTCCGGCTGATCCCCTCCACCATCTCCAGGTCGACGAGGCCGGCGCGCGACACCGCGCGGGCCGAGCCGAAATGGTGCAGCAGCGCCTTCTTGCGGCGCGCCCCGATGCCGGGGATCTCGTCGAGCGGCGACGCGGTGAGCGTCTTGGCCCGCTTCGCCCGGTGCGTGCCGATCGCGAAGCGGTGGGCCTCGTCGCGCAGCCGCTGGAGAAAATAGAGCACGGGATCGCGCGGTTCCAGGCTGAAGGGCGGGCGGCCCGGCATGAAGAACCGTTCGCGGCCGGCATCGCGGTCCGGCCCCTTGGCGATGCCGACCAGCGGGATGTCGTGGATGCCGAGATCGGCGAGCACCTGCTGCGCCGACGAGAGCTGTCCGGCGCCGCCGTCGATCAGCAGCAGGTCCGGCCACGAGCCCTGCTGGCGCTCCGGGTCTTCCTTGATGGCGCGGGCGAAGCGGCGGCTCAGCACCTCGCGCATCATGCCGTAATCGTCGCCGGGCGTGAGCGGCGCGCCGGCCGGGCCCACGGCTTCGCCGGCACGCTCGGCGGCGGCGTCGATCGCGGCGGCCAAGCCGTCCTTTCCGGCGGGGCTCGGCGCGCCGGACGGATCGCCGCCGCCGCGGATGTTGAACTTGCGGTAGGCGTTCTTCATGAAGCCGTCCGGCCCGGCGACGATCATCCCGCCGACCGCGTTGGTGCCCTGGATGTGGCTGTTGTCGTAGACCTCGATGCGCCGCGGCGGCGCCGGCAGGCCGAAGACGCGGGCGACGCCGTCGAGCAGCTTGCGCTGCGTCGCGCTCTCGGCCATCCGCCGCTCCAGGGCCTCGCGGGCGTTGACCGCCGCCTGCTCCACCAGATCCAGCTTCTCGCCGCGCTTCGGCACGGCGATCTCGACGCGGTGTCCGGCGGTGCTCGACAGCGCGTCGCCGACCAGCTCCTGCTCGTCGAGCGGGTGGTTCAGCAGGATCAGCCGCGGCGGCGGCTTGTTCTCGTAGAACTGGCCGACGAACGACGCCAGGATCTCGCCGAGGGCGAGATTGCGGTCGTGGCTCGGGAAGTAGGCGCGGTTTCCCCAGTTCTGCCCGCCGCGGAAGAAGAAGACCTGGATGCAGGTCTGGCCGCCGGCCTGATGCGCCGCGATCACGTCGGCGTCGCTGACGCCCTGCACGTTGATCGCCTGATGCCCCTGGATCTGCGTCAGCGCGCGGATGCGGTCGCGGATCAGCGCAGCCGCCTCGAAGTCCAGCGCGTCGGAGGCTGCGGTCATCCGCTCGGCGAGCTTCTGCTGCACCTCCTTGCTGCGCCCGGTGAGGAAGTTGCGCGCATCGTCGATCAGCCGCCCGTACCCCTCCGTGTCGATGCGTCCGACGCAGGGCGCGCTGCACCGCTTGATCTGGTACAGCAGGCAGGGCCGGGTCCGCGCGCTGAAGACGCTGTCGTTGCAGGACCGCAGCAGGAAGGCGCGCTGGAGCGCGACGAGCGTGCGGCTGACTGAGCCGGCCGAGGCGAACGGCCCGAAATACTCGCCCTGCGCGTTGCGCGCGCCGCGATGCTTGCGCAGCTGCGGGAAGTCGTGCCCGCCGTTGGCGATCAGGATGAACGGGAACGACTTGTCGTCCCGCAGCAGCACGTTGTAGCGCGGCATCAGCCGCTTGATCAGGTTGCTTTCGAGGAGCAGCGCCTCGATCTCGGTGTGGGTGACCACTACCTCCATCGACGCGGTCTCGGCGATCATGCGCCGGATACGGTTCGAAAGTCCGTTCGGCTGGGTGTAGTTGGCGACGCGGCTCTTCAGGCTGCGCGCCTTGCCGACGTAGAGCGCCTCGCCGTGGGCGTCGAGCATGCGGTACACGCCCGGCTTTGCGGGCAGCGTCTTGACGACGCCGCGGATCACCTCGACGCCGGCGGCGAGGCCGCCGCCGGGACGGAGCGGCATGTCGGCGGCGCCGGCGGAGCCGTCGTCGTCGGGACTGTCGATGAACGTGTCTTCCTGCATCGGGTAACTATCCACGGAAACTGTGGATAAATCTGTTGGGAAGCTGACTGACAAGTCGCCCGAGCCACGCCGGCCGGACGATTCAAACTGATTGCCTATTTTTTAGGCGAAAAACCTAAGTCATTGTTTTATAAGCATTCTGACTCCTCCGTTCGTAAATGCTTTGTAACTGTTGAGTAACAAAGCGAATCGGATTTCGCTTTCTCGGCAACAGCCCGACCGTTCCGGCTGCTTGTGAACAAAATGCGGTGGTCGATTCTTCCTGCCGAATCCGCCGGTTAGCAATCGCCGTTCAGACGTTCGTTCTCGCGGGATGGATCGTTCGGCGGTTGCGCAGCCGCCGTAAGGCGGTTTCATTCCGCAAGAGCGTCCTCATCTCCAGGTTGCGCCCAGCCGAGGTGTTGCCCGCCGTCGAGTGCGATCATCTGGCCGGTCATTGCGGGCGCCGCAAGGATGAACCGGACGGCGGCGGCGATCTCTTCGGGCGACGTGCCGCGGCGGAGCGGCGTCGCCGCGCATTGCCGTTCGAACTGCTCGCGGTCCTGCCGCGGGCTCGGCAGCGTCGGTCCCGGCCCGACCGCGTTGACCCGGATGCGCGGCGCGAGCGCCAGCGCCAAAGTCCGGGTCAACGTCCACAGTCCCGCCTTCGACAGCGTGTAGGAGACGAAATGCGGCGTCAGGTTCCAGACGCGCTGGTCGATCACGTTGACGACGACGCCGTCCGCCGCATCGGCGGGAAGCGCCGCCGCGAAGCGCTGCGTCAGTACGAACGGCGCACGCAGGTTGGTTTCCATATGGGCATCCCAGGAGGCCCGCGTAACCGTCTCGACCGTATCGTGCTCGAACAGCGAGGCGTTGTTGACGAGACAGCCGACCGGTCCGCCGAGCGCCGTCTCAGTCCGCGCGACGAGGGTCTCGACTTCCGCCTCACGGGCGAGGTCGGCGCGGAGAGAAGCCGCGCGCCCGCCGGCGCGCTCGATCTCCGCCACCGTCGAGTCCGCTTCCTCGCGCGAGCGGTTGTAATGCACGCCGATGGACCAACCGTCCGCGGCGAGCGCCAGCGCGATGGCGCGGCCGATCCGCTTGCCGGCTCCGGTGACGAGGGCGACGCGCGACGGCGTGCCGGTACCCGACGGACCGGCGGCAGCGCTCACGGACCGCTCCGCTGGCGGCGGGCCTTCACCTTCGCCTTGACGAGCTGCTTCGCCGACTGGCCGGCGCGGCCGGCGGTCGAGCGTCCGGCGACCGGCGCCGGCCGGCCGCCTGCCGCGCTCGCCGTCGATGCGCCGGCGCCGCCGCCGGCTCCCGCCGCGGACGGCAATCCCAGTTCGCCATCCTCCAGCCGGCGGATCTCGTCGCGCAGGCGCGCCGCCTCCTCGAATTCGAGGTCGGCGGCGGCGGCGCGCATCCGCTTCTCCAGGTCGGCGATCACCGCCTTGAGGTTGTGGCCCTGGTAATGCGCGGCGTCGCTTTCGCCGAGCCCGACCGTGACGTGGTCCTGCTCGTAGACGCTCTGCAGGATGTCCGAGATGCCACGCCGGATGCTCTCCGGCGTGATGCCGTGCGCGGCGTTGTAGGCCTGCTGCTTCTCGCGGCGGCGGTTGGTCTCGCCGATTGCGTATTCCAGGCTGTCGGTCATCTTGTCGGCATAGAGCAGCGCCCGCCCGTCGACGTTCCGCGCGGCGCGGCCGATCGTCTGCACGAGCGAGGTGCGCGAGCGCAGATAGCCTTCCTTATCGGCGTCGAGGATCGCGACGACGGCGCATTCCGGGATGTCCAGCCCTTCGCGCAGCAGGTTGATGCCGACCAGCACGTCGAACACGCCGAGCCGCAGGTCGCGGATGATCTCGATCCGCTCCAGCGTGTCGACGTCGGAATGCATGTAGCGGACGCGGATGCCGGATTCGTGCAGGTACTCGGTCAGCGCCTCGGCCATCTTCTTGGTCAGCACCGTCACCAGCACGCGCTGTCCCTTCTGCGCGCAGATGCGGCACTCGGCCATCAGGTCGTCGACTTGGTTCTCGACCGGGCGGACGATGCAGACCGGGTCGAGCAGCCCGGTCGGGCGCACCACCTGCTCGACGAAGACGCCGCCGGTGCGCTCCATCTCCCATTTGCCGGGCGTCGCCGAGACGAACACGGTCTGGCCGCGCATTTTCTCCCACTCCTCGAACTTCAAGGGGCGGTTGTCCATGCAGGAGGGCAGGCGGAAGCCGTATTCGGACAGCGTGAACTTGCGCGCGTAATCGCCTTTGTACATGCCGCCGATCTGCGGCACGGTGACGTGGCTCTCGTCGATCACGACGAGCGCGTCCTGCGGCAGGTATTCGAACAGGGTCGGCGGCGGCTCGCCGGGCTGCCGGCCGGAGAGGTAGCGCGAGTAGTTCTCGATGCCGGCGCAGCTCCCGGTCGCCAGGATCATCTCCATGTCGAAGGTCGTGCGCTGCTCCAGCCGCTGCGCCTCCAGCAGCTTGCCCTGCTCGTAGAACTCGTCGAGCCGGACCTTGAGGTCGCGCTTGATCTCCTCGATCGCCTGGATCAGCGTCGGCTTCGGCGTCACGTAGTGGCTGTTCGGGTAGATCTTGACGCTGCTGAGCACCGCCGACTTCTCGCCGGTCAACGGGTCGAACTCGTGGATCGCCTCGATCTCGTCGCCGAACATCGAGACCCGCCACGCCCGGTCCTCGTAGTGCGCCGGGAAGATCTCGATCGAGTCGCCGCGGACGCGGAAGCGGCCGCGCTGGAAATCGAGGTCGTTGCGCTTGTACTGCAACTCGACGAGCTGGCCGAGCAGCGCCGTGCGGTCGACGATCTGTCCCTTGCTCAGCGTCACCGTCATCGTCGAGTAGGTCTCGACCGAGCCGATGCCGTAGATGCAGGAGACCGAGGCGACGATCACGACGTCGTGCCGCTCCAGCAGCGCCCGCGTCGCCGAGTGGCGCATCCGGTCGATCTGCTGGTTCAGCGACGACTCTTTCTCGATGTACGTGTCGGTGCGCGGCACGTACGCTTCCGGCTGGTAGTAGTCGTAGTACGAGACGAAGTACTCGACCGCGTTGTCCGGAAAGAAGCTCTTCATCTCGCCGTAGAGCTGCGCGGCGAGCGTCTTGTTCGGCGCGAGGACGATGGTCGGGCGCTGCACGCGCTGGATCACGTGCGCCATCGTGAAGGTCTTGCCCGAGCCGGTGACGCCGAGCAGCACCTGATCGCGCTCGCCTGCGGTCACGCCCTCGGTGAGTTCGGCAATGGCCTGCGGCTGGTCGCCGGCGGGCTCGAAGTCGGAGCTGATCCTGAACCGCTGCCCGACATCGTCGAGCGGGCGGTCGGCAGTGAGAATCGGTGCGGAGGGCATGCGTGGTAAGATAAGAAATCCCGTCGCCGTTGCCAGCGCGGTTTGGAGCCTATCTCAGTGCTCGTTGATCTCGATCAAAGCGCCCGGCGCGTCGTTCGGACGATCCTTACCGGAACGCTTCGCGGCGGCTCGGCTCCCCTTGTGTGGTAAATCAGCCACATCCATATGACCAGCCGAGGGCAAGCGCTCTGCCTCTGAGGGGAGCGTTCGCCGGTCAAGGAGGATCGCAGCACCATGGATTTCGAGAAATATACGGACCGGGCCAAGGGCTTCGTGCAGTCGGCCCAGACCCTGGCGCTCCGCAGCGGCCATCAGCGGCTGACGCCGGAGCATCTGCTCAAGGTTCTGCTCGAAGACAAGGAAGGGCTCTGCGCCAACCTGATCAAGGCGGCCGGCGGCGACCCGAAGGCGGCGCTCGCCAACGTCGAGGCCGAGCTGGCCAAGCTGCCGAAGGTCGAAGGCTCGGGCGCGGGTCAGGTCTATCTCGACCCCGACGCCGCGCGCCTGTTCGAGCAGGCCGAGAAGATCGCCGAGAAGGCCGGCGACAGCTTCGTCACCGTCGAGCGGCTGCTGCTCGCCTTCGCGCTCCAGAAGAATACGCCCGCGGGCAAGGCGCTGGCCGCGGCCGGCGTCAATGCGCAGGCGCTGAACCAGGCGATCGAGGCCGTCCGCAAGGGCCGGAAGGCGGACAGCGCGTCGGCCGAGCAGGCGTACGACGCGCTGAAGAAGTATGCGCGCGACCTGACCGAGGCGGCGCGCGACGGCAAGCTCGACCCGGTGGTCGGCCGCGACGAGGAGATCCGCCGCACCATCCAGGTGCTCTCCCGGCGCACCAAGAACAACCCGGTGCTGATCGGCGAGCCCGGCGTCGGCAAGACCGCGATCGTCGAGGGTCTTGCGCTGCGCATCGTCAACGGCGACGTGCCCGAGGGGCTCAAGAACAAGCGCCTGCTGGCGCTCGACCTCGGCTCCCTTCTGGCCGGGGCCAAGTACCGCGGCGAGTTCGAGGAGCGGCTGAAGGCGGTTCTCGCCGAGGTCACCTCGGCCGCGGGCGAGATCATCCTGTTCATCGACGAGCTGCACACGCTGGTCGGCGCGGGCAAGGCCGAGGGCGCGATGGACGCGTCCAACATGCTGAAGCCGGCGCTGGCGCGCGGCGAGCTGCACTGCGTCGGCGCGACCACGCTCGACGAGTACCGCAAGCACATCGAAAAGGACGCGGCGCTGGCCCGCCGGTTCCAGCCGGTCTTCGTCTCGGAGCCGACGGTCGAGGACACGATCTCGATCCTGCGCGGCATCAAGGAGAAGTACGAGGTCCATCACGGCGTCCGCATCACCGACGGCGCGATCGTCGCGGCGGCGACCCTGTCGAACCGCTACATCACCGACCGGTTCCTACCCGACAAGGCGATCGACCTGATGGACGAGGCCGCCTCGCGGCTGCGCATGCAGGTCGACTCGAAGCCGGAGGAGATCGACGAGCTGGATCGCCGCATCATGCAGCTCAAGATCGAGCGCGAGGCGCTGCAAAAGGAGACCGACCCGGCGTCCCGCGATCGGCTGGAGCGGCTCGAACGGGAGCTGGGCGACCTGGAGCAGCAATCCGCCGAGCTGACCGCGAAGTGGCGGGCGGAGAAGGACAAGCTCGCGAGCGCGCAGAAGCTGAAGGAACAGCTCGATCAGGCGCGCGTCGAACTGGAGCAGGCGCAGCGCCGGGGCGACTGGGCCAAGGCGGGCGAGCTGACCTACGGCCGCATTCCGGAGCTTGAGAAGAAGCTGAAGGAGGCCGAGACGCAGGACGGCAGGCATATGCTCGACGAGGCGGTCACCGCCGAGCACATCGCCGGCGTCGTCTCGCGCTGGACCGGCATCCCGGTCGACAAGATGCTCGAAGGCGAGCGCGACAAGCTGCTGCGGATGGAGGACAACCTCCGCGTGCGCGTGGTCGGCCAGGACGAGGCGGTGGTCGCGGTGTCCAACGCGATCCGGCGTGCCCGCGCCGGGCTCCAGGACCCGAACCGGCCGATCGGCTCGTTCCTGTTCCTCGGTCCGACCGGCGTCGGCAAGACCGAGCTGACCAAGGCGCTGGCCGAGTTCCTGTTCGACGACGAGAGCGCGATGGTGCGCATCGACATGTCCGAGTACATGGAGAAGCACTCAGTCGCGCGGCTGATCGGCGCGCCTCCAGGCTATGTCGGCTATGACGAGGGCGGCGCGCTGACCGAGGCGGTGCGGCGGCGGCCGTATCAGGTGATCCTGTTCGACGAGGTCGAGAAGGCGCACCCCGACGTGTTCAACGTCCTCCTTCAGGTGCTCGACGACGGGCGGCTGACGGACGGGCAGGGACGCACGGTCGATTTCCGCAACACGCTGATCGTGCTGACCTCGAACCTCGGCGGCGAGTACCTCGCGCACCTGCCGGAGGGCGAGGAGGTCGAGAGCGTGCGCGGGCAGGTGATGGAGACGGTCCGGGCGGCGTTCCGGCCCGAGTTCCTGAACCGGCTCGACGAGATCCTGATCTTCCGCCGCCTGTCCCGCGAGGACATGAAGGGGATCGTCGAGATCCAACTCGGCCGGCTGCGGAAGCTGCTCGCCGACCGGAAGATCGCCCTCGATCTCGACCAGTCCGCGCTCGATTGGCTGGCCGACGCGGGCTACGACCCGGTCTATGGCGCCCGTCCGCTGAAGCGGGTGATCCAGCGCGAGCTGCAGAACACGCTGGCGCAACGGATCCTTGAAGGCGGCATCAAGGACGGCGACACGGTCAGCGTGTCGGCGAGCCCGCTCGGCCTGCTGGTCCGCAGCGGCGGGAACGGCGCGGCCGAGAAGGCGGCGTAACCCGCCGGAGCGATCCGCCTCTCCAAGCCCCTCTCCCAGTCCGGGAGAGGGGCTTTTATTTTGTTCCATCGCCGCGTCCGGCTTCGCGGGACGGTCGCTCCTCCGTTGGTGTTGTCAAAATAAGGACGTATTAGACGAACGGAGAGTCGACTCATTGCAGAAGCCCCCATCCGATAAGACCGGCGCCGACTACGGCGACGCGGTCGCCGCGATCGACGACGCGGCGGGCGGCAACGCCGTGCGTCCGGCGGGTCCGCCCGAGCGGGAGCGGCGGCTGCTCACCGAGCTTCGCGATGAGCGGGCGCTGCTCGATGCGCTGTTCGCGAACGCGCCGGTCGGCTTCGCCTTCTTCGACCGGGAGCACCGCTATGTCAGGCTCAACCCGGCGCTGGCGCGGATGAACGGGCTGCCGGCCGCAGCGCATCTCGGCCGGACGCTGCATGAGATCCTTCCGGTCAATGCCGCCGTCGTCGGGCCGGTCATCGACCGCGTCTTCGCGACAGGCGAGGCGGTGCCGCCGATCGAGATCGCGGGCGAGACGCCGGCCGCGCCGGGCGTCCGGCGCCATTGGCTGTCTTGCTTCTACCCGGTCCGCGAGACGCCGGGCGGCGGCGGCGCGGTGCGCTGGGTCGGCGCCGTCGTCACCGAGATCACCGACCGGAAGCGCGCCGAGGCGGCGCTGCGCGAGCTGAACGAGACGCTGGAGCAGCGGGTCGGCGAGCGGACCCGGGAACTCGCCGCCGCGAACGACCGCCTCCTCGCCGAGATCGCCGAGCGCGAGCAGACCGAGGCGGCGCTGCGGCAGGCGCAGAAGCTCGAGGCGGTGGGACAGCTCACGGGCGGCATCGCGCACGACTTCAACAACATCCTCACCGTCATCTCCGGCAATCTCCAGATGCTGCGGCAGCGCCTCGGCGACGACGGCACGGAGCCGGTGACGGCGCCGGGCGGCATTTCCGCGCTGCGGCGGCTCGCCGACTCGGCCCTGTCCGGGGTCGGCCGCGCCGAGAAGCTGACCTCGCAGCTCCTCGCCTATTCGCGGCGGCAGCGGCTCGACCCGCGGCCGCTCGCGCTCACCGAGATCGTCGGCGAGATGGCGGACCTGCTGCACCGCACGCTCGGCGAGCGGATCGACCTGCGGTGCAGCCTTCAGCCGGACCTGCCGCCGGCGCACGCCGACCGCAACCAGCTGGAAACGGCGCTGCTCAACCTCGTCATCAACGCGCGCGACGCGATGCCCGAGGGCGGCGGCATCGTGACGATCGCGACCGGCACCGTCCTGGTGCCCGAAGATGCCGGGGCGTCGCAGCCGGCCGATGCGGTCGCCGGAGCCGGCCGCCGCAAGGGCCGCCGTGACGGCGCCGTCCCCGCCGCAATATCGCCGCCGCAGCCGGGCAAGTACGTGACGGTCACCGTATCCGACACCGGCCGCGGCATGTCGGCCGAGGTGCTCGACCGCGCCTTCGAGCCGTTCTTCACGACAAAGGAGACCGGGAAGGGAACCGGGCTCGGGCTCCCGATGGTCTACGGTTTCGCGAACCAGTCCGGCGGCCACGTGCGCATCGACAGCCGCGAGGGCGAGGGCACCCGCGTCACCATCTGCCTGCCGCTCGCGCCCGATGGCGATATGTCCAATAGGGACAATGGGTTGCGCGGCGACCCGCAACCGGTGCGCGAGCAACCGGGCAACGGGCGTTCCTGAAAATACAGGAGCGGTTTCCAGGGAAGTGCTTGATTTCAAACGGAACCGCACCCTGAAAAACAGGAGCGGAACAGGCATATGCTCCTGTTTTTTTCCTGTTTTCGTCCTGCAAATCCCCTGTTTTGGTGCGTCCCGCCGCCCCGCCACGCCTACCCGGCGGGGGAACTCGCCCACCTCCGGGCGAGGCCCTTTTTCCAATTCACGATGAGAAAGAGCGGGTGTGCGGCACGTAGCGTGGCGCAGCTGGTCATTTTACATCCAGTCCGGGCATCACGCAAAAGTTGTTACCGCGCCGATCCGCTGTTCCGCGGTGAGGATGCCTCTGCGTCTACCTTGAGACCGCCCCGTTGGCCGGCCGGACGCCACCAATTGCGCTCGGCTCGTCGCTTTCCGACGCGAGCCCTTGCGGGGGAGCATGCCCGCCGCACTTTCCGAGGCTGGCACGCCTGCTTGCCGGGCTCTTCGCACTAAGGCACAATTCGCATGCACGACCCGCCGCGTCAGGGTGTCGGGCCGGCCCTAAGACGAAGACGAATGAACGCAGAGTCCCGCACCGCGCGACGGCTCGCCGCGATCCTCGCCGCCGATGTGGCGGGGTATTCGCGCCTAATGGGCGCCGACGAGGAAGGAACTCTCGTTGCGCTGAAGTCCCACCGCCTGGAGCTGATCGATCCGCTCATCGCCCAGCATCAGGGACGCATTGTCAAGACCACCGGGGACGGTCTCTTGATCGAGTTCGCTTCGATCGTCGACGCGGTGCGCTGCGCCGTGGTGATGCAGCAGGGGATGAATGACCGCAACGCCAATATCGACGAGGCGCAGCGCATCCGTTTCCGCATCGGCATCAATGTCGGCGACGTTATCGTCGATGACGGCGACCTCTTCGGCGACGGCGTCAACGTCGCGGCGCGGCTTGAGGCGCTGGCCGAGCCCGGCGAGATTTGCGTCACGGCGACGGTGCGCGAACATGTCGGCGAGAAGCTGCCGATCGGTTTCGCCGATCTCGGCGAGCACCAGGTCAAGAACATCGCGCGGCCCGTCCATGTCTACCGGATCGAGACCCACCTTGCGCGCGAGACCGCCGCCACCGCGCATCCGGAGCCTCAGATGCTCGCGCTTCCCGACCGCCCCTCGGTCGCCGTCCTGCCCTTCGCCAATTTGAGCGGCGATGCCGAGCAGGATTATTTCGCCGACGGCATGGTCGAGGACATCATCACCGGTCTTGCCCGGATCAAATGGCTCTTCGTCATCGCGCGCAACTCGAGCTTCGCCTACAAGGGCCGCGCCGTCGACGTGAAGCAGACCGGGCGTGAGCTCGGCGTCCGCTATATCCTCGAGGGCAGCGTTCGCCGGGCGGGGAACCGGGTGCGAGTCACCGGCCAGTTGATCGAGGCGGAAACCGGCCGGCATGTCTGGGCCGAGCGCTACGACCGCACCCTCGACGACGTCTTCGCGCTGCAGGATGAGCTGACGATGAGCGTCGTAGCCGCCATCGAGCCGAGCCTGCGCCAGACGGAGGCCGAGCGCGTCAAGCGCAAGCGCCCCGACAGTCTCGACGCCTACGATCTCGTGCTGCGCGCCATGCCGGATGTCTATGTCGCGATGCCGGACGGCGCCATCAAGGCGCTGCCCGTGCTCGAGCGCTCTCTCACGCTAGAGCCGGATTACGCACTGGCGCACGGCTTCGCCGCGTGGTGTCACGAGATTCTCTTTGTCCGCGCCGGCGCGGACGAAGAGAATCGCCTCGGCGCCATCCGCCACGCCGAAGCCGCCATCGCGCACGGCCGCGACGATGCTCTCGCCCTGGCCATGGGCGGCTTTGCCCTGGGGCTGGTCGCGCATGACCGCGCGGCGGCGCGCCGGGCCTTCGAGGCGGCGCTGGCGGTCAGCCCGTCTTGCGCGCTCGCGCACAGCTTCGGAAGTGTCGTATTCGCAACGGGCGGCGACGCCGAGCGCGGAATCGAATGGGGCGAGCGCGCCCTGCGGCTCAGCCCCTTCGATCCGATGCGATTCGGCGTTTGCTTCGCGATCGGTATCAGCCATCTCAAGCGCGGCGAGTACGAGGAAGCGGCCGAGGCTGCGCGCCAAGTTTTCCAGGCCAACCCCAACTGGAGTTTCGCCCACATGCTGCTCGCGGCGACTCAGGTCAAGCTCGGCGACCTCGACGCCGCCAGGGAAGCCGCCGCGCGCGTCCTTAGGCTACAGCCCGGCTACACGATCAGCGGCATGATCGCCGCACTGGGCATGGATGCTTCGATCGCCGAGCGCTTGAAGGAAGCACTTAGCTTGGCCGGACTGCCGCCATAATCTCTCGCGGCTTATGGCCGCTTCGGGTCATTCACGCCCGTTGCAGCATGGGGCGTGATCGCTCGCTTCCGATCTATGAGCTGGCCCTTACCGCAGTCCGCGCCGGCTTGGGCCGCTCGCTGCTGCCTTGTCGCATCGGCGAGAGCGTTCCTGAAATTTCACTACTGAGCGGCGCAAAGCCTGTTCTCTCTCGTGAAATGTGGGTGATCGTCCATCCCCGTATTAGGTGGCAAACACACCAAGCCGGTAAGAACCGGACGGCTGGCTTGGGTGACGCGCCTGATGGCGTTGGACACGGAGTTCAACGTCATGCGTGGTTACAAACAGAAAAAGCGGACTCCCCAACCGTTAGGCGCGCAGGTAATCTCGCCGCCATGCGAACGTTTCGGGAATTCGCCGCCAACCTATGGCGGAGAGCGTCAAGCGTGGATCAAGCTTGGTCGCTGGCCAATTGGGCGTGGTTTTTTCTGCCGGGGCCGCTGGTCGGGGCGCTGACGGCCATGTGGGCTTATATCAGCGGCCAAGCCGGTGTCATCATCTTCGTTCTCGCCTTGGCGGCCACCACCGCAACGGCCTTCGCCTGGGCGCTAGTTCGCGTCTGGCCGCACCTACGGACGTTACCTCCGGTGCCCGCGCCCGCTGGCGTCCCGACGCTTCCGCAAGCGCCTACCGTGCGACCGGAAGCGGTCGACGACCAGGAGGAGATGTCCAATCTACTGGCCAGACTTCAACGGGCAGAAGAGCAAATCTCTAACATTCATGGTAAAAGTAGAACGCAATCCGCTGATATGTGGCATCTAGTTACTGTCGTACAGAAGATGATGTGTCAGCGAATATGTGCGAGCTACGCTGCGCAATTGCGCAATATTGATTTTCCAGAAGAATTCAACGATCTTGATGCACTTGAATCGGCGGCTGAGCAGTCAGATAGACTGACCATAGAACTGCGCTCTTTGCTAAGAGAAACACGATGGTCCGATAATATCGGCGCAGTGCTTCACGAGGCGGAGCGCTTGGCCGATCAGTCGATCGATGAACTCCACTCCAGCGGAGAAATACCAAATATCAGGCCAAGAGATTTGAGGAAGTTTTTTATTGCGAAACTAAGAAGCGAGTGTGTTTGCAAATTTCTCTCTGGAGTTCAGCAACTATATGACAGAGAGTTCGAGGCCGATATGCAGAATAATTTACGGATTTTGAGGGCCTACGATTAGGCATGACAATGCAACGTAATTCCTCGCCAGTCGCTACGACCGGCGAGGAATAGGGCACACCGTTCTACGATCGACCGCCCGTCGCTGAGCACCGTCCGCGATCGCTGTATCAACGGTTTGCCACTGATGCGCCACCCGAGTCCGTTGCGGCTACGGGCGCTGAACCTGCACCTTCGGGTGAATCCGCCGAGGTCCCCGCACCGCCGACCGCGCAGGCGCCTTGGGCGGAACCGGTCGCCCCAACTGACGCGCCACCGCCCATGACGCAAGCCGACTTCACTGCGCTGGCCCGGCGGTTACTCATAGAGAACGGCCGCCCGATGACGCGAGGCCAACTTCTCAAAAGGCTCAAAGAGATTGGCCGAGGGATCGGTGGCCAAGATGAGATGAAGAATCTCGGCACAAAATTATGGCGCGCCAGAGACACCATCGTGAACGTGCCGGGGGCTGGGTACTGGCCGCTTGAGATAGACTGCCCGGCAGTCGGGTATCACGCGCCGTCCCAAACCGCCGCCGTCTCACAGACCTCCGCGCCAGCGTCCATGTCGGATTCTCCTGACGAGACATACGGAGAGATGACAGAGGTTGGTGGAGTTGATGGCGGACATTCCGTCCACTCTCTGTTCTCCTGAGAGCACTAACCCGCCACCCTTTACAAATCAGGGCGGACGGATCAAGAGCCCCGCTATCGCGGGGCTCTTTTCGTTTGTGTGAAGAGTTGACCGCGCGCCGTCACCCGCCGCATTCTCTCGGCGGGTGTGAAAGCCCGGACCGACTATAGGCACCGCTCTCTCCGGGGAGCGGTGCTGAACGCCTGCCCTTCGGGGCAGGAAGGGCGCAGCTTGGCGGTTGCGTCGACCGGCCTCCTATGGCCGGGCGGCCGATCGCCATACAACAGCCCCTTCGGGGGTGAAAGCATCGGACCTGTCTAGTCGGCAGGCTTTCAACCGCCCGGCTGCCAGGGGCCTTCCCTGGCGTGCGGCTTTGAAAGGCCAACCGACTATGACCGCAGACAGAGCAAAGCGCATCCTACGCGCGCTGGAATGGCGCTACGTCGATCTACAACGCGAACTCAATCGGGTCGCGCGGACGAAGTACAAGAGCGGCGATGTATGGAAATGGTTCAGCGGCAAGCGGAGTATCCCGCTCGCCGTCGCCGTGTTCCTTAGACTGAAGCTACGGAGCGCGATCGAAACCCGGACCATCCTCCGGGCGACCTGGGGCCGCTGACCATCTAGGCTGCCGCAACGCTGCCGGGGTTCAACGGTTGGTCTGGTGTGTTTGCTACATAATACCGCACAACACCCAGACTGTGCGCAATGAAGCCGGCATCAACGGCGACTGCGCGGCATCCATCACGCGGATGCCGCGCATCGCATGTCGGCGGCCGGCTCGCGCTATTTAAGAAAGGGGCAATGTCCTTCCGAAAGGGGACGGAACGCTTCATCGGCCGGAATGGTCCGGAGGGACTTGTAGTAATCCCACGGATATTTCGACTCCGAAGGTTTCTTCACCTCGTAAAGCGTGAGATCGTGCATGACGCGGCCATCCTCGCGGATCCACGCCTTCTGATCAAAATAGTCGACCGGCATCTCCCGC
>Ga0265327_10002871_pt1 | contig 17345 bp, 14 predicted proteins | sample 41621metaG_FD_202089 | JGI IMG/M metagenome (GOLD analysis project Ga0265327, IMG submission 202089) | Rhizosphere microbial communities from Carex aquatilis grown in University of Washington, Seatle, WA, United States - 4-16-21 metaG | ecosystem: Host-associated > Plants > Roots > Rhizosphere... | reverse complement strand
ACAAGCATTTCTACGACACCACGGTGGATGGCACCGAGGTACGGGCCATCTCCACCGTCCTGCATATGCGCATGACGGATGGCAATCACTACTGGACTATCGTGGTGGGCGAGACACGCAACAAACGTGAACATCTGGCCGACCAGATCATCACCGGTTTCGTCATGCCGCAGATACTGATCATCCTGCTCGCTTCGCTGCTGGTGATGTTCGCCGTCAAACGCGGGCTGGCGCCGCTGGAATCGTTGCGTCTGGCCTTGTCGCAACGCTCGCATAACGACCTGAACGCGCTGCAGGTGCCCAACCTGCCGTCTGAAGTGATGCCACTGACACAGGAGATCAACAGCCTGCTGTCGCGCATCCAATCGGTGTTCGAGGTACAAAAGCAGTTCACTGCGGATGCTGCCCACCAGCTACGTACGCCTCTGGCCGGATTATCGGCGCAGACCGACTTTGCGCTGGAGCAGCAGAACCCGCCGCAGACACAGCATGCACTGGATCAGATCAAGGTGGTCGCCAGCCGTCTCAGTCATGCGGTGAACCAGCTGCTTTCCATTGCGCGTAACGAACCCGGTGCCGAGAAGTCGCTGCAGATGCAAGACATGGACCTCAATGCGTTCGCCCGCGATACCACGCTGGAATGGGTGGAAACAGCGATGAAGCAGCACATGGACCTGGGTTTTGAAGAGACTGACAAGAGTGTCATCATCAATGCCGACCCGGCGCGCCTGAAAGAATTACTGGATAATCTGATCGATAATGCCCTGCGTTACTGCCCCAGTGGCAGCCGCATCACAGTCAGAGTGAGCGACGATGGCACCCTGCAGGTGGAAGATAACGGTCCGGGCATCCCTCCAGAAGAACGCGAACGCGTGTTCGAGCGCTTCCACCGCCTGCTGGGCAGCGAGATACATGGCAATGGTCTGGGGCTGGCGATCGTGCGCGAGATCGCCGAGCTGCATCATGCCAGTATTGTCGTGACCGAAGGCGCCGGTGGTCGTGGCGCACTGTTCACGGTACAGTTCAAGACTATCCCGACGACAGAAGCAAGTTAGAATATGCATATGAAATTATTGATTATAGGCATTTACGCCCTCTCCATCCTCTACGTGCATTTCCGCGGCAAACCGCAGGCGCGCCTGCCCTTCTTCCGCCAGATATTCGACCACTCTTCGGTGGTGTCGCCGGTGAATATCCTGATGTACCTTTTTTCCGGAGTACCGACCAATAAAGCCTATATCGACGTTGACCAATTCAAGGGTTTGCAGCTGCTGCAGGATAACTGGCAGGTGATACGGGAAGAAGCGCTGAACCTGGATCGGCTGGAAAAGATCAAGGCTGCCGAGAAGAATGACGATGCCGGTTTCAATTCGTTCTTCAAGACCGGCTGGAAACGTTTTTACCTGAAATGGTACGGTGCCAGCCACCCTTCGGCGCTGGAACTATGCCCCAAGACAGTAGCTTTGCTCAAGCAGATTCCGGAAGTGAAAGCCGCCATGTTCGCCGAGTTGCCGCCAGGAGCGCAGCTCAACAAACACCGCGACCCGTATGCCGGTTCGCTACGCTACCACCTGGGGCTGGTCACCCCCAACGACGAGCACTGCTTCATCGAAGTCAACGGCGAACGTTACAGCTGGCACGACGGTGAAGACGTGATGTTCGACGAGACCTATATCCACTGGGCGCGCAACGACACGCAGGTGAACCGCATCATTCTGTTCTGCGACGTGGAACGGCCGATGGAAACGCGCTGGATGCAGGCCGTGAACCGCTGGATGGGCAGAGTGGTGATGACCGCCGCCAGCTCGCCCAACGAGACCGGCGACGATACCGGCGGCATCAACAAAGTGTTCCGTTTCTTCTGGGCAGCGGGCAAATACCGCAGACGCCTGAAAAAATGGAATAGAACGGTCTACAAACTGGTGAAGTTCGGGCTGATCATTGGGGCGATTGCGCTGATCTGGTATCTATAGCAGTGGCATCTATAGCAGTAGACTCTGCAGGCGTACCCTCTATCGCGGCATCTATTCTGGCTACAAACTTGCAGGTCAGTTCCATCAGCAGCGGATCAACCCGCTCTATTTTCAGCATCACCCGAGAACCTACCGGTAACTCCGGCAAACTAGGCACTTTGGTGATGTAGAACATGCCATCCAGCCGCACCAGATTCTCGCGCCACACCGTCGCGCCTATCTCTTTCACCTGTTCCTGTATCAGCCACTGCAAGCACCAGTAACGCTCCATGCGTTGCTGGAACTCGCCGTAGGCGTTATAAGTGATGTCGAATTCGCGCATCACCGTGGTCAGCGCGTCGCTGCCCTTGGCGTAGGGCGGCTCCGTGCCCTGCACTGCTGCGATGATCTGGCGCTGGTTCACCATATCTACCGCACGGCGTAGCGGCGAAGTACTCCAGGCGTATTGCGCCACGCCCAGGCCTTGATGCGGTTCGGCGTTGACGGTCATGTACACCTTGCCGCCCATTTGCGCGCGGTAGATGCCGGGGATGTTTTTCTCCGCCAGCAGGCCGCCCCAGGTGGAGTTGGCGTAGATCATCAATTCCGCCACCAGCTTATCCATGGGTGAACCGCGCTTGCGCTCGACGATGGAGACTTTACCGTCCACCACATAAAAGTTGTAATCCATCTGCGGCGGACGGTTGGGGTCATACTTGCCGCGGGCTTTTTCCAGCGATTCCGCCAGGCTGAATAACAATATCAGCTTATCCCAGTAAGGGTGGTCGCCGGAGCCGGTGAGCGTATTCTCATTGACCGTATTCTCATTAAACACGGGCTCCAACTCGTCATGCCGCAAGTTATCGGCAATCTTCACCGATTCAACCACGGTCTCGTTGCCGACGATGCTGAGGTCAGGCGCCACTTCCAGATATAACGACAACGCCGGACGTACCGCACCGGCAGTCAGACTATATGGCGCCAGCGTATCTTCCGGCAGCATGGTGATCTTGTGCCCCGGCATATACACGGTGGAAAGCCGTTGCATCGCCACCAGATCCAGTGGACTTTCAGGCAATATGCCGAGCGACGGTGCGGCGATATGGATGCCCACGCGCGTGTTGCCGTTGGGCAGGGCCTGCACCGAGAACGCATCGTCGATCTCGGTGGTGGTGCTGTCGTCTATGCTGAACGCCTCAGCCTGTGCCTGCGGCAGTTGCGGTACGGTCACCGGCTGATGTGGGGGGAATTCGATGCCGTCGGGGAACTGCTCGCGCATGAATGCGCCGAAATGGTAATCGTGCGCCGAAGCGATCGCGCCGCAGGATTCCAGCAATTTGAGGTGCGACAGATGGGTGATGCCTGAAGCCTCCTCCAGCGCCTTCCATTCCAGCGTGTTCTTATCGGGTTCGTACAGCAGCATCTCCAGCTTATCCGCCATTGCCGCCGGAAACTTGCCTGCCTGCATCTCGGCTACCCATAGTGCCATCTGCTCGGCTTGAATGCGTTTACGCTCCTGTGAAGCCAGCGCGGCCTTCAGGCTTTCTTCCGGCGCAGCCTTGTAGCGGCCTTTGCCCTTGCGGTAGAAATACATAGGGGCTGAATGTAATCTGATCGCCACCGCCGCCGCTTCTACCGGAGTGGCAACACGACCGTAATATTCCTTGGCCAGTTCTTCAAACCCGAACTCCGGCTCGCCGCAGCACTGCCACAAGAAATCGGCATCGATCTCGTCAGCCCCCGCCTGCGCCTGTTCCAGAAACCCCGCCAGCGCCTCGTTGAACTTGAGCAATACATGGGCGGATTTGATCTTGGAACGCTTGCCATGCACAGCCTCAACCTGCATGGAACCGGGGTTCTCGGCCATCACGCTGCCGATCTTGAAGCTGCCTTCTTCTTCGTAAAAAACGTTCAAAACGAGCCTTAAGGAAAATGCGAGGGTGAGATTATAAGCGTTGAGGGCGTATGCCCCGGAGAAAATTCAGTGACAGGTAGATGCTTATCTTAATTCTGGCGGAATGCTTTTCAGGTCGGCACAGAATTGCGCATGTTCCACCGGGTCAACCGGCTGATGCTTGACGGTCGTACTGGCAGGGTCTTTGCCCAGAAAATTGTCGCCGTACCAGTTATGCGCGGGTCTGATAGGCCGATGCTGAAACCCTCCCCCGCAATTCGGGCAGACATTGTGCAAAACATGCTCCACGCAATCCGCACAGAAGGTGCATTCATAACTACAGATACGCGCCTCCGCCGAATCCGGCGGCAACGGCTTGTTGCAATTCTCGCAAGTTGGTCTGAGTTCTAACATGCGGTCATTATGCGACTTGGAATGGCAGACCGCCAGCACCAACTTCGGGATTTTGTTTGTTTGCATTCATTTCGGCTTCATCTGCTTATAATTAGAGCTTATGAAATCATCATTGCGAATCATTCTATTAACACTTCTCGTAGGACTCAGCTTTTTAGCGGGAAGTTTCTATGATGAGTTGTCTAACTATTGGCGGCATCCTGTAAACATTACTGTCACTAATGAATCAGAACAGCCGGTTAGATCTATCATTATTTCTTATTCAGGTTACGGAATCGAAGGCACTATTAAAGTTAAGCCTCAAACATCCGAAAAAACGGCAACTATTCGTTTTTATCAAATTGGCGCAGGTAACTTCACAATTGAAGCAGAGCTGGAAAATGGCAACATTTTAAGGAGTAAAGAGGGCTATGTTGAGGGAGGGTATTCATTTAATAAAGTCTTAACCCCTACAGAAATTAAGAACGAATAAGAGGAGTGGTTGATGGAGAGTATTCAAGACATTTTTAATCAAGTAGGTGGTTTTCTCATAGTCTTCGGTATTGGGGTTTTTATTCAAAATTTAACATGGCCGCATAAAAAATCCCAAAATCTATTAAAACAATTTTTTGAAACTAGGCAAAGTGGCGGAAAGCCTAGTGGTGAACAAACTGTAATTTATCGTCAATATTGGATAAGAAGAATTTGTATTTTTGTGGTTTTGATTGGGCTGGCTTTGGTTGGCGTTTCTTGGCTTATGTAAATCAAATTGAGGAGCAACAGCTTCTAGATTCAAAGAAAGATATTTCGGTCATCGCATGGCGATGTAGTGACCACACATGTTAGAACTGAAAGTTGCATTATTTAGATGAATTATCGGGACTTCTAAAATATGGCTATGGACTATGTGCTTTATACAATACTTGTAGTTTCTCTCATAGCATTTACTTATTTCCAATTTAAGAAAATGGAAGTATTGAGGCAGACAGACAAAAAGGCTCATCGGAAGCAGCATATCAAGTTCAGGCTGTATGTATATTTGCTTTTATTTTTCGGGTTTATACTTTCAATTTTCTACAATCCGCATCAAGAAGCGAAGCTTCCTCTTGGAGTAAATGTAACTGCAATTTCCGTTTCGGATAGGCAAATAACAGATCGCTTCACTATCTTGAAGGTTCAAAATATCTTATTTAACTACAATCGTGACTATTGGGACGCTACTTCCAGCAGTTGCTCCTCTCCAGAAGTCACTGCGAAATTTGTTGTTACAAATACCTCTCAGCCACTTACTCTTTTCTTCGGTTCAAATTGGATTTGTGGTCGAGCGAACTTTGGTGATGTTATTACAAATACTCTGTGGCATCCGCCAAAAGAAAAAGAATTAGAATTAAGACATCTATTGGAAATTAATAATTAACTCGCAGGACACACTCGCTTGCTGTGCGCCGTAAGCTATAAGTCGGGGGTTGTCCGACAGCAAGTTACCTTATTTTGCTTGTCCAAAATAAGGTAACCCAACAAAAAGACTCCCTCTCCCCTTGTGGGAGAGGGCTGGGGTGAGGGGTAAAGGTGTTCGGGCCCCTTCTACCGCAGCCGAGCAGCACAGGCAAGATGGGAGCTTTAGGCGAGCACTGTTTGAAGTCCGCAGCAGCTCACGTTTTGTGTGAGTTGCCAGGCTGAGTTGCGCAGCCCCCGTCTTGACGAGCACGCGCAGGGAACCCCGTAGGGGCAAGAAAGAGGGTGTCTTTTGCTTTGGTTACTTTCCTTTGGACAAGCAAAGGAAAGTGACTTGCTGTCGGGCAACCCCCGACCTAATAGGTTAAACATGCTGCAACCCCCGACGGTTTTAGCAGTTTACTTCAGCTGACAAGGAAACCTAATGGCCATCGATCCGGTATGCGGCATGACAGTAGACGAAACCAAGCCCGCCGCCAGTACAGCTTTTGCAGGCAAGGCCTATCACTTCTGTTCCCAGCACTGCCTGCAGAAATTCCAGGCAAATCCTGCACAATATATAAAACCCGCCACCCCGCCTGTTGCCCAGATTGCAGGCAGCTACACCTGCCCCATGCACCCGGAGATGCGCCAAACAACACCCGGCACATGCCCCAAGTGCGGCATGGCGCTGGAGCCGGTGGCAGTTGCGCCCGCGAAGTCGAATGCCACCGAATACGTTTGCCCCATGCATCCCGAGGTCGTGCGCAACGAACCCGGCAACTGCCCGATATGCGGCATGGCGCTGGAGCCAAGGAACAGCGTCGCCGAACAGGATAATCCGGAACTGGTTGATATGACACGCCGCTTCTGGATCAGCACGGTATTGGCGCTACCGGTATTCGTTATGGCGATGACGGCGGACATGATGCCGATGTTTTCCGCACAGTTGATCCCATCTCCCCGCTTACAACTCATCGAGTTTCTGTTGGCGACACCTGTGGTGCTGTGGGGCGGCTGGCCGTTCTTTCAGCGTGCATGGGCATCATTGGTGAACAGGCATCTCAACATGTTCACCTTGATCGCGCTGGGGATAAGCGTGGCCTGGATTTACAGCGTAGTCGGCACTTTTCTGCCGGATATCTTTCCGCCAGCTTTGCGCCGGGCGGATGGCACGCTGCCGGTTTACTTTGAAGCGGCGGCGGTGATCACGGCTTTGGTGTTGCTGGGTCAAGTACTGGAACTGCGTGCGCGTAGCCACACCAACACCGCGATCAAACTTTTACTCGGCCTGGCACCAAAGACCGCGCGCATCGTCCGCAGCGATGGCAAGGAACAGGATATCGCGCTGGAGCAGGTGCAGGTCGGGGATGTGTTGCGGGTGCGCCCCGGTGAAAAGATCCCGGCGGATGGCGAGGTGGTGGAGGGAAATACTGCTATTGATGAATCCATGGTGACCGGGGAACCGATTCCGGTGGAGAAGCACGCAGGCGACCATTTGATAGGGGCTACGGTAAACGGCACCGGCGGGTTGTTGATGCGTACGACCAAGGTGGGCGCAGATACCCTGCTCGCTCAGATCGTGCACATGGTCAGCGAGGCACAGCGCAGCCGCGCGCCCATACAACGGCTGGCCGATACCGTATCAGGATATTTCGTGCCGGTGGTGATACTGATCGCGTTACTGGCTTTTGCCGGATGGATGGTTTGGGGCCCCGAGCCGCGCTTTGCCCATGCCGTTGTGGCATCGGTGTCTGTGCTGATCATCGCCTGCCCCTGCGCATTGGGTCTGGCGACGCCGATCTCGATCATGGTGGGATCCGGGCGCGGCGCGATGGCAGGCGTGCTGATCAAGAATGCCGAAGCGCTGGAGATCATGGAAAAAGTGGACACGCTGGTCACCGACAAGACCGGCACGCTGACTGAAGGCAAGCCTAAACTGGCTTCGCTGTTCGCGCTGGAAGGATACCAGGAGAACGACATCCTGCAACTGGGCGCCGGGCTGGAACGTGCCAGCGAGCATCCGCTGGCGGCGGCTATCGTCAAGGGGGCGGAGGAACGCAGTCTGGCATTGCCTGAAGTCAGCAATGTACAAGCGCTGAGCGGAAAAGGTATCACCGGTGAGGTCGGAGAGCGCAAGGTCGCCATCGGCAATCAAAAGCTGTTCGTTGATTTACAAATCGCACTCGACCTGCTGCTCGAACGTGCCGATGCATTGCGCGCAGAGGGGCAGACGGTGATGTTTGTGGCGGTTGACAGTAAACCTGCCGGTTTGATAGCAGTCGCTGACCCGATCAAGGAATCCACTGCAGAAGCCATACAGGAATTGCATGCGGCAGGGTTGCGGCTGGTGATGATCACGGGCGACAGCCGCGCTACTGCCGAAGTGGTTGCGCGCAAGCTGAAAATCGATCAGGTATTTGCCGATGTTTTACCGGCACAAAAAGCCGAGATCGTGAAACAACTGCAAGCAGAAGGCCGGGTGGTGGCGATGGCAGGCGATGGTATCAATGATGCTCCTGCCCTGGCACAGGCACAGGTGGGTATCGCCATGGGCACGGGTGCCGATGTGGCGATGGAAAGTGCCGGGATCACCTTGATCAAGGGCGATCTGCGCGGCATCGTCCGCGCGCGGCTGCTGAGTCAGGCCACCATGCGCAACATCCGGCAGAACCTGTTCTTCGCATTCTTCTATAACCTGTTGGGTGTGCCGGTGGCGGCGGGAGTGCTCTACCCGTTCTTCGGCTTGCTGCTTTCGCCCATGATAGCGGCCGTAGCAATGAGTTTCAGTTCCATATCGGTGATCAGCAATGCACTGCGCCTGAAACAGATCAAGCTGTGAGCGTGCAATGCGTGCAGCGCGATACCCGGATTTTATCGTTATGCCAGAGTGAAGAAAGTGCCGACGCCAGCGGTGATCCCCATCACAAATGCACCCCAGATCAGGACGCGTAATGCACCGCGCATGATAGGCGCTCCTCCTGCACGCGCAGCCAAGGCCCCCAGTGCCGCGAGAAAAACGAGAGAGAGAATGGCAATGACGGGAATGAGGATATTTCTGGCGACCAAAGCGCTAGCAACAAGCGGAACAATACCTCCAAACAAAAAGCAGGTCGCAGAGGTAGCGGCTGCCTGCAGTGGTTTGGCCTTCAGCGCATCTGTGATGCCGATCTCCTCACGCGCATGTGCGCCGAGAGCATCGTGATCCATGAGCTTGCGCGAAACCAAAGATGCAAGCTCGTGATCAAGCCCGCGCAGCTTGTAGATATCGCGCAGTTCTGCGTGCTCGCCATCAAAGTCATCCAGCAAAGCACAGCGTTCGAGTTCCAGATCGGCGCGTTCGGTGTCGGCCTGGGAGCTGACCGAGACATACTCGCCCGCGCCCATGGATAGCGAGCCTGCAACAAGCCCTGCAAGCCCTGTGACCAGGATTCCGTTTGTGCTCATATGCGCCGCCGCAACCCCCAGCAGTAGACTGGAGATGGACAGCAGACCGTCATTCGCGCCAAGTACGCCTGCGCGTATCCATCCGGTTCGGTGTGTACGATGGGTATGTAATGCCATGATTCATATTATCATGCACGATGAACGAAAGAACTGCTTCGGTTGATATTGAGAACTGATCTTTAGCATCACACATATATGATTGCCATCCTGAAAGCAAAGCGTAGCGGACTGCTCTCGAAAGAGCATTGGCTCAACAACATCATCGCCGGGGTGGTGGTTGGCATCGTGGCCCTGCCGCTGGCAATGGCATTTGCCATCGCCTCCGGAGCCAAGCCGGAGCAAGGCATTTATACGGCAATAGTTGCAGGTGGCCTGACTTCACTACTGGGAGGCAGTCAATTACAGATCGCTGGGCCAACCGGCGCCTTTATCGTCATCCTGTCGGGAATCACTGCCAAGTACGGCATCGAGGGTCTGCAGGCGGCGACCCTGATGGCCGGTTTCATACTGATGATCATGGGGCTGACACGTCTGGGCAATGTGATCAGGTTCATCCCCGACCCGGTCATTGTCGGCTTTACCAGCGGCATCGCCATCATCATCTGGGTCGGCCAATGGAAAGACTTTTTCGGGCTTGCGCCACAAGCCGGAGCCGAGCATTTTCATCAAAAACTGTGGTATCTGATCGAAGCGTTCCCCGGTTTTCAATTGCAAACCACCCTGCTCGCTTTACTGACGCTGGTTGTGTTGCTGCTTTCCCCCAGAATATTCAAACGCATACCCTCGCCACTGGTCGCCATGGTCACGGCTACCGTGATACAGGGGCTATTCCACTTCGAGCACGTTGCCACCATAGGCAGTGCATTCGGCGGTATTCCGCAAAGCCTTCCTCACTTTGCAGTGCCGTCATTGAGTGTCTCCGAATTCCTCAAGCTGATCGGGCCGGCATTCACCATCGCCCTGCTTGGGGCCATCGAATCGCTACTCTCGGCAGTCGTTGCCGATGGCATGTCGGGAACCAAACACGATTCCAATCAGGAACTGGTCGGTCAGGGTATCGCCAATATATTCTCGCCGCTGTTCGGGGGGTTCGCCTCGACCGGGGCGATCGCACGCACTGCCACCAATATACGCAATGGCGCGACCAGCCCGTTGGCGGGCATCGTGCATGCGCTGACTCTGGTGGTGATCGTGCTGGTGCTGGCACCGCTGGCCTCGCATATTCCCTTGTGCGCGCTATCGGCCATACTGTTCGTCGTCGCTTACAACATGAGCGAACAGCACCGCTTCATCCATATGGTCAAGACAGCTCCCAGGCCGGATGTCGCAGTGCTGTTGATCACTTTTCTGTTAACGGTGTTCGGCGACCTGGTGATCGCGGTGAATATCGGGGTGATGCTGGCATCGCTGTTATTCATGAAGCGCATGTCGGAGGCGGTGAATATCGAATTGCAAACGCATGAGGATCTGGCGCAGGAACTGGATGACAAGAGTTTTTCATTGCCTGCCCATACTGTGGTGGTCACCATAGAAGGCCCGTTCTTCTTTGGCGCGGCTGAGCGGCTGGAAAGCGTGCTGGAGTCGGTGCATGACCATGCCGAGATTCTGGTGCTGCGTCTAGGCAAGGTGCCCATCATTGATGCGACCGGACTGCAGTCGCTTTCCGATCTGTTCGATACCTGCAACACGCACAAAACCCGGCTGGTATTGGTTGAGGCCCGCCCCAACGTGATCGAAAAACTCAAGCGCACCGGGCTCGCCGGCCAACTTGGGCAACGGAATATTCTAAAAAGTCTTCATGAGCTAATTGCCGAGGAGTAGCCGAAATCATTTTGTCCGTGGCTGCTTAAGACCTTTGTCGGGCTGGCTCAGCGTGCGTTGCCTGAGCGCACTTACCGCCACAGCAACTGCTCTTGCGACATTGCGCACTTCCTCCTGCACGGCCAGGTCCCGATCAAGTGCTGCGTGGCTTTCTGCATATGATTCGTAATATCCAATGTAGCGATCCAGCCGCGCGCCTGCGCCCGCACCGATCAGCCCCATCCAGTCCAGCCAGTCGGAAAGACTGCGCCGCACGCCATCGATTCCGGCTACGTCACCATGCACAACTAAACCGTAGGTCCTGCCGGCCAAATGTTTCGGATAGTCCCACCCGTTGAGTTCGATGGCCTTGGCCTTCTCTGCATTTTTTCCATGGGTAGTTGTGGGATCGGGATTGCCACCATCGGCACAGACCATACGATCCATCATCAGCTTCAGCACACCCGGCGTCTGGTACCAATACACCGGGGTGATGATGATGACGCCATGCGCCGCCACCCACTTCTCGTAAATCTCCGCCATCCAGTCGTTAGTCTGCCGCTGGGCATAATTCGGGTAGCAGCTGCAAGGCCAGTGGCACAATGGCATCGCGGTAGAGGCGCAGCCTTTGCATGGATGAATGTGCTTATCATAATCCGATGTCAGTAAGCTCAGGTCCAGCACATCCACCTCAATTTGCTGTGACTTCAAAATTTCTTCAGCCAATAGCGTAAGCCGCCAGGTTTTTGATATCTCGCCGGCACAGCTACCATCATTGCGTGCCGATCCATTGATGAGCAAGACGCGTGAAGGGGTCTGTGTATCTTTTTGGATGATCTCCAATTCAGCAAGGCGCTTGCTGCTGGCTTTCCATTCGTCACACAGGTCGTAATCGGGATCGGCGAAGCCAGGACCGGCTTTTTCGGTGACTGGAGCTTTGCGGCTGTCAACGTAGTTTAACCACGCGACCTGCTCGACTTTTGATAGCGCTGCCTTGACCTCGTTAAATGCAGGGTCAACAAATGAGCGCTGAAATTGAAGATGAAATTCATTCCGCCCCAGGCGAGGAGGGGCTTGGCCGATGCGAGGCTTGGTCATAAAATCTCCCAGTTAACCTGATTAGTTAAAACCCAAGCATCGACCAACCCCACCATGGGGTCAGTTTGGCCTTGTTTGGCTAATGTGCGACTGCAACAGGTGCTTCTGTAGTCCATTCCTGCATGGCTTCTTCTCCTGGCCTGTCAACTTTGACTTTGCCATTCGCGGTCGAGGTGACCCAGCTCACAGGTATGTAGTGATGCTGACCCTTGTCATCTTTATTCAGCTTGATGGTATCCGATCCTTCCATGTGGTCTACCACTGCAAATTGTCCATCCTGCGAACAGACAACAGGCATCCCGGGTTTGATTTCGTTGATATTAATCATGACATCTCCTTAAGTTATGTATCGATGGGTCTACCATCGCCGTGTGTGTTTCCACTCGCAAATAATGCGCGGGGAGATCGGGATGGTCTGTGCGATAGCGAACGGAATACGACACATCAAAACGTTTGTAGGGAACTGGGTATTCAACGAAGGGTTCGGTATCGCACAGACGGACCGGGAAGTCTGTTACAGGATGGACACTGTCATTTGACAGTCTCAAATCCACAATTTCATTACGAAAAGGAACTACCATGAATAAGATCATATGCAGTGTATTCGCAGCAGCGCTCAGCCTGAGCGCTTTTTCCGCCACAGCGGCAACAAGCTCGGCCGGTCAGATCAGTAAAATGATGGATACCAATGGCGACGGCGTCATCTCCAAAGATGAATACATGGCTTATCACGAGCAAGCCTACGACAATATGAAGCAAACCGAAGGCGGGGTCAGTGTCAGCAATATGAAAACCTCGATGAGAAGCGGATATTACCGGAATTCAATGAACAACAAGCCTATCGGCACCACTACCGGTGTCAGTCATAACGGCAGTACCGATGATACCAAGGTTGACCAGCCAATTAACGGCACACATACCGGCACCAATAATTGAGTAGTCCATTACTTAGGGAGAAACACTGACGGGTTACCCCCGCTGCATCGCATAGACCACCCTCATGGAGTGATGGTGCCCGGGGGCTATGGTCACTGCATTCTCCGCCGCATTGGCGCTCTCCACACACAGCATGCCGCGATAACTCCCCTCCCCCATATCCGCCATCTGCGCGGCTTTTTCCGCCCAGGGGTTCCATACCACGGTGGAATCGCTGCCGGATTTGGTAACCAGGATGTTGCGGCGTAGCTTGTGGTCTTCGATCACGCAATCTTCGGCGGTGTTGAGGTAGACGCGGTCTACTTCTGACGTCACTTTGACTTTTTCCGGCTCGGTCTTGCGCTTGAAACCATCTACCTTGTCTATATAGGCGCAGCCTTCCAGCCCGCTGACCTGTACTGCGTCTATATCGCCGATGACGAAGTAGGTATGCAGCGCTTCGGTGATGGTGAAGGGGCTGCTGCCGGTATTGTGCGTCACCAGCTCGATGATCAGGTCGCGGCCTACGGTCACGATGTAGTGTAATGCGCAGGGATGCGGCCACAGCTTGGCTGCCGCTTCGTCTATCAGCAAGGCGAAGGTGATGCGCGTGGCGCCGTTCGGCAGCTTTTCGCTGTCTATCACTTCCCACATCGCCGTGCGGGCGATGCCATGGGCGGGAAAGTTTTTATCCGTCTCCGGGTTACCGGACTCGTAGTTGCCGAACCACGGCCAGCAGATCGGCACGCCGCCGCGCACTGCCTTGCCCGGGATATATTTGGCCTTGGGCGAAAGCCAGATCAGCGGTGCATCGTCGGCAGGTTGATAGGTGAGGATGTGTGCGCCCTGCAACATGATCTCGGCCTGGGCATGCATGTTCTGTACATTCGCCATCAGCAGGCCGTCCTCGCCCGCTTCAAAACTCAGATGCCCGTGTATGGCGAATCTCTGGTTCAGGTTGGTGACTTCATCCATGTTGGCTCCCTTTTTATTTTGATTTACTGCAGTTGCTGTTTTTCGAAACGCCCAAAATGCAACATGATGGTGGGCAATATCAATAAATTTAACATTGTTGAAGTGATTAAACCACCAACGATGATGGTTGCCATCGGGCCTTCGATCTCGCGCCCCGGCTGACCGCTGCCCAGCGCCAGCGGCAGCAGCCCCAGGCCTGTCACCAGCGCAGTCATCAGGATGGAAGGCAGGCGCTCCGACGCGCCGCGGATGCAGGTCTCCAGCCCCCACTCCATGTGCTCTTCATCCACCAGATGCTGGAAGTGCGACACCAGCATGATGGCGTTGCGCAAGGTGATGCCGAACAAGGTGACGAAGCCGACCAGCGAGCCCAGCGAGATCCAGCCGCCGGTGAACATGGCCGCCAGCACGCCGCCTATCAGTGCGAACGGCAGGTTGGCGAAAGTGAGCAGCAGGTTACGCAGTTGGCCGAAAGCGATATACAACATCAGGAACACGCCCACCCCTGCCAGCAACGAATGAACAATGAGGTCAGACCTGGATTTGGCGTTGGCTTCGGCCTCGCCGGTATACACCGGATAATCGCCGGGGGTGAACTGCACTTTTTCGGCTATCTTTTTCTTCAGCTCGGCAGTGAACGCTTCCACATCGCGGTTCACCACGTTACAGGTCACGGTCTGGATGCGCTTGGCACCATCGTGCAGTATCTTGGAACGGCCGTTGCCCTGGGTGATGTCGGCCACGTCTCTCAGGTGCAATATCCTGCCGTCGGGATTCTTCAACGGCAGGTTCTGCACCTGGCTGATGCTGCGCCGCGCCGATTCCTCCAGCACCACCGCCACACCGGTGACGCGGTTGCCTTCATACACCTGCCCGGTCTCTACGCCCTGATAGGCGGCCTGTATGCTCTCCAGCACGTCCATCGGCTGCATGCCCCATTGCGCCAGTTTGTCGGTGCGCAGGCGTATATCCAGTTGCGGTGTGCCGGGCGGCGACTGCACTTCCACATCGGTGGCACCCGGTATCCCTGCCATCACCCCGGCAACAGCCTGTGCGTCACGGTCCAGCCCATCCAGATCCTGCCCGTAGATATTGACCACGGTAGAGGCGGTATAACCGGAGATGGTTTCTTCTATGCGTTCGGTGAGAAAGGTGTTCACCGCGAAATTAACGCCGGGGTAACTGTTCACCGCAAAACTGACCCCGGGAAAACCCGCCAGCGCGGCACGGATGTTTTTCAGAATGCGCGTCTGTTCCTTGCCGGAGAGAGTACCGATCTCCACTTCGTATTCGCTGTAATGGGTACCGAACGTATCGGCACCGTTTTGTGCCCTCCCCACCCATTCCTCCACCGAGCGCACTCCCTGTATCTTCAAAAGAGCGGCAGTGACCTGATTGCCGATACGCATGGTCTCGCGTGCCGAAGTGCCCGGCACTGCGGTCAGGTGCAGGATGTAATGCCCTTCTTTCAGGTCGGGGATGAACTGCCCGCGGAACAGCGGCAGCAGACCCAGCCCTAATGCGATGAGGATGGCAGTGATGCCTATGGTGGCCTTGTAATGCTTTTCTATATTGCGCAGCGTTTTGACGTAACCCCGTTTGAGGAAGCGTATCGGCGGCGAGTCTTCGTTTTCCAGCTTCGCCTTGGACAGCAGCAGGTAACTGAGCGCCGGGGTCAGGGTAAGCGCCACCACCAGCGAGGCCATGATGGCGAAGATGTAGGACAGGCCCAGCGGCGCGAACAGCTTGCCTGCCACCCCGGAAAGCGTCAGCAGCGGGATGAACACCATGGCGACGATGAAGGTGGCGTACACCACCGAACTGCGTACCTCCATCGAGGCATTGAACACCACCTGGTACACCGGTTTGGGGTCCGCTAGCTGCCGGTTCTCGCGCAAGCGGCGGAAGATGTTCTCGGTATCGATGATGGCATCGTCCACCACCTCACCCAGAGCAATGGCCAGCCCGCCCAGCACCATGATGTTGAGGCTCATGCCGTAGTAGCGCAGCAGCAGGATCGCCGACAGCAGCGAGATGGGGATGGCGGTGGCCGAGATGAAGGCGGTACGCACATTGAACAGGAACAGGAACAGCACCGCTACCACCATGGTGAACCCGATCAGGATGTCGGTTCTGACCCCGGCGATGGCAGTCTCGATGAAGTTGGCGGGACGGAATAATTTAGGATACAGCGTCATATGCTCGGCCTGCAGTTCCGGCTGCAAATCGCGCAAGGCTTTTTCCACGTCCTCGGTCACGGCCTTGGTATTGGCACCCAGCTGACCCTGTACCGAAAGATACACGCCCAGCTTGCCGTTGACCGAAGCCATATTGATGCTCGGCTGCACGCCGTTCACTACCTGGCCGATATCCATCAGACGTACCGTCTGCCCGTCCTTGTGCAGCAACACCACCTGCCCCAGCTGTTCAGGCGTGAGCGACTGCCCTTCGCTATTGAGCACGATGCGCTGGTTGCTGTTCTCGATATAGCCCGCGCCCAGCACGCCGGTGGCCTTGCGCGCTGCTTCCAGCACGTCCTGCATGCCCAGGTTATAGCGTACCAGCTTGTCCGGGTTGACCTGTATCTGCAACTGGCGTATCTCGCCGCCGAACACGTTGACGTCCGCCACGCCGTTCACTGCCAGCAAATGTGGCCGGATGTCCCAGTCAACCAGCGTGCGGATATCGGCCAGCGAGCGTGTGTCGGAAGTCAGCCCCACGCCCAGCACGGTGCTGGCCGAAGATGCCAACGGTGTGATGTTGGGGATGATGTTGCGCGGCAATTGGTTGGCGAGCGTAGTCAGCCGTTCCGCCACCATCTGTCGGTTGCGGTAGATGTCGCTGCCGTCGTGGAACACCAGCGTCACCACCGACAGGCCGCCGATGGAATGCGAGCGCATGGATTCCACCCCCACCACCCCTGCCAGGCTGTTCTCTATGGGTTGCGATACCAGCCGCTCCACCAGATCGGCATTGAGGCCGGGAGACTCGGTCTGGATGACGACTTGCGTAGGCGAGAATTCGGGGAATACATCAAGGTTGGCATGTATCAGGCTGTAAAAGCCGTACACCACGATCAACACCGCCAGCCCGACGATCACGCCGTGGAAGCGGATGGAAAAGCGCACCAGCGCGGACATCATGATGAGATGCCTTTACATAAGAACGATGACCGATGTTTCATCAGTCATCGTTCTCGTTTTTAATCTGGAATTTCAGCTCTTCAGACAGCAAGAGTTGCGCGCCGCTGGTCACCAGCACATCGCCCTCTTTGAACCCTGAGGCATCGAACCAGCCGTTGTCGGCGCTTTGCTCGGTATTCACCAGTTGCCGCACGAATTTTTCCGCGCCTTGTTTACGGTACGCCCAGGCCTTGCCCAGATACCACACCACCGCGTCGGTGGGGATGGTCACGCCTTGCTTGCTGGTACCCTGCA
>Ga0265327_10002870_pt1 | contig 17346 bp, 13 predicted proteins | sample 41621metaG_FD_202089 | JGI IMG/M metagenome (GOLD analysis project Ga0265327, IMG submission 202089) | Rhizosphere microbial communities from Carex aquatilis grown in University of Washington, Seatle, WA, United States - 4-16-21 metaG | ecosystem: Host-associated > Plants > Roots > Rhizosphere... | reverse complement strand
CCTGTTACATTTACACTTAATACTGAATTGGAGACGCCAATGACAACCTTCAACACTTCTCGTGAAATCCCCGTCAGCATAGAACAAGTCTTCGCCGCAATCAGCGACCCGCAACGCTTGGCCCGTTGGTGGGGCCCAGCTGGCTTCACCAACACATTCAACCTTTGTGAGTTCAAGAATGGCGGGCGTTGGTCTTTCACCATGCATGGGCCTGATGGGCAGAATTACCCAAATGAAAGTGTGTTTGCGGAAATCGAGCAACCTAGCAAGGTAGTGATTCAACATATCTCTGAACCAAAGTTTATCTTAACTATTGGCCTAGCTTCTTCAGCAGATGCGACTATCGTTTCGTGGTCACAGGCTTTCGAGAATTCAGAACTTGCTGCCCGTATTGAGCATATCGTCGTCCCCGCCAATGAGCAGAACCTTGATCGGCTGACAGCTGAGGTTTTAGGCAAATAAATTAATCAGCCCCATCGTGACGAAAGAAGAAAATATGGAAAATGGAATCATCACTTCAAGCACCGTGGATGAGGGTGCCACCGTTGTCATTACCCACCGCATCAAGGAGGGGAAACAGGCTTTATACGAAGCTTGGCTGGATGAGATTGCGCCCATCTGCAAAAGCGCCAAAGGTGAAATCGACTGGCATATTATCCGCCCGATTGCAGGCCTCACTGGCACCTATACCGTGATTCTGCGGTTTGATACGCATGAAAATCTCGAAAACTGGATGTACTCCGATGTGCGCAAAAAACTGGTCGATAAGGTACGGCCATTTCTGGCCAAGGATGATGATTTTTTCATACGCAGTGGGCTGGATTTCTGGTTTACACCGGAAGGCGCCAAAACCAAGCTGCCAGTGCGCTGGAAACAGTTCCTGGTGACATGGTCTGCCATCTTTCCGTTAAGTCTTTTGGGGCCTTTTGTGATCATTCCTCTGCTGCACAAATCCGGCATGCCGCAAGACCGTTACTTGGATGCACTATGCGTGACAGGGGTGGTTGTTTTTCTGATGGTCTATGTCGTGATGCCTCGCTACACCAAGCTGGTCCATCGCTGGTTGTTCGAATGATGTTTAAGGGTAAACTTCACTACTTGCTGGCACATAGCCAGCTCTGAGGCGATAAACCCCATGTGGCAATACCTTGTAAAAATCATTGTTTCTGCAGTTATTCTGGTCGCCGTTGCCGAGCTTGCCAAGAGAAGCTCTTTATGGGGCGCGGCGCTCGCCTCCTTACCACTATTGTCGATTCTGGCTTTTATCTGGCTGTATGTTGATACAGGCGATATTCAGAGAGTAGCTGCCTTGTCGCAGGGGATTTTCTGGCTGGTTTTGCCATCACTGGTTTTGTTTATCGCTTTACCCTTGCTGCTGCGTAACGGCATGAGTTTTTGGCTCAGCCTGACCATCTCTTGCATGCTGACGGCTGGCGCATATTTAGCCATGCTGAAACTGCTCGCCATGCTGGGAATACGCATCCAGTAGCTGCAAGTAGAACTGAAGCAAGCAGTTATCACGCAATCGCTATAGAATCAGCTTCCACAAGATCACCAGCCAAAGCGATATGGAAACATACACACTCATCACTCTCGCTCGCGCTATCCACATTATCAGCGTTGTGCTGTGGATAGGCGGCGTCGGCTTTGTGACGCTGGTGCTGATTCCTGCCCTCAAAACAACTGGTGCCAGAGATGGCATGCAGGTCTTTGAAACACTGGAACATCGATTCGGCCTGATTGCCAAGCTGACGACCATAACCACCGGGCTATCAGGTTTGTGGATGCTGCATAGCCTGAATATCTGGCATCGCTATCTGGAGCCAGCCTATTGGTGGATGCACCTGATGACGTTGATCTGGGTGATCTTCAGCCTGATATTGTTTGTGTTTGAGCCCTGGTTTTTGCATGCCTGGTTCAGGCAACAGGCGCAGCAATCGCCAGCCAAAACGATGCAACGTTTACACCTCATGCATGCCTTGTTACTCACACTTAGCCTGCTCGCCATACTGGCGGCTGTCTGTGGTGCGCATGGCATCAACCTGGGCTGGTGATACCAACTCTATTCATCGGAGAAGCTAAATGTTAATCACCAATATCAGTTCCCCATCCAAAAAACCAGCTGAAGCAGCACTGCTCACTTTGGGTTTCAGGCCTTTTTTCATGGGCGCTGGGATATTTGCCATCGTCAGCATCAGCGTGTGGATGGCGGTTTATCTGCTGCATGTGAGTTTGCCGCTGACGACTGTGAGCGCCAGCCAATGGCATGCGCATGAGATGATCTACGGCTATGGGCTGGCGGTGATTGCCGGATTTTTGCTGACTGCAGTGAAGAACTGGACTGGCATACAAACCCTGCACGGCAAGCCATTGCTTGGGCTATTCAGCATCTGGGTACTAGCACGTCTGCTCATGCTATGCGGCACTGAGTTTGTGCAATATGCGGCGCTGGCTGACCTGCTATTTGGTCTGTGGCTGATGGTCGCCGTGGTCGGCCCTATCATCAAGGCAAAGCAGTGGAAGCAGATGGCGGTGCTCTCCAAACTCATCATCGTGGTGGCGGGTAACAGCCTGTTTTACCTGGGCGCGCTAGGCTATATGGATGATGGCGTCCATCTCTCGCTCTACGGTGGGCTTTACATTACGATCAGCTTGATCATGGTGTTTGGCAGGCGCGTGATTCCGTTTTTTATCGAGCGTGGCGTGACTGAAAAAGTAAGCCTGCGTCAGCATCAATGGCTGGATATCGCCATCCTTATCTTTTTTGTGATCTTCTTTGTCAACGAATTATTCGTACACAAGCAATCAGTAACGACCACCGCTGCAGGCGTGCTGTTTCTGCTCAATAGCTACCGCTTGCACAACTGGCACACACCCGGTATCTGGCAAGCGCCGTTATTGTGGGGGTTGTATGTGTCTTCATGGCTCATCAATCTTGGTTTCTTGCTGCTGGCATTACAGGCTAGTCTGGCGATACCGGTGATATTGACAGTGCATCTCTTCACTATCGGTGGTATTGGGCTGATGACGCTCTCCATGATGTCGCGCGTGTCGCTGGGGCATACCGGGCGCAATATCAAGCAGCCCTCAGCATGGCTGGCTTATGCCCTGATGGCGCTGGTTGCCAGTGTGATATTCAGGATGGGGTTACCCCTGCTGGATATGACGCATTACTTCTGGTGGCTGACCATTGCTTACGCCTGCTGGCTGGTGGCATTCACGCTATTTCTTAGCATCTACCTGCCTATCCTGCTCAAGCCAAACATCAATGGCGGCTGACATAGCAACCATCGCCTGATGGCTTGAAATAGCAAACCATAACAATTTCAATAGTTTGCGGCATAATACCATTGTCATTCAGTCAAGATAAGCTGAAGTATCTAATTAACAATATAGTGGAACGCTAGACAATGTTAAATATCGATAATACTAATAATAATGATGATGGAATTAATCGCCGGGAAAATGACCGCAAAATGCTGCATACCCGCGCCATTCTGGCAATCCCAGGCAAACCCATACTTGAAGTACGCACACTGGACATCAGCATAGGGGGTATAGGCATAGTAGCATCGGTCAATCTCGTTGCACGCATTCCATGCAAACTTGCCTTTAGCCTGCCTCTTCGTCATGGCAAAAAAATCAACGTAGAAGCAGAGGGATACGTTACACATTCCCTCTTTAGCAATAGTCATGATGGATTCAAGATTGGAATACGATTTAAGGATGTGTCCCCAGAGCTGGAGAAAGAAATCGCGCGCTATCTGCGAACTTAGACCTGACTATGATGTTGAAGTCAGATTGAGTGAATCAGCTGACTTCGCTATCGCTGGACTGCCGAATAAAACTGCCAACCTGCCTCTGGCGAAGCACCGCTTCCATCTCATCGACAGGTAGTGGCTTGCTAAAATAATAGCCTTGTACCAGATCACACCCCCGCTCCGTGAGGAAAGCCAGCTGCAATGCAGTTTCCACACCTTCAGCGACTGTCTGCAACCCAAGGGATTGGGCCATGGACAATATGGCTGCAACTATGGCATCGCCATGATCATTATTTTTTCCTATGTCCATGACAAAAGATTTATCAATCTTGAGCGTATGGATGGGGAAGCGCTTGAGATAGCTTAATGACGAGTAGCCAGTACCAAAATCATCAATCGCCAGCCGCAGCCCCATGGCACATAGCTCATCCAATGTATTGATGGCGGCAGATGCATCTGTCATCAATACACTTTCAGTAATCTCCAGCTCAATGTGGGTTAAATCATATGCGGGATCTGCCTTCAACTGTTGCATCAGTCTTAGCAGGTCTTTTCTCAAAAACTGCCGGCTGGAAATATTGATGGCAAGATTGAAGCCATCAAGTCCCATATTGGCCCACTGCTGCTTTTGCTTGCATGCAGTTTGCAATACCCAGTTACCCACCTGCGAAATCAGGCCAGTTTCTTCAAGTATATAAATGAACTCGATAGGAGGGATCATTCCGCGCACGGGGTGCTTCCATCGCAAGAGGACTTCGACACCCGAAAGAGCACCAGTTCGAATATTGACCTGAGGCTGGTAGAACAGCAGGAACTGATCGAGCTCCAGCCCATGTTGCAGCTCAGCCTCCAGTGTCAGGCGGTCTTTATGCTGGGCATTGAGCTCTGGCGAATAGAGCTGGAAACCATTCCTGCCTGTTTCTTTTACCCGATACATAGCGGCATCTGCGTTTTGCATAAGATCGCTAGCGTTGTTGGAGTCATCCGGATAGATAGATAAGCCAACACTGGCGGTAATGAACAGCTCTATATTGTCGAGTTTGTAAGAAGATTTGAAGGCAGATTGCAAACGGCGCACGATCAGATGCGCATCCCTGACATCAGTGATTTGACTCAGGACGACAATAAATTCATCCCCGCCAAGGCGCCCCAGAGTATCAATTTCTCGGCAACATTGCCCCAGATTTTGGGCAACCAGTCTAAGTAACCTATCGCCAAAACCGTGCCCGTAAGCATCATTGATACGCTTAAAATTATCCAGATCGATAAATACCACCCCAACGCGATGCTCATATCTGTCCGAAAATGTCATGGCTTGTTGCAGGCGGTCTTCAAGCAGGATGCGATTAGGCAGCCCAGTCAGGAAATCATGTGTGGCCTGGTGTTTTAGCTGGTTTTCAAACCTGATACGGTCCGATATATCACGCCCGGTTGAAACGTAATGGGTAATCTTGCCGCTACTGTTGGTGAGTGGAGAAACGACTTTCTCTTCGTAAAAAAGCCCACCATCTTTCTTGCGGTTAATGAAAACACCATAAAATGGCTTGCCTGACTGTAGCGTCAGCCAGAACTCCTCATAAAAAATGGCGTCGTGATGGCCTGATTTTAGGATACGCAGATTATTGCCAAGCAGCTCTTCCAGGCTATAGCCGGACATCAGCTCAAATGATGGATTGGCATACTCCACAAAACCATCGGTATCGGTAATAAACACACCATCAGCAGTTTGCTCGACCACACAGGAAAGCTTTTGTATCTGCTCGGCCGAGCTTAATGCTTCCATCTTCGCGCGGACATCGTTGAGTACGTTTTTGATACTACTAGGCAGTCTGACTAAATGATCTTTCAGCAAGTAATCGTAAGCGCCTAACTTGAGCGTCTCAACTGCACGCTCTTCGCCTATAGTCCCTGTCACCACGATCATCGGGATATTGAGGCCAGTCTTTTTGAGCAACTCGATTGCGGCCACAAAACTGAATTCCGGCATGGTGTAGTCAGACAGAATAACGTCCCATACTTCGCTATCCAGAGCAGCTTGCATATCCGGCCCCGTTTGCACACGCAAATGCTCTACTGACTCAAAGCCGCCACGACGTAACGCGCGCAATAACAGCAGCGCATCGTTTTCCGAGTCTTCGACGATAAGAACTTTCAGTGCTTTTGACAATTATTATCTCCGTGGTGGCTGATTGACCATCACCCAATAAAGACTGATCAATTTGACGCTTTCCATGAACTCGCTGAAATCGACTGGCTTGCGGACAAAACTGTTAGCACCAAGGTCATAGCTCTTCACCAAGTCCTGATCTTCGTCAGAAGTCGTCAGAATAACAACGGGGATCCTGCGCGTTTCTTCTACAGATCGTATATGTCTGAGCACTTCCAACCCACCCAGTTTGGGCAGCTTGAGATCAAGCAGGATGAGGATAGGTGTCAGACTCTTATCCCTGTCTGCATAGGCATGCTGTGCATAGAGAAAATCCAGCGCTTCCTGACCATCTCGCGTGACGATGATTTCGTTTGCCACGTTGTTTTTTCTAAACGCCCGCAAGGTCAGCAACTCGTCATCGGGGTTATCTTCGACTAGTAAAATAATATTTTTCTGATCCATTACTGAATACTCCAAATCATTATTCTTGGTTCTTGATTGAGATTTTATGGGGGTAATGTGAAATAAAATGTAGCGCCAAAGCCGACTTGACCCTCTGCCCAGAGACGGCCGCCATGGCGGTTAATCACACGCTGGACAATCGCCAGACCGATACCAGTGCCTTCAAATTCGTTTGCGGAGTGCAGCCGCTGAAAAGCACCGAACAATTTATCTGCAAAGTTCATATCAAATCCGGCGCCATTATCCCGCACATAAAATACCGTCTCCCCATCAATCGTCTGTACGCCGACTTCAATTGTGGGATTCGCGTTTTTGGCACTAAACTTGATCGCATTGCTAAGCAGGTTATCGAATACCAAAGTCATCAGGTCGCGGTCAGCATGGGCTTTCATTCTGGGAATAATGCTTGTTTCCATCCGCACTGCAATACCCGGCTTGGCCAGTGAATCCAGAGACTTTCTGGCGATGGCAGTAATATCCAGATATTCCTTATGCAACTCAGCCCGGGTAATGCGCGAGAGCTTGAGCAGACCATCAATCAGTTGCGACATATGCTGGCTGGAGGCACGTATCCTACGCAGATAGTCCTGCCCTGTGTCATCAAGCACTTCCTGGTAATCTTCAATCAAAGCCAGACTAAAGCCATCAAGACTACGAAGAGGCGCACGCAAGTCGTGCGAAACCGAGTAACAAAAAGACTCCAGTTCACTGTTTGAAACCAGTAGCTCCTGCATATTCTGTTTGAGCTGGGTGTTGAGGTCTTTCATCTCACGCTCTATACGCAGATGCTCGGTCGCATCACGAACGATACTGACCACCATACGACCGGTATCCGTTTCCAAGGGGCTCAAACTGATTTCAACGGGGATTAGAGAGCCGTCCTTGCGCATACCGCTCAACTCTCGCCCGATACCCATGGGACGTATCTGGGGAGCTGCAATATAATTATCTCGATTGTTAACATGCTGATGCTTGAATGTCTGAGGAATGAGGATTTCAATTGGCTGCCCCATCAATTCCTCTCGTGCATAGCCAAACAATTTTTCTGTCTGTGCATTGACGAGCGCGATGATGCCCTTCGCATCGACAATGATGATGCCATCTGGTGCAGCTTCCAGCAGGCCTTGAGCCAGGCTTGGCGACGTTCTGAACACCATGCACCCCCTTTTGAGGTTATGTTACAGGTAATAAAATGTGAATCAGGAGTTCATTTAATTCAAAACTATCCAGAACGCATCTTTGGAACAACTAACCTGTGATATATCTTATATAACATTCAGCTTGGAGCGTGTGAGCTATTTAACACCTTGGACGATTGCTCAGCTAAATTCCTAGCAGTTTGGGCAAATCTGCCACCGAATCAAGAAAGATATCCGGCTTAACATTTGAAGCATCGGTATACGCCTGCCTGTATTTACCTGTCTTCACCAGTATGCCAATGAGACCAGCTTGCTGGCCACCGCCAACATCAGCATCAATGTCATCTCCAATCACCGCGACTTCCCTCGCCATCAGTCCCATATCATCAAGCGCCGACCAAAAAAAATCAGGTGCTGGCTTGCCTATCATCAGGGCCTCGGTTCCGCTGGCGTATTCTAGGCCATGAATGAATGCGCCTATATCCATTTGCAAACCATGCTCGGTTTGCCAGAAGCGGTTTTTGTGTATGGCAATCAACTTGGCACCATTTTTAAGGCAATTGAAAATCTCGTTGAGTATCTGATAGGTCCAGGCATCACCAATATCACCGATGACAATATATTCAGCTTCAGTATCAGACTGCCGAAACTGACTGAAATCCGCCTTTACATCATCAGCCAACAGGAAACGGCAAACCGGATCACCCTGCGCTTTCAGATAATTCAGCGCAGCTTGTGGTGCGCTGAATATTTCATGGCTGGGAATATCAAAACCCAGCTTGCTGAACTTGGCTTGCAACGACGCCAGCGAGAGGGTACTGGTATTGGTGATAAAGCGGCACGCGATGCCACTTGAGCGTATCTTGCGTACAGCTTCAACCGCACCCGGCACAGGCTCTGAGCCTATGTAGAGCACGCCATCCAGATCAAACAATATTCCCTTGATTGTGCTTGAATCAACCATTGCTTTTCCTCATCGATAAAACTTGAGCTGGCATATTCACAGCTTCCCTGTACTCATTGCGGTGACATACTTTCTGCAGCATCTTCATCAAGTGCCTTGACTTGCATGGCAAGCAATTGCCGCTCACTTTCCCTTCCCTGCTGTCTTGCGATATCCGCCAAGCCTATCAGGCTGGATGTGTGCTTGGGATTTTGAACTAATATTTTATGATAAATCGATTCTGCTGTAGCAAGGTCGCCAAGGTGTTGTTGAGCCAGCGCAATGTAATACTCAGCCTCTACATTACTTGGTTCCTGCTTGAGCCATTCTTCGGCAGTCTGTTTCAGCTTGGCCCAATCATCATTTTGCAGTGGTAGCACAATGCGCATGAAAAACGGCATCTGCTCTTCAGGCGCATCCCAGAAAGGTACACCAGCTTGCAGCACTTTTTCGTGCTCGGGCGCATCCAGAAGCGCCTTGATCCATTTCACGGGCACACCGTAAAAATAGCTATTTCGGCCCGGGCTTTTAAATGTATCCAGCCCGACTAATCGACCTTCATCATCCATGATCGGGCTACCGCTTGCCCCCAGCACAAAGGATGCAGATGTGCGGATGATATACCCGTCATCCAATGGATAAAGTGCTTTGACCTTGCCAAACGTGCTTTGTGGCTTGGGTGGGCCTCCGGGGAACCCGACTGTAAAAAGCGATTGTTCGTATTCCAGGTTCTTCTCATCACCAAGGACAACAGGCTTCAACGGCAGATACATGAAGCGAAGGATACAAACATCATGGCGCCAGTCTTCCTTGACGGCAATCGGCACATAGGTTTCGCCCATGGCAGTGATATTTATACCAGCTGTATTAGCTAGCACATGGCAATTAGTCGCGACCAGATTTTCAGCCACCACCACAGCCGAACCTACCCCGTGGCCGCCTGCATTGGTAATACTATGTACTTTGGCTACTGAGCCTTTTAGCTGGTAGACCGTATCCATCGTCGCCTCGGCATGCGCGACACAGGTGATAGTCATGGTGAATAACAAAATAAGAATACGCGGCATGTCAAAACTCCAATGAATGATTCAAAGGTAATGACCATTATTCGCCGTCCGAATTCCCAAGTAAATGACTCGGGAATAAAAAAGCCAAACATCTATTCGATGTTTGGCCTTTGCTTGCTTTGATATTGCTAAGTAGCTTGCTTAGAGACTGAATACATTCATGGCACCGCCACCAGGCGCGGCATTCCATTTAGTCAGTTCCTTGTAACCACCAGCAGCACCGAGGCCATCGGTTTCATTGGTCAGGCCAAGGTTCATGGCCACACCAGCCCAGCCACCGATGCCCGATAGCACGCCCAGATACTGCTTACCCTTGTGACCAAAGGTAATCGCATTACCTACCACACCAGAGCCGACACGGAATTTCCAGAGTTCCTTACCAGTATTGGCATCCAGCGCCTTAAACCAGCGATCAAGCGTGCCGTAGAACACCAGATTGGAACCAGTCACCAGTGCACCACCCCAGGCAGAGAATTTCTCCTTGTTGTACCAGACAGATTTACCCTTGAGTCCATCCCAGGCCATAAAGCCGCCCATTACACCGTCAGGTCCGGCAAACATGGTCAAGGTCGCGCCTACCCATGGCTGACCAGCGATGTACTTGGATTCAACCGGCTCATAAGTCATGCATACATGGTTAAGCGGTACATAGAACAAGCCAGTCTTCGGTGAGAAGGCTGATGGTTGCTCATCCTTGACACCCAATGCTGACGGGCAAACACCCTTGGCATCATAATCCTGATGGGTGGAATACATCGGGTCTTTCTCTGGCACGCCAGACTTCAGATCGATGCTCTTCGCCCAGTTAACGAATGGATGCATCTTGTTGGCCACGATCAATGAGCCATTGGTACGATCAAAGGTATAGCCGAAACCGTTACGGTCAAAGTGACTTGCCAACTTCTTGCCTTTGGCATTCCATAATACGATCTCGTTCATGCCGTCATAATCCCACTCGTCGTGCGGCGTCATCTGGTAGCCCCATTTCGCCATGCCGGTATCGACATCGCGAGCGAAAATAGTCATCGACCATTTGTTGTCGCCCGGACGTACATCCGGATTCCATGTGCCTGGGTTGCCAGTGCCGTAGTAGAGATAATTCAGCTCAGGGTCGTATGAGTACCAGCCCCATGTTGGGCCACCACCATGTTCCCAACCATTTTGCATGGCTTGTGGCTTGAGCCAGGTCTTGAGGCCAAGATCAGTTTCAGGGAACTTCAATGCCTCTTTAGCTACTGGCTTGAAAGAGCCACCAATCTTGTTACCACCGTTCACATCCTCATACACAGACAATGCGCTGTACTGCGGGTTGTCCTTGTTAAATCCTTCACCGATCAGTGCGTCCTTGTCGGAACCCGTGCTATAGGCACGCCATAGCAGGGCGCCATCCTTGATGCTGTAAGCACTGATATAACAACGTACACCGTATTCCCCGCCGGAACAGCCGGTAATCACCTTGTCCTTGATCACGTGCGGCGCATTGGTATTGGAGGAGCCGCTCTTCGGATCCGTGACTTTCACATCCCAGATCTTGCTGCCGGTTTTTGCATTGATGGCGACCAGCATGCCATCGTTCTGCTGTAGAAAAATCTTGCCATCCCCATAGCCCAGACCTTTGGAAACGTTGTCGCAGCAAAGCACGGCCTGCACGGATGGATCCTGCTTTGGGAAATAAGACCAGACGATTTTCTGGTTATCGTTGAGATCCAGCGCGTAGATATTATTTGGGAATGCGGTATGGATATACATGATGTCGTTAATCACCAATGGCGCACCTTCGTGACCGCGATTCACACCAGTAGCGAAAGTCCAGGCAAGCTTGACATCCTTAACGTTGGATTTATTAATCTGCGATAAGGCACTGAAACCAGTGTTGCTGTAATCCTTACGTGGATGTGCCCACTGATTATCGTCTTTCATCAGCTTGCTTAATTCATCATCTGCCATGGCAGAAAATGAAAGCGCGCCCAGCAAACCCGTCGCAATAGCCATATTCAATTTATTCAACTTCACGAGCCTTCTCCTTTAAATATACTTTTCTTCGCTATCAATAAGCTCTGGCCAGACTATTTGGCATCTGGCCAGAGGTTTAAAATCACCAGATGATGAAGATGAGCAGTCTTATATAACACCTGGTAGCCATGACTAAATGGCAAGCCACGTGCCAGCTGTAGCAAGGAGTAGGAAAATTTTAATTTAATTCATAAAAATCAATAGACTGAACAATTGACTTACATCAACCATCGTCTAACTTTGAGTAGACTGACCTGTTATCCAGTTGTGTCAGTTATGCACAGGTGTTACATTCAGTGACAGTCAAATCCGGTGGCAAAATCCCATGTTTAAAGATGTAATCGCGCTCCAGCAAGCGCGTCAGGAATTCCTTTCCCGTGGCAGCGTAGCGCAAGGCGCTGTCGCGGAGGAAATCGAGCGCTCATGGCAGCGCTGTCTGGCAAAAGGTATTGATGCAGAGTCGCCGCACAGCCATGTGCTGACGCAGCATGAGCTTGGTCAGCGCATCGAAAAAAACCACCTGCTGCTGTCTCATGCCAGACCGGAAATGGATACGCTGAATGAGCAGATCGCGCATACCAGAAGCATCGTTATCCTCACCGATGACGAAGGTGTGATCTTGCACAGCATGGGTGATAGCAGTTTTATGAGTGAAGCACAGCGCATCGCACTGCAACCCGGCTACTCGTGGAACGAGAACCACCGTGGCACCAATGCGATTGGCACTGCGCTGGTAGAGCAAAGCGCGATGACGGTTCGCGGTGCTGAGCATTTTGTTGCACGCCACCATGTGCTGAGTTGTTCAGCTGTACCTATCTTTGGCACACAAAATAACCTGATAGGCACACTGGATGTTTCTAACGACTTCCTGATGCCGCAACAGCATACGCTGGCACTGGTCAAAATGGCGGCACAGATGATAGAGAACCGTCTATTCCGCGATAGCCACAAAGCGGCATATTCGCTGCACTTTCATGCACGGCCAGAGTTTATCGGCACACTGTGGGAAGGTATCGCCATGTTCGCTGAGGATAGCCGGCTGGTTGCTACCAACCGCAGCGGACAGTTCCAGCTCAATATCAACCTCAATAATAGCAACATTCATTTCGATGATTTGTTCGAGCAAGCCTTGCGTACGCTTGAAAGCGGTGTTGCCAGTGTTGAGAACATGGTGTTTCCACTGCGCGTGAATAACGGCGCCAGAATCTTCGCCAAGTTAGTCACCAGCAAAAATACAGAACCACAAAGCTACACACCGAGCCCGCAAAAGCTAGCCAAAAGAACCTGCGCGGCTAACCTCGATTTGCTGGATAGTGGCGACCCGACCATCAAGCAATCTATTCAGCAGATCAAACTGGTGCTGAATCAGAATATCCCACTACTGATACAGGGTGAAACCGGCGTAGGCAAAGAGCTGTTTGCACGAGCAATCCACGAAGCCAGCAGCAGGGGGGATGGGCCATGGGTGGCCGTCAATTGTGCATCACTACCCGAAGGATTGATTGAGTCAGAACTGTTTGGCTACGAAGAAGGCGCATTCACTGGCGCCAAACGCCGCGGCAATATCGGCAAGATAGAGCAAGCAGATGGCGGCACACTATTTCTGGATGAAATCGGCGATATGCCGCTGGCATTGCAGGCGCGACTTCTACGCGTTTTGCAGGATCGCAATATTACGCCTCTGGGCAGTAATAAATCCAAACCGATAGACTTCGCTCTGGTCTGTGCCACCAACCAGAAACTACGCGATAAGGTAGAAAAAGGTGAGTTCCGCAGTGATCTTTACTACCGCATCAATGGCCTCAGCGTGACATTGCCAGCCCTCAGGAAACGCCACGATTTGGCAGCATTGATCAAGATCATCCTCGACACTGAGAATGCAGCGAATACCGAGATTAGCGATGAAGTGATGAACTTGTTCAAACAGCACCCATGGCCTGGCAATGTGCGCCAGTTGCATAGTGTGGTGAGAACGGCACTGGCTTTATCCATGGGGCGCAAGATTGAAACCATGCATTTGACTCAGGACTTCATGGAGGATCTTGCATGTGCAGACAGGACGATAGCAGAGCCAGAGCAACGCTGCATACAAAGTCTCACCAAGGAGGCTATCCAGAATGCTTTAATGCGCCATCAGGGCAATGTTTCAGCTGCTGCCCGCGAACTGGGTTTAAGCCGAAATACGCTATATCGCAAGTTGAAATTAATTGACCTGCATTAACCCGGCAATTTTTTGAAAAACTGCTCGAATTCTGCAGCAGGGACAGGCCGACTAATCAGATAGCCCTGCATCTCATCGCAGTTGTGATCGCGCAGGAAATCCCGCTGCATTTCAGTTTCAACGCCCTCGGCGATCGTTTGCATACCCAGATTTCTAGCCAAGCCAATAATACCGATCACAATCGCCTTATCATCCGAGTCTTCAGTGATGTGCCGTATGAAAGATTGGTCAATCTTGAGTTTATTGACCTTCAAGCGCTTGAGATAACTTAACGATGAATAGCCAGTGCCAAAATCATCAATAGATAGCTTGACGCCAAGCTCATGCAGTCTGCGCACCATCAAAATGACAGACTCCGGGTTATCCATTGCAACGCTTTCTGTCACTTCAAGCTCCAGAAACTCAGGCAACACCTGCTCATCCAACAGTATGCCTCCCACCAGATCTGGCAAGTCCTGAAACCGAAACTGAACTGCGGATAGATTCACCGCCATCGTAAATGACGTAACCCCACTATCCTGCCATAGTTTTAACTGACGGACTGCAGTCCGCAACACCCACTCACCAATTTGCATGATCTGGCCGGATTCTTCCGCCACCGGGATGAACTCAGCGGGTGAGATCATGCCCATCTCTGGGTGTTGCCAGCGGATAAGTGCCTCGGCACCATTCAGCTTGCCAGTGACCAAATCAATCTGCGGCTGGTAGTAAACCATAAACTGGTTACGTTCAATTGCACGCCGCATTGCATTATCCAGAGTTAAGGTTTTCTCGGCAGAAGCCTGCATATCTGCAGTGAAGAAGCAGTAATTGTTGCGCCCGTTCTGCTTGGTACGATACATGGCGGTATCGGCGTTCTTGAGTAAAGTTTCGTAATCCAGACCATCATTCGGATAGATGGCAATACCGATAGAAGGCGTGATGCTGAGCTCGTATTGCTCAATCATGATAGGTTCGCTAATGACCTTGAGTACTTTTTCTGCCACCAACGATGCACCTTTAACATCACTATCCCCAAGTAAAAGTACAAATTCATCACCGCCTAGACGCGAGACTGTATCTTCCTCACGCAAGCAAATCTGCAGACGCTCAGCCAAAGCTTTAAGTAGCAGATCGCCAATATGGTGGCCTAGCGAATCATTCACATTTTTAAATCTGTCCAAGTCCAAAAACATCAGTGCCAGTAGTTGGTGATTACGGCTGGCAACTGAAAGCGCCTGATTCACACGGTCTTTCAGCAAGACACGATTGGGCAAGCCTGTCAGTACATCAAAGTGCGCCAACCACTTGATATTCTCTTCGGCAACTTTATGTTGGGTAATGTCAGTAAAAATACCAATGTACTGGGGTTTTTGAGACGACTCGTCAAGCACTCTGGAAATTGATAAAAGCTCAGGATAAACAGTACCGTCTTTCTTTCTATTCCATAACTCGCCTTGCCAGAATCCCTTGGTGGAAATGGAGTGCCACATGTCACGGTAGAACTCTTCCCCCTGATGACCCGAGCTAAGAATCTTGGGATTTTTGCCCAAAACCTCCTCCTCGGAGTAGCCACATATGTTGGTAAATGCGCGGTTCACCATGATCATATTGCAGTTTTCATCCGCGATAATGATGCCCTCATTACCTTGCTCGAATACCTTGGCGGCAAGGCTCAGCTTAGCCTGATTCTGCTTATACTCAGTAATATCAGTCTTGATCGCAAGGTAATTGGTAATCTTGTCATTCTCTTGCCTAACGGGAGAGATAATCGCCAGCTCTGTATAAAGACTCCCATCCTTACGCTTATTGACCAGCTCACCTTTCCAGACATTGCCACTAGTAAGCGTTGCCCACATCTCATCATAGACAGCCTTACTGGTCATCCCGCTTTGTAATACGCGAGGATTATTACCAATCACTTCTTCCGCTGTGTAGCCCGTAATCTGGCTAAATGCTTCATTGACGTACTCAATCTTGGCATCCAAATCAGTGATGACTATCGTATTCGGGCTTTGCTCAACAGCCTGCGAAAGTTTTCTCAGTGAGATGTCCGATTGTCTCTGAATTTCCTCCATATCAAAGTTCTTCAAGGCAAAGCTGATATCCGCCATCACTGATTCCAGCAATGTCTGCACCTCAGGATCAAACGCTTCCATGATATTGGAATAGAGGGTCAAGCATCCAACAGCTATACCGTTACGCCTAAGTGGTAACGATGCGGATGATTTCCAGCCAAATATTGCTGCACGGTCACGCCAAGGCAAAGTCATGGGATCATTCATAAAATCCTGACACCATACTGGCTGATTCTGCCGGATTGCAATCCCGGTTGGACCTTTACCAAACGGGCTATCTTCACGAATATTAATCTGGATATTATCCAAATATTCCGTACCAATACCGCTACTTGCGACAGGCTCTACCATGCCTGATTCCCGATTGACCATCCCCATCCACACCATGGTTAAGCCACCCATCTCAATCGCATCTTTGCAGATGGTCATATACAAATCCTGATCAGTTTTGCACCTGACAGTGGCTTTGTTGCATTGGGCTTGCCAAGCATAAAGCTGATTGAGTCGCTTAACTCGGGCCTGAGCCTGAGCTCTTTCAGTAATGTCGCGCGCGATACCTAATACCCCGATCGTGACCCCATGAGCATCTTTGATTGGCGTCTTGATGGTTTCGAAAAGCGCGGTTTTCCCGGTTGACACAAAAGTCAGCCACTCTTCATTTGTTGTTGGCTTATCTGCTTTCATCGCTGCAAGATCATTTGCTCTAAAAAAATCAGCCAATTCCTTGCTGGCAAAAGCATAGTCATTTTTACCGACGATCTGTGCTTCACTTGCCCCATTCAGGCTCTGAAACCCGCTATTGCAACTGAGATACACACCCTCTGTATCCTTCACCCAAATAAGGTCTGGAATAGTATTGAACAAAGCCGATAAATGGCTCTCACGCTGAGAGAGGCGCTCACTGACTGTATGCAATTCTGAGATATCACTGAAGACCGCAATCACATGCTCGGCAATACCTTGGTCATCCTTAAGGCATTTGGCATCCAGAAGCGCGTTCCGAAAGCTGCCATCCTTACATTTCAAACGAATTTCTACTTTACAAGACTCGACCGCTCCGCTGAATATCGCATCACATTGCTGTTGGTAGCGAGCATAATCTTCAGAATTAAAGACTTCGCACCATGCGATACTTTGCAATTCCTGTGGCTCGTATCCAAGCAACTTACACAGATAATCATTGAATCTAAGCCATGATCTATCATGAGCAGAAATGACGGCCATGCCCACGAAAGGCAAATCATAGAACTGCTGCAACAGGCGATCAGCTTTGTTTTTTTCAGCAATCAAAGCCAAGTCACTCAAATATTGCCGCTGTCTCCAAAGCAGAAAAAAAGCGGAAAGTAAGGCGACTAAGCCAAAAAATGCCAGAAGAGAAATCCAGAAGACAGTTGAATATAATTGCCTGAGCACTTCAACTCTATCGACTTTAGTCAGGAGCCTCCATTGCAACGATGGAATAGCGCTATAGCCTCCCAGAACCTCCTTGCCACTGCTATCTTTGCCTTTAATGATGCCTTCAGCATCCTTACCC
>Ga0265327_10002869_pt1 | contig 17351 bp, 14 predicted proteins | sample 41621metaG_FD_202089 | JGI IMG/M metagenome (GOLD analysis project Ga0265327, IMG submission 202089) | Rhizosphere microbial communities from Carex aquatilis grown in University of Washington, Seatle, WA, United States - 4-16-21 metaG | ecosystem: Host-associated > Plants > Roots > Rhizosphere... | reverse complement strand
GGTGGGCGGAGCGCGGCTGGCGCTCCGTCTTGACGCCGCCGTTGAGGTACCACGTCCCGACATAGGCGAGGTTGTGGATGGCGACGTCGAACAGGCTCACGTCGTAATCGCGTCCGCGCCCGGTCGCCCGCGCCTCGACGATGCCGGCGAGGAGCGCCATCGCCGCCGTCGTGCCGGTCATCAGGTCGATGATCGAGAGCCCGAACCGCGCCGGCGGCCCGTCCGGCTCGCCGGTCAGCGACAGGTAGCCCGCCTCGGCCTGCATCAGGTAGTCGTAGCCCGGCCACGCGGCGCGGCTCCCGGTACGGCCATAGGCCGAGAGGTGCACGCAGACCAGCTTCGGGTTGACGTCAGCCAGCGCGTCGTAGGTCAGGCCGAGCTTACCGGGCAGATCGCCGCGCAGATTGTCGAACACCGCGTCGCTTTTCGCGGCGAGCGCGCGCAGCACCTCGCGCCCCTCCGGCTGCTTCAGGTCGAGCGCGACGCTGCGCTTGTTGCGGTTGAAGGCCTCGTAGAAGTGGCTGTCGCCGGGACCGAAGAAATGCGGACCCACAGCGCGGCCAATGTCCCCGCCCTCCTTGAAGTTCTCGACCTTGATGATCTCCGCGCCGAGGTCGGCGAGGTGCTGCGTGCCGAAGGGGCCGGCGCCGTACTGCTCGACGGCGACGACCCGCACGCCGGAGAGGGGCAGGCTCATGCCGGGTTCCTCGCGATGACCTGCTTGGCGATGATCAGGCGCTGCAACTCGTTCGTCCCTTCGCCGATGACCAGCAGCGGCGCATCGCGATAGAGACGCTCGACGTTGAACTCCTTCGAGTAGCCGTACCCGCCATGGATGCGCATCGCCTCCAGGCTGTTCTCGACCGCGGCCTCGGTGGCGAAGAGCTTGGCCATGCCCGCCTCCATGTCGCACCGCTCGCCGCGGTCGTACGCATCGGCCGCGCGCTGCACCAGCAGCCGCGACGCCTCGACCCGCGTCGCCATGTCGGCGATCTTGATCTGGATCGCCTGATGCTCGCAGATCGGCTTGCCGAACGTCTTGCGCACCTGCGAATAGGCGACCGCCTCCTTGAGCGCGGCATCGGCGACGCCGACGCCGCGCGAGGCGACGTTGATGCGGCCGAGTTCGAGGCCGCTGAGGATCTGGTGCAGGCCGCGCCCTTCGACGCCACCGATCAGCCGGTCGACCGGCACGCGGTAATCGTCGAAGCTCAGCTCGCAGGTGTCGATCCCGCGATAGCCGAGCTTCTCCAGCTTGCGCGTGACGGTGAAGCCGGGGCCTTTCTCCGCCAGCAGCAGGCTCATGCCGCGGCTCCGCGGCTGCGCCGCCGGATCGGTCTTCACCAGCAGCGCGATGCAGTTGCCGTACATGCTGTTGGTGATCCAGGTCTTCCCGCCGTTGACGACATAGTGGTCGCCGTCGCGCTTCGCGACCGTCCGGATCGCCTGGAGATCTGTGCCGCAGTCGGGTTCGGTCAGGCCGATGCCGCCGCGCAGCTCGCCGGTCGCGAATTTCGGCAGGAAGGCGCGCTTCTGCTCCTCGGTGCCGTTGCGTTGCACCGTCATCGCCATGATCAGGTGCGAGTTGATGATGCCGCTGACCGACATCCAGACCGCGGAGATCCGCTCGATCATCTTCGCGTAGGTGCTGGTCGACAGGCCGAGGCCGCCGTACTCCGGGTCGATGAGGCAGCCGAACAGCCCCATCTCCTTCATCTTCTCGACGATCTCGGCCGGGTAGATGTCGGCGTGCTCCAGCTCCCGGACATGCGGCCGGACGTCGGTGTCGAGAAATTTGTCGAGCGAGTCGAGGATCAGCCGTTCGTTCTCGAGCGTATCGGCGTAGGTATCCATTGTCGTTCCCATCGGACGGAGTTCAGGAGGCGATGCTCAGCGCATCGGCGAGATCGTGGGCGCTCCGCTCGTCGAGCGTCAGGACGGCGTCGCGGATGCGCGCGGCCCGATCGTGGGACAGCGTCCGTGTCGCATTGTCGAAGAACTTGTCGACGATCTCTTCATTGCCGAGCGGGCGGTCCGCGCATCCGCGGTTGACCGCTTCGCGGTGCCGCAGCGTCCTTCCGTCCGCCGTCTCGATCACGACCTCGCCGGTGTAGTGCCGGGGGAACGTGGACGCGGGATCGACCTCGTACTCGACGCGCCCGGCAAGCTCCAGCACGGCGGCGTCGCGCAACGCTTCATCCTCCAACTCGTCGAGGGTAAAGCGCCCTTTCAGGAGACCGGTGGCGACGATGTAGGGGATGCTGAACTGCGCATCGTAGCTGTTCGCCGGCGCCCGCTTGTTGGCGACCGGCTCGCACACCGTCTTGACGACCTCGCGCGGCACCAGCGCGCGGACGCGCCGGATCGCCTCGCCGGACAGGCCGTGCGCTTTGTGCAGCTCGATGGCCGCATCGGCGGCGGCGTGCGTGAAGTGGCAGGCCGGGATCGGCTTGATCGCGACCTCGTCGATCTGCCAGCTCCGTCCGAGCCCCTCGGTCGCCAGCGAATAGTCCGCCTGCTCGGCGAGCGGCCCGAGATGGCTCGCGTATAGACCGAAGCGGCCCTCGTAGGTCTCGCGCGGGCCGACATAGCCGTGCTTCGCCAGCATTGCCGCCGTGATCCCGGCGACGCCGGCCCATCCCGGATGCATGCGCTTGGTCCACGCGCCGTCCTGAAGGAATTCGAGGCTGCCGCTCGCCATCGAGAGCGCAATGCCTTGCGCCATCGCGGCGCGGTGGGCGTCGAGACCGAGAAGCCGCGCCGCCGCGAGCGCGCAGCCGAACGCGCCGACAAGGCCGGTCGGGTGGAAGCCGACCTGATGGAAGCCGCCTTTCGCAACCGAACCGAGGCGCGTCGATACTTCCATCGCGGCGACATAGGCGGCGAGCAGCGCCTTGCCGTCCGCCTCCTGCCGGTCGGCGACGGCGAGCGCGCAGGGGAAGCTGCTGGTCGTCGCGTGGACGACGCCGCGCGAGTGCGTGTCGTCGTAATCGAGGCCGTGGATGAGGATGCCGTTCATCAGGACGGCGTCCCGCAGGGCGAGGCGGCGTCCGAGGCCGATCACCGCCGCCGGCCCGCCGCCGAACTCTTCGAGCGCGGCGAGCGGGACCTTCGCGAAGTCGTAGCGGGTCGACGCGAAGGCGATGCCGACCGCATCGAGGATCAGGTGCTTGCCACGTTCCCGGACCGAAGCCGGGACGGCGTCGTACCGCAGGTCGACGGCGAACCGGCCAAGATCCTCGGCCAGAGTGGTACGGGCGGCAGCCATGACCGGCTGCGGCGCCTTCGGGGGGATGGCGTTCATGAGGTCAACCTTTCCTGACGGAGGCGGCGGTAGCGGCGGCAACCGCGAGCGCTCCCTCTTCGGGTTCGGACGAGATCTGTTCGAGCGACGACTGGCCGGTTTCGACCCGCAGGGTCAGCACGGCGATCACCAGAAGCGCGAGTACGCCGATCACGAACCCGAGCACGCCTTGCAGGCCGAAATGCCCGAACAGGAACACGGCCAGATACGGCGTCGAGATCGAGGCGGCCCGTCCGAAGACGCCGGCCACCCCGGTCCCACGCAGCCGGTACTCCGTCGGGAAGAGTTCGGGGATGTAGGCGTAGAGGCCGACCGTCACGAGCGTGTAGATGCTGGTGATCAGCGCGAAGCCGACGATGGTGACCGGGACGGCCTCGCGCAGCATCGGATAGATCAGGCCGAGCACGGCCGTCGCGACGCAGCTCAGGACCAGCAGCCTCTGGCGCGGCATCCGGTCGGCCAGCGCGAGGCCGACCAGCGCGCCGGCCGTGGATCCGAACGACATCAGCGTCGTGAACCCGAGCGACTGGACGACCGAGAGTCCCTGCTTGACGAGGAAGGTCGGCAGCCACGCGACGAAGCCGTAGACCGCGATGTTGACCGCGACGCAGGTGAGCGACGCGGCGATCGTGCGCCCGAGCATGCCGCGGCCGAAGAGAGCGCTGAACGGCGCCGCGGGCACTTCGTGGCTGCGCACCCGCTCGACCGGCGGAAGCGGTCCCTTGCGCGCCTCGACCTCGCGCTCGATCGCCTGGAGCGTCGCCTCGGCTTCTTCCTTCCGGCCCACCGTTTCGAGCCAGCGCGGCGATTCCGGCATCTGCTTGCGCAGGATCCACACGATCAGGCCGCCGATGCCGGCGATCGCGAACATATACCGCCAGCCGATAGTCGGGATCACGAGATAGCCGACGCTGGTCGCCACCAGCAGCCCCGAATTGATGATCAGCGCCATCAGCGATATCCAGCGGCCGCGATAGGCCGGCGGGATGAACTCGCAGAGCGTGCCCGCGGCGACGACCAACTCGGCGCCGAGCCCCAGCCCCATCGCGAACCGGAAGGCGATCAGCCAGTAGATGTTCGGGGCGAAGCAGGCGGCGATCGACGCGATGCCGAAGATTGCGAGGTTCATCTGGTACGAATAGCGGCGGCCGAACCGGTCGCCGACCCAGCCGGCGAAGCCGGCGCCGATCAGCATGCCGAGGAAGGTGGCCGAAACGAACGTCGCGTTGAGCGTCAGGTCGGAGAAGCCTTCCTTCAGCATCGCCGCCATCACGCCGCCGGCGAGATAGATGTCGAAGGCATCGAGGAAGGCGCCGGCGCTGATCAGCCCGAGGATGCGCCAGTGAAAGGTGGAGATCGGGAGACGGTCGAGCCGTGCCCCGGAATTGACGATGCCCGTCGCGGCCACTGTTTCCTCCTGCTGTTCGTTTCGTCGCGGCCGGTATGTCCGGCCTTCGTGGGGTGCGGACCGCGCCTAGAGGCGCGGCTTCCGCCGGTGCCAGTCCGTGACCTCCTGGAACTGCCGGCCGATGCGGAGCAGCAACGGCTCCGACAGCGGCCTGCCGACGAGCTGGATGCCGGTCGGCAGGCCGTTGCCGGTGAAGCCGGCCGGGAGCGCCAGCGACGGCAGGCCCAGGTAATTGATGGCGCGCGTCCAGTACGAGAAGCTGCCGAAGCGTTCCTCGATCTCGGTCTCGCTGCCCGCAGTCGTCTCCTCGATCGCCGGCACCGGTTCGGGGAGCACCGGCAGCAGCAGCGCCGCTGCGCCGGAGTCCAGATATCGGGCGAGGAAGTCGGCGAGCAGCGGGCCGCGCAGGCGCAGGGCGTCGATGTAGCGCGTGGCGGGGTAGAGCAGGCCGCGCTCGATGCGGCGCCGGACCTGACGTCCATAGTCACCGGGACGGCTTTCCAGCCACGGGCGATGGATCGAAGCGGCTTCCGATCCCAGGATCACGTTGGCGATGAGGCCCAGCTCGGCGAGATCGGGCATCGGCACCGGCCGCAGGACCGCGCCTGCCGCCCGCAGATCGTCGGCGGCATGACGGACGATCGACCGGATTTCCTCGGTCATCGGCCCATCGGCGGCATCGAGATCAGGAACCGCCACCACGATCCCGCCGGAACCGGACGGCCGCCCCGCGGCGATGGCGTCGAACATCTCGCCGTCGCCGGTCGCGGCGCCCATCAGGCAAGTGATGTCGGCGGCCGAGCGCGCGAGAAAACCGGCGCAATCCAGGCTCGGCGCCAGCGGCATCGCGCCACCCAGGGGCAGGCGGCCCTGCGTCGGCTTCAGCCCGGTCACGCCGCAGATCGCCGCGGGCATGCGGACCGACCCGCCGGTGTCCGAGCCGAGCGCGCCGAAGACGAGGCGGGCCGCGGTCGCCGCCCCGCTGCCGCTCGACGAGCCGCCGGATACGTGCGCGGGGTTCCACGGGTTGCGGCCGTGGCCGAGATGCGCGTTGTAGCCCATCGGGCTCATCGCGAACTCGGCCATGTGCAGCGCGCCGAGGTTCAGCGCGCCTGCTTCCTCCAGGCGCGCGAGCAGGACGGAATTTTCGGCTGGGCGGAAGTCGGCGAGGATGCGGCTGCCGCAGGAGACCACCGCACCGCCGCGATAGAACATGTCCTTGTGGGCGAGCGGCACGCCGTGCAGCGCTCCGAGCGGGCGTCCGGCGCGGCGGGCCCGGTCGCATGCCGCCGCCCGTTCCAGCGCCGTCTCGCCGTCGACGCGGATGAAGCAGTTCAGCGCCGGGGCGACGCGCTCGATCTCGTCGAGGCACGCGCGAGTCACCGCCTCGCTCGTGACGTCGCCGTCGCGGATCGCCGCGGCGGCCTCGACGAGCGTCAGGTCGCGCAGTTCAGCGCCGCCCGGCATCGGCACCCTCCGCCGCCGCGAAATCCCGCATTAGTTCGGCATCCGGTCGGGCGACCGCATCCCAGCGCAGCAGCTTCCGTGCCGCGCGGTCGACGGCGGCGACGGCGCGAGCCGCTCCGGCAATCGCGTCTTGCCGGTCGGCTGCCGGCAGGTCGACACCCTGAAGGTGGCGGATAGCGGCGGCGATCGCTTCGCCGGGCGGCATGTCGTCGGACTGGTTGCTCAATTGTTTCCTCCCAGGTGCGCGGCAGTGCGTCTGCCGCTTGTCATTGGTCGGCGCGGGCCGTTCAGCGGTCGTCCGTACCGTGGCCCCGCTTCGGGATCAGCGCGCTGCGGACGAAGTCCATCACCTGCACGCCGTTTTGGTTGAAGGCGCGCGTATGCACGGTGACGATGCCCTGGGTCGGCCGCGACTTGGACTCGCGCTTCTCCAGCACCTCGGATTCCGCGTACAGCGTGTCGCCGCAGAAGACCGGCGCGGTCAGCTTGATCTCCTTCCAGCCCAGATTCGCGATCGCCTTGCCGCTGACGTCGTTGACGGTCATCCCGAGCACGATCGCGAGCGACAGGCCGCTGTTGACGAGCAGGCGACCGAACTCGCTCTTCGCGGCATAGGCCGCGTCGCAATGCATCGGGTGGGAGTTCATCGTGAGCAGCGAGAACTGAATATTGTCCGCCTCGGTGATCGTGCGGCCGGGGCGGTGCTCGTAGATGTCGCCGACGGTGAAATCTTCGAGATACCGGCCATAGCTTGCACGGTATCGCTGCGGTCCGACCGGCTCGGCGCGCATCGTCATTTTTTCCTCCCGACTTTGTCCGTACAAATCAACAATACGACATCGAGCGGCGATGTCAACCGGGTTCGGGGGTGCGGTGACGGTTCCGGATGCGATGCCGAAAGCTCTCCGCTGCCGCCGGGCGGTGATGTCGGAGAGCTTTCGGGGAAGGTGGAATTCGCCGGCTGCCGGCGCCGGTCAGTTCAGCCGCAGGACGATGTCGAACTCGTCGCGGAAGATCGCGTTCAATTGGTCGAAGCACACGCCTTGGCGCAGCACGCGGAAGTCGCGGAAATCGATGATGGTGCTCGACCGTCCGTCCGGGTTCGCATATTTCGACGTGCCGTGGTCGATCTCGACCGCGGCGATGGCGCGGACCTGCGGATCGATGTCGGCGGGCCGGTATCGGCTCCCGGTCAGCGATCGGTTGGCGGACGAGCCGAACACCCCGATGCCTTGCTCGGCGCTCTGCCGGGCGATCTCGTTATGGAGCGCGCCAGCATTCACCAGCATGTCCAGCGTGTCTCCCTTCGTCGAGTTCTCCAGGACGAACGGGTCGACGGCGCGCATGATCGGATGATCGCGCCGGTAATCCGCGACGATCGAGAACGGCAGCCCGTGTCCTTCGATGATTCTGCGGGCCATCTCGTGCTTTTCCGGCGGCAGCACGTGGATCTCGCGAGAGAGGTCGAGATTGCCGAACATGCCGCTCGGCTTTTCGTAGCTGCGCTCCTTCGCCGCGAAGATGGAGCGGATCGCGGCGGCGCTGGTGCCGATGACGGCATAGGCGACGTCCAGCGGGACGATCGCCACGCCGCCAGCCGCCAGCGCCGCCAGCACCGTTTCGGCGTCTCCGCGGAGCCGTACCGCCGGGATTGGATCGTCCGTTCGCCTTGACACCGTCATGAGTTCCTCCGATTTTGTCCGTACAAATAAACATTATGTCCGGACAGCGGAGCGGCTCAAGCGTATCGTTGGGCTATCATGGCCGAGCGCCGCGCGGCGGCTACAGGATGGAGGAACCGGATCGGTCATGCGGGTAGAGCGGATTGCCGGCGCGCTCGGCGCCGAGATCGTGGATATCGACCTGTCGAAGGACCTCGACGGCGAGACCGTCGCCGCGATCCGGCGCGTCTGGCTGGAGAACCTCGTCATCTTCTTTCGCGACCAGGAACTGCCGCCGGAGCGCTTCCTCGCTTTCGCCCGGCGCTTCGGCGAGGTGATCGAATATCCGTTCGTCAAGGGGATCGAGGGATTCCCGGAGGTCATTCCGGTCGCCAAGCTGGAGGACGAGACGGTCAATTTCGGCGGCATCTGGCATACCGACACGGCCTATCTCGACGTGCCGCCGATGGGGACGATGCTGGTCGCCCGCGAGGTGCCGCCCTATGGCGGGGACACGCTCTTCGCCAACATGTATCTCGCCTACGAAACGTTGTCCGACGGCATGAAGCGCCTGCTCGAGGGGCTCGTCGCGGTGAACGGCTCGGCGAAGGCCGACGTCAGCCGCACGCGCGAGGACCGGATGCGCGACGGCGCCAAGCTCGACGCGAAGAAAGAGTACGAGGCCGAGCACCCGGTCGTCCGCACGCACCCGGAGACCGGACGGAAGGCGCTCTACGTCAACACCGCACACACGGTCCGCTTCAAGAGCATGACCGAGGAGGAGAGCGCGCCCATCCTGAATTATCTCTACCAGCACCAGGTACGCCCGGAGTTCACCTGCCGGTTCCGGTGGCGAGCGGGCTCGGTGGCCTTCTGGGACAACCGCTGCGCGCAGCACAACCCTGTCAACGATTATCACGGCTTTCGCCGGGTGATGCATCGTGTGACGTTGGCCGGCGACCGGCCGCGGTAGGACCGCGCGCCGGCAGCACGCGCAACGGCAGTTCGAGTCATGTCCCTACGATGCGAGGAAACGATCGCCACCGTCGCCGCCAAGCCTGAGCCTGCCGCGTCCGGGCATCTCGGCGGCCTGCTCGTCGAGACCACCGCGGTGCAGGCGCTCAGCACCATGGCGGTGCTCACCATTCCCGCGATCGCGCCGAAGGTGGCGGAGGCGATCGGCATGCCGGCAAGCAGCGTCGGGTATCAGATCAGCGTCCTCTATCTCGCGGCGATGGCGTCATCCCTCGTCGCCGGGACCGTCGTCGGGCGGCTCGGCCCGTGCCGGACGAGCCAGTTCGCCATGCTGCTGGTCGCGCTCGGCTGCATGATCGCAAGCATTCCGTACTCCGCTTCGGTCGCGTTCGGCTCCTTCGTCATCGGCGTGGCGTACGGGTTCCCGAACCCCGCCGCCTCGGAGTTGCTGTCCCGGCACGTGCCGCCGGGCCGGCGCAATCTGGTCTTCTCGATCAAGCAGACCGGCGTGCCGCTGGGCGGGATGGCGGCCGGATTGATCGGTCCGTCGGTGGCGATCGCCTTCGGCTGGCAGGCGGCGCTCTGGCTGGTGGCGCTTGCGTCGGTGCTGGTCGCGGCGGCGTCGCAGCCGATGCGCGCGACGCTGGATGCGCACCGCGACCGTTCCGCGCGGTCGCGCCTGTCGTTCGATGCGCTCCGGACCGTCAGGCGGGATCCGGCGCTGCTCCGGCTGGCGCTGTCGTCGTTCTTCTTCTCGGCCATCCAGCTCTGCGTCATCGCCTTCCTCGTCGTGCTGCTGGTGCAGGAGGTCGGCCTCGATCTCGTCGCCGCCGGCATGATCCTCGCGGCCGTGCAGATCGCCGGCGCCGTCGGGCGGCTGCTCTGGGGCTGGATCGCCGACCGCATCGGCGACGGGCTCGCCGTCCTGCTGGCGCTGGCCGTGGTGATGGCGGGCGGGTCGGCGGCCGTGATCGCCTTCTCGCCCTCATGGCCGCTGCCGGCGATCGGCCTCGTCTTCGTCGTGCTCGGCCTGTCGGCAGTCGGCTGGAACGGGGTCTACCTGTCGGAGATCGCCCGGCTCAGCCCGGCCCGCGCCGTCAGCTCGCTGACCGGCGCGGCGATGTTCATCACCTTCAGCGGCGTGGTCGTCAGCCCGGTGCTGTTCTCGGCGCTGCACGCCGTGCTCGGCAGCTACACCAGGAGCTACGGCCTGCTCGTCCTCTTCGGCCTCGTCGGCGCAGCGCTGGTCGCGGGCGTGCGCGGGAAGAAGCGCGCCAGCGGACCGGAGCCGGCGCACTGACTTCCGGCGCGCGTTCCCGCGGACGCTCGTTGCCGTGGGCGCTCCGGGCCGCGCCCCTATTCGTCACATGGAGGCAAACGTGAAGCTCGAAGGGCTGCGGGTGGTCGATCTGTCGACGTTCCTGCCCGGACCGTACCTGACGATGACCTTGGCCGACCACGGCGCGGAAATCATCAAGGTCGAACAGCCCGGCGAGGGCGATCCGGGCCGGTCGATCGGCCCGCGCGAGGGCGGCACGACCGTCTTCTTCCGCAACATGAACCGCGGGAAGAAGAGCGTCGTGCTCGACCTGAAAGCCGCCGCCGGACGCGAGACGCTCCACGCGCTGTGCCGCACGGCCGACGTCTTCGTCGAGACGTTCCGGCCGGGGGTGGCGGCGCGGCTCGGCGCGGATTACGAGACGCTGTCGTCGCTCAATCCGCGCCTCGTCTATTGCTCGATCACCGCCTTCGGCCAGACCGGCCCCTACCGGGACGTTCCGGCGCACGACCTCGCCGTAGAGGCGCTCGCCGGGTCGCTCAGCGTGACCCTGGGAGAGGACGGCGAGCCTGCGATCCCCGGCATTCCGGCGGCCGACGTGATCAGTTCCACGCAGGCGCTCTCGGCCGTGCTGATGGCCCTGTACCGGCGGGAGAAGACCGGGCGCGGCGACTTCATCGACATGTCGATGCACGACGCGACCCTGGCCGCCTGCCGCAACCTGCTCGGCCCCGCCTTCGCCGAGAAGCGCGACCCGGATCCCAAACAGGAACGGACCACCGGCGGCTCGGCGTTCTATCGCATCTACCGCACGCGCGACGGGCGGCATGTCGTGCTTGCCGGGCAGGAGCCGAAATTCGTCCGCAATCTCCTCGGCGCGCTCGGCCGCATGGACCTCGCGGCGCTCTGCGAGCGCGGGCCGGGGCCGCACCAGACGCCGCTCATCGAGTTCCTGCGCACCGTCTTCGCCGAGCGCACGATGGCGGAATGGGTCGACTGGTTTCGCGGCCGCGACATCTGCTTCGCGCCGGTCAAGACGCTGCGCGAAGGCTTCGATGACGAGCATGCGCGCTCGCGCGGGATGCTCATCGTCGACGACGCCGGGCGCGAGCATGTCGGACCGGCGATCAAGTTCCTGGACGAGCCCGCCCGGCCGTCCCTGTCCGTTCCGGGACTGGGCGAGCACACGGAACAGATCCTGGGCGAGCTGCGGCGGGGAGAGCGCCAAGAACGCTGACGGACGGGCGGCGCGGCGCGGCTCCCAAAGGCCGCGCCGGCCCGCCCGTCCGGTTCACGTCAGGACAGGGCGCCTGCCGAGGGGCGGCGGGCGGCCGCGGCCGACGACATCGCGACGTCGTCGGCGCTCGGCGCCAGCTCTTCGAGCGATTTCGCCTTCGTCTCGATCCCGAACACCGCCACCATCACCACCTGCACGACGAGCAGCCCCGTCACCAGCCCGATCACGCCGGAAATCCCGGTCGCCGCGAACAGCGGCACCGCGAGCTGGGGCGTCACGATCGTCATGAGCCGGCCGGCCGTGTTGCAGAACCCCGCGCCGCGCATGCGGATCTCGGTCGGGAACAGCTCCGGGACATAGAGCCCCCATGCGATCGCGACGAGGACATAGACGGCGGTGACGAGAAGGAACCCGATGATCGTGAGCAGGGTGGGGTCGGTCGTCTGCGGATAGAGGACGCCGAAGATGATCGCGAGCACGGAGAAGACGACGATGCACGGCTTTCGGCCGGCCTTGTCGCTGAGCCACATGCCGATCAGCGCGCCGACCGGGCCGCCGAACGACATAAGCGTCGTGTAATTGAGCGAGGTCACGATGTTGATGCCCTGCTTGACCATGAAGGTCGGCAGGAAGGCGATGAAGCCGTAGATCGTCGTATTCAAGGCGATCAGCAGGATGCTGCCGGTGATCGTGCGCATCAGCATCCCGCGCGAGAAGAGCGCGCCCAGCGACGCTTTCTCCAGCGCGATCCGTTCGACGAGGGGTGCCGGCGGCAGCGTCTTGCCGTCCGCCTCTACTTCGCGCTCGATCTCGGACAGGACGCGTTCGGCCTCCGCGGTGTGGCCCTTCGCTTCGAGCCAGCGCGGCGACTCCGGCATCGACTTGCGCAGATACCACACGATGAGGGCGCCGATGCCGACGATGACGAACATCCAGCGCCAGCCGAAATTCGGAATGACGGCGCGCCCGATGAGGGCCGAGAAGAACAGCGCCGAATTCGTCACGACGGCGAGCGCCGCGCCCCACCTCCCGCGGCTTCGCGGCGGCACGATCTCGCTCAGGGCGACGTAGCCGACGACGATTTCGGCGCCCAGGCCGCAGCCCATGACGAACCGGGCGGCGATCAGCCAGGACATGGTCGGGGCGAAGGCGCCGACGAGAGACGCGCCGCCGAAGATCAGGAGGTTGACCTGGTAGGAGAAGCGCCGGCCATAGCGGTCGCCGAGGATGCCGGCGAGCCACGCGCCGACCACCATCCCCGCGAACGTCACCGAAATGAAGTTCGCGTTCAGCGCCGGAGTCGACCAGCCGGTGCTGACCAGCGTCGCCAGCACGGCGCCCTGCAGATAGATCTCGAAGGCGTCGAGAAACATGCCGGCGCCGATCAGCCCGAGCATGCGGTAATGGAAACGGGATACCGGCAGCCGATCCAGTCTTGCGCCTGCGTTGATCGCAGTCATCGCTCCTCCCTGTGTCCCCGGGGCTTCTGCCCTCGTGTTCGCGTTTGCGCCGCCCGGCCTCAAGAGCCCGGGCCTACCTCTCCGGATTGCCGCTTCACCTGAGATGCGACGGAATGACTTGACACCGGAGCTGGCTCCAATGTCTTTTTGTCCGGACAAATAGACGCTACCGACGCTGCCGCACACTGTCAAGGCGACGCTTCTCAAGAAGGCGGTCTGCCAGCTTGGCGCGCGGTGGACAGCGTGACCGATCCGTGGGGGGAGAGGCGATGGGCCTGTTCGATATCGACAGCGATGCTCGCCGGGCGTTCGACGTGCTGAAGGCCGGCGGCATTGCGATCGTCCCGAACGACATCGGCTACTCGGCCCTGGGCGGCTCGCCCGGTGCGCTTCACCGGATCTTCACCGCCAAGAAGCGGCAGCCGTCCAAGCTCAACGCGATGGTCGGAAACCTCGATCTGCATCGGGAGATCCATCGCTGCGGCACGCGCGGCCGGGAGATCGTTCAGGCGATCACGGAGGATTACGGCCTTCCGCTGGGCTGCATTGCGCCTTTCCGCGCCGACCATCCGATATTCCGCACCCTGGACCGGGAAACGGTCGAGCGGAGCACGAGGGGTGGAACGCTCGTCATCTTGCTCAACGCCGGGCGCTTTCACGCGGCGCTCACGCGCCTGAGCCACAGCGAGCTGCACCCGCTGTTCGGGTCGTCGGCGAACCTCTCGACGAGCGGTACGAAGTTCAAGGTCGAGGACATCGAGCGGGAAATTCTCGACCTCGCCGATGTCGTGATCGACCACGGCCTCCAGAAGTATCACCCCTATAGAGCGTCCTCGACTCTGCTCGATGTCGAGACGCTCGAAGTCGTGCGCGTCGGCTCATGCTATCCGGACATCGCCTATGTCCTGCGACGGCATTTCGGGATCGATCTGCCTCACGGCTAGGATTGGGCGGCCAAAAATAGGGACACGCCGCCGCCGGACCCGCTCCCGGAAGTCCTGCCCGCTACGACCGGCCGGCGCCCGCGAACTGGCCGCACTTGCCGTCATCCTCCGAGAGCGCCTTGCGCGTGCCGGAGGGCGAAGCTTCCCGGTTCATGATTTCGTGCGAGAGCTGGTCGGCAGTCCATCCCGCGAGCATGACGTCGTTCGCGACGCGTCCCGCCTTGAGGATGACCGCACGGTCCGCAACCTCCACGACGTCGTGCATATTGTGGCTGATCAGCAGGACGGTGATGCGCTGGTCCTTGATCTCGTGGACGAGGTCGAGCACCTGCCGCGTTTCCTTGACGCCGAGCGCCGCGGTCGGCTCGTCCATGATGACGATCTCGGCATCCCAGCGTAGCGCCCGCGCGATCGCCACGGCCTGACGCTGACCGCCTGACAGCGCCTGCACCGGCCGGTCCATGTCCGGGATAGAGATCCGAAGCCGTTCAAGGTGGCGGCGCGCCTGCACCCGCATCGCCTTCTTGTCGAGCACCTTGAGGCCCGGCAGCCACGTGCGTTTCCGCAGCTCCGAACCCAGGAACACGTTCTGGTATATCGCTAAGCGCGGCGCGAGGGCGAGATCCTGGTAGATCGTCGCCACGCCCTTCGCGAGCGCGTCGGCCGGCGAAGCGAACGTTGCCGGTCTCCCCTTTAGGCGGATCGTACCTTCGGACGGCGGCTGCGCTCCCGATATGATGCGGATCAGGGTCGACTTGCCGGCACCGTTGTCGCCGCAGATCGCGAGCGTCTGTCCGCGGGGAACGGAAAAGGCGACGTCCGCGAGCGCCTCGACCGCGCCGTAGCGCTTTCCGATCCGCTCGAGTTCCAGGATGGGCTGATCCATGGGCGGGTTGATTCACTCTCCGCAGGCAGCGCGTGGGCGGTCCGGCATCAAGCGCCGGCGGGTCTCGCCCTGTCTGCTCCTCAGTGCTTCAGGTATTCGGCCACGTTGCTCTCGTCGACGAGCACGGCGTCCATGAAGTGATAGGGGCCCTTCACGACCTTGTCCTTCGGCTCCTTCTTGACCGCGATGCGCTCGATCGCGTCCACGGCGAAGCGGCCCATGTCCTCGAACGGCACGACGACCGTCGCCATCAGCAGGCTCTCCTTGTCGGCGATGCGCCGGAACGCCTCCGGGCCGCCATCGGCCGAGACGAGCACCGGCTTGCCGCGCTTCGCGCCCTGCTGGCTCAGAAGGTCGTCGATCACGAAGGCCTGTCCATCGAACGACGCCCAGATCCCGTCGATCTTGCCCTGGTTCTTGAGGAGCAGCGCCTCCATGCCGCCGCGCACGTCGTCGCGCCAGCTCGCAGTGCGGGCCATCGAGTGGGTGCCGACGACCTTGACGGCTTGATTTTCGGCGAGCACCGCGTCGAGGACCCGGCCGCGGATGCGGGTAGCGACGTTGCCGTCGAAGCGCTCGGTGACGATGTTGCCCTGGTATCCGAGCTGCCCGAGAAGGTAGAGCGCGGCCTGCGCCCCGACCTGATACTCGTTAGCCTGCACGTCGAACAATGTCTGCTGGCTGCCTCCCGACGCGACCGTGACGACGGGGATCCCGGCCTTCTTGGCCTCGGCGAGCTGCGCATCCGTCTCGACCGGCTTGCCCATCGCGATGACGATCGCGTCGACCTTGGCCTGGATCAGGTTCTCGATCTGGGCGGCGTGCTCCGGCATCGCTCCGGCGGAGTTAAGCAGCGTCACCTTCCAGCCTTTTGCCTCCGCCGCCGCCTTGGCCGCGTTGGCGACACGGGCGTGGGTCTCGGACGACATCTGAAACGCCACGATGCCTAGCTCGAACGCGCGAGCCGGCGTGAAGAGCGAACCGGCGACGACGGTAGCCATCAAGATCACGGCCGCGGCCGTGATGGATTTCAGGCGCATGCGTATTCTCCCTGCCGATGATTGGTTGGTTAGATCGAGAAGGCGGCTTTCGTGAGCGCCGACGCGGAGATTGCGACCGATGCGAGAATGATGAAACCGAGCACGATGTCCTGGACGTAATAAGGCGCGCCGAGCAGCACCAGACCGTTGGCGAGGACGCCGATGACGAGCGCGCCGGCCACGGTGCCCGGGATGTTCGCTCTGCCGGGATCGAACATCGTCATGCCGAGCAGGACAGCGGCAATGCCTTTCATGAGGAAGTCGGCAGCGCCGTTCGGGCCGGCGGAACTCAAGGACGCGGTGAGCAGCACGGCGCCGATGCCGGCGCAAAAGCCGGAGAGCGCCAAGCCGAGGAGCTTCATCCGCCGGATCGGGATGCCGGCGAGGCGTGCGGCCTCGTCCGCCTCGCCGGTCGCGGTGAGCCATGCGCCGAACCGCGTTTGACTGACGGCGAACCACGAGCCGAGCGCGATCAGCGCCGGCCAGATCGCGAGCACGGGAATGCCGAGGATCTCGCCCCGTCCGAGCCAGACGAAGCCGCGGTCCCATCGTCCGACCCAGGCGACGCCGTTGGTCAGCGCGAACCCCAAGCCCGTTGCGATCGACGCCGTGGCGAGCGTCGCGATAAGCGACGGGATCTTGAACCGGGTCACCAGCAGCCCGTTCAGCGCACCGAAGAGCGTGGCAACGAGGAGCGCAGCCGCGATTGCAAGCGGATAGGGATATTGGAAATGGACGATGCCGCCGCAGACCACGCCGGCCAAGCTCGCGACCGCCGCAAACGACAGGTCGAGCTCCGACGCGATCAGGGCGTAGGTGAAGCCGATCGCCAGGATGATCAGGAAACTGACCTGCCGCAGGATCGTGAACAGATTGCCGACGGTGAGGAAATTGTCGGCGGCGGCCGCAAAGACCGCGAAGACGGCAAGGCCGCCCAGCGCCGTCCCGTAGCGGGCGACGAGGTCGCGTGCCGCCGGCCGTCGGAGCAGATCTTTCATCGGGGCCTAGGAGCGGGGGTGAGGTCGGCGTCGCCGCCGTAGCCGTTGGCCAGCGCGAAGCGCTTGAGGTGTCGGTAGCGCTCGGCCCTGGCCTCAAAGAGGCCAGTCAGGGTCCTGTCCGGCTCGAATACGTGGTCGATGCGGTTCATCGCGTCCGCGGCGGCCGCGAGCGTCGGGAACAGGCCGAGGCCGGCGGCGCAGGCGGCGGCGCAGCCGATCAGGCCTGTTTCGACCTCCGTCGGCCGCACCACCGGCACGCCGATCACGTTGGCCTTGAGCTGGCACCATGCGTCGGACCGCGCACCACCGCCCGATATCCGCACTTCCCCGACCGCTTCGCCGGACCCTGAGAAGGCTGTATCGAGCACATCCCGGACGGAAGCCGCCACGCCCTCGAGCGCGGACCACAGCAGCGCATCGCCCTCATGGTGACGGCTCAGGCCGTCGAAGACGCCGCGCACGTCGGACCGCCACACCGGGGCTCGTTCGCCGGCGAGATAAGGCAGGAACACAGGAAGATCATCGGTCGGCGCGAGCCCGCCGACGCGCTCGACGGCGACCTCGAAACGTCCCTGGACGCGGAACGCGTCATAGGCCCAGCGCGCCGCATCGCCGCCGGCCTGCGTCGGCCCGCCCACTTGGTAGGCATTTTCCGCCCACGGCAGGGAGACCAGACCGGGAATGCGCGGCTT
>Ga0265327_10002868_pt1 | contig 17353 bp, 17 predicted proteins | sample 41621metaG_FD_202089 | JGI IMG/M metagenome (GOLD analysis project Ga0265327, IMG submission 202089) | Rhizosphere microbial communities from Carex aquatilis grown in University of Washington, Seatle, WA, United States - 4-16-21 metaG | ecosystem: Host-associated > Plants > Roots > Rhizosphere... | reverse complement strand
TGAGATTGGAGATGAACGCGACATTGCGCGACAGGCGGTCAAGCTTGGCGACCAGGAGCGGCACACGCTTCCGCCGGCACAGTTCCAGCGACTTGAGCAGCTCTGGCCGGTCGGCCCGCTTGCCGCTCTCAACCTCGGTGAACTCGGCCACGAGCTGCTCGCCGGTCTTGGCGAGGTAGGCAGAGACGGCGGCTTGCTGGGCATCCAGTCCGAGTCCGGAGCGCCCTTGCTTGTCGGTGGACACTCGGTAGTAGGCAACCCAAAGGGAATTTGTAGACATATTTCAAAGTGGTTAGGAGCGGTTACGACCCTGACGAAACGCGAGATTCCATCGCGGGAGAGCGGGCGGAGCGGCTGGAAGGGTCAACCAACCGAAGAGGGTTCGTCACCATGAAAGCTCGTTACCTGCTACTCGCTTCCGCCTTGGCGCTGTCTGTGCCGCTGACTGCCGCCCAAGCCGCCAGCACCGCCACGAACGGTCTCTATCTCGGCGGTGCCGCCGGTGCCAATTTCGCCACCGATTCAAAGCTGAAACCCGCCGGGGGCACCCCCGACACCGCCAAGTTTGACACGGGCGGCGCCGGGTCGTTGAGCGTCGGCTACGGTTTCGGCAACGGGTTCCGTGCCGAACTGGAAGCCAGCTACCGCAACGCCGACGTCAAGAGCCTGAAAAACAATAACTTCGCCGTAGTGAAGGGCAGCACCGACACTTGGGGGGTTCTCGTCAACGGCCTGTACGACATCAACACCGGAACCCGCCTCACGCCCTACATCGGGGCCGGTGTCGGTGTCGCCGTGGTCAACGGCAAGCTCTCCGGAGACGGCACCACCCTGTACAACAGCAGCAACACCCAGTTCGCCTATCAGGGCATTGCCGGCGTGTCCTATGCGTTGACGGGGAACCTCGCCCTGACGGCCGACTACCGGTATCTTGGAACCACCGACACGACGTTTAAGGGCGGGGCTGGCGTGTCGTCCGTCAAGGCGTCCAACGGCAACCACACGATTCTCGCGGGTGTGCGCTGGACGTTTGACGCTCCCGCTTCCCGATGACGGGCCGGTTCCGAATTCGGGGATTGTGAGCGGAGAAGAGGGGGCTTCCTCCCATCGGGAAGCCCCTTTTTCATGGGCTGGTCGGATATATGGGGTGGGGTTTAAAACCGTTGAAGGGTAATTAGCCGTTGGTATATTACCACATACTCGGGAATATGACAAATTTTATATCCAGGCAATAAGCCCATATTTACCAAATGCCGGCTATATAGCCTTGCTATTTTTCGTGTTATAGGTAATATAGCAAACATACCACTATTTAGATTACTTGTGAATCAACAAATATATGGCCTTCACATCAATAATAGCCTGTGCTATAGCTGAAACCGCATCCCCTTCATTGGAGCTGACGAAAACGATTCTTAGTGCCGTTTTCCTCGAATATCGTAATTGATCCCCAGTCATCGCAGGACTCATCCCCATTGAAAATGATTGTTTCGTTGTGTATTTTCCGGTTGCGGATTGTCGATACTTTCTCGCTCTCACCATAAAAAAGATTGATGCCACATATAGGCCAGTCTGGGCTATACTATCACCTTGATCGCTCGTATACGTTTCTGTTCCAATCGCCCTCCTTTCTCATTATAATTTTTCCGTCAGTTTTGATATTGCCTATCCGAATGATTCCATATTTGATTTGTCGCTCCCAGATTCAAATGAGCCGTTTCGGGATATTGACGATAAAATATCGGCGCTGGTTACAAAATTGTCTGACATTACGGATGGCTGCCCTTTGCAATGAGCGCAATTATGTGTAGCATATTATTGACGAAGCGATTATATGTGGTGAATTAGTCTCTCAATGAAAAACATAGCGGTAATGTCCGCCCTATCCCTTTCGTTTGACGCCGACCTATACGCCAATATGTAGGCAGGTTGGGGGTGGCCATACACATTCATTCAAGATGTATATCCGTGTTATTGGAGATACATGGATTTGCGCCACTTTAGCGAATCCGATATCTTGTCGGCTCCATATTATCTGAATTTGCCCCATGTTTTGGACCAATATATACCACTCGACTTTCTTTATCATAATAAAGATCTAATGTACTTTTATCCCGATACGAGCCTTTGTATTCCTTTTTTATCGCATGGGCATCCAATCCGGCATCGCGAAGCTGCCCATCAGTTGCACGATCAAAACTTGCCATCACTTACCCCTTTTCGTCTTTCACGTTCTAAACAACATCAGTATATACGCCCCGAACACAGCCCTCTATCGGCTAGGCTCATATTTATAGTGCCGCCCCACTTTTGCTTGCGACTTCATATATTCAGTTTCGTGGTCTTCACGCCAGTCTTTCCCAGTATGTCCGCATTTTGGGCAGTTTCTAATTGCTTCTCGATCGCGGTATGACCCATCAGGATTGCAAACCCAACAGTATGTCCAGTAAGGCATTGCCTATCCCCCCTGAATATGCGCTCATTGCATATAGCCGAAAACCTCACGAGGAGGATCGTCATGATATGATCCGCTTGTCAATAGCCAACGCAATTATAGGCGAGCAACTTTTGATTGCGGTTCGACGGGCGGCACCACCAATATCAACCACCTGATAAAATTTAACTTACCCCGTTTCTCACCCAATCCATGCTGGCGGCTAGGCAATCGGAATGGGTGCCTCTCGCCTTTTTGCTCGCACACATCCATGACGAAAAGCACAGACCGGCGACTATCATGATTCCGAGTCGGTCGGAGCGTACTCATATCCGCCGATATGTGGGGTGCTCCGTCCGTTATTCCTTAATAATGAATTCCTCAAGTTTAGCCCCACCTTCAAGCTTCGCGGCAAGCCACTTCGGTTTGATACCCCGACCCGTCCAGGTGTTTTCCGGGTTTTCCGGGTCGCGGTACTTCGGCTCAACCTTTTTCCGAGGCGCGCCCTCCCCCTGCTTCTTTCTGCCTATCTTGCCGCCGCTGGCGGGCTGGGCGCTCGCGTAGGCGATAAGCTCGGCCAGGGTGAAGCCTCGCTTGGCGAGGTCGGCTTTGACGGCTTCCACCGCTTCGGCAAGGTCGGAATGGCGCTTTTGCTCCGCCTTCTCCTGTGCGGCGGAAATGAGGGTCTGAAGCTCGGCGTAGCTTAACCCGTCCAGCGATACTTTCTCCGTCATGTCCCATCCCCCTTTTTCGGAAATATCCCGTGGGGTAATATAAACCGAATATATGGGGTTGGCAACGGCGGGGTTATCCCCTCCCCGCTCGCCTCGCATCCGCGAGGCTCGCTACCCTGTGCCAAGGTCGGGCGCATTTCGGTAAATAGATTTGCAGAATAAATGGTTGTGCATATAATGGGTGTGCTGTATGCCTAAAATATAGCAAACAAGGCAGGAAGACGGGGAAACCCGTTTTCTTTTTCGTTTCCGCATTGTTAAGCCGAACAAATGCGGCGCGCGGATATTCCAGCCTGCCCATACGCAAAAAGCCGAAACAAGGGCAACGACCGTACGCGGAAGCGCGGAAAGTAAACTATATTTTGAATAATAGCGCCCGGAAGCAAAAAATAGTTGACGTTCCGCTTGCCCTTCCGCGCGTGGTCTGCGTTGCCTTATTTCTTAACTTTTTAGGCATATGGACACGCGAACCTTTGATACGCGCACCCTTCGTATTCGGGAATTGAACGATTCCCTTCGGGCAAGTTTCCCAATTTGAAACGGACACGGAAGCTATTTGGTAACGGATACCGTCATGGACTCCGTTCAAAACGACCATTGTTTCCGAAGTGCTCTCTTTAAGGCTATACGTGAGTACGACCATTTCACCGACGACAACGACCCGTACGGCGAACACGACATGGCGTTCTTTGAATGCAGCGGTATGCGCCTGCTTTGGAAAATAAACTACTACAACCAGACGCTTGACGGCCATTCCCCCGACGAAACCGACCCGGCCGTTACCGTCCGCATCCTGACGGTAAGCATGGCAGACGAGTATTAGGCAACGGGTTCCGGAAAGGCGGAGCAATCCGCCTTTCTCCGTGTGCTCCCCCACCCCCAACCCCCTCCCCCGAGGGAGGGGGCTTGCTCCGGCCGCGCGGCAAGAGCCTAGTATGACAGTATACTAGGACGGTAGGATGGTTGGAGCCTATCAAGGTAGGCGCGGTAACTCTATGAAAATACTATGGCCCTTCTCCCGGAAAGACCGGACAGCGCTAATCTGCGGGTTGGATTTGACAACGGAGCGGAAAAACATAGAATGTAAGACAAAGCACGACACCCTAACTTTCCAGGTATGAAAATGCAAACCCCCACACTCACCGTCCGCCTTCCGAGCGATACAAGAGGGCGCCTTGATAAGGCTGCGATGGAAACGCACCGCTCTCGCGCTTTCATCGTGAAAGAGGCGCTAGAGCGGCATTTGAACGATATTGTCGTGGAACAGGGCGGCGGAAAAGGCCGATTGGATAAGCTGCTGGCGCTGAAGGGTGCCGGAGCACGCCGGTACGGCGCACGGACGGAAAAGGATATAGAGGCGCAAATCCGAGAGTTTCGCGGCGATGAATAAGAGCGTTGAGGAGGCGCAGAAAATATATATTGACGCGAATATAGTCATATATTTTCTTGAGGGCGAGAACGAAAACCAGGAAAGGGCGACAGCCCTTTTTCGCTACGCGGCCGAAAACGAAATCCCCCTTATGACCAGCGAGATAACCATCGCGGAATGCCTGTACGGGGTATACAGGAGCGGCAGAGACGCGCTGAAAGAGGACTATACGCAGCTTTTTTACGGGGTCGCCCCTTTCCATTTTATTCCGGTGGAAAGGAGAATAGCCGAGCGCTCCGCCGAAGTCGGCGCAAAGCTGAAATTAAAGCTTATTGACGCCATTCATTTTGAATCCGCCCTTGAAGTCGGTTGCGACGTTTTCGTAACGAACGACAAGGGGATTAAATCCACGGATTCCCTAAAGGTGGTGCAGCTTTCCGATTTATAGGCACGTCCGCGCCGACAGGAACCAAGCTTGACAGTATCATAGGACGGTGGGAAGGTAGGAACCTATCAAGCTGGCACGGAAGCGCAAGCCCATGAAAATCCTCGCCCTTATGTCCCAAAAAGGCGGAAGCGGAAAATCCACCCTCGCGCGTTCCCTTGCCGTTGCGGGGCTGTGCGATGAAAAGCGCGTCGCCCTCATTGACGCAGATCCGCAGCAGACTGTTATCCGGTGGGCGCAACAGCGAGAGAGCACCGCTCCAACGGTATTCTCTACCGACCAAAAGCCTTTGCCGGAAATCATCGCGCAAGCGCGGGCGGCCGGGGCGGAATTCTGCATCATAGACACTCCCCCGCACCTCCGCCCCCTTATCGCCCTGGTGGCGAATTCGGTTGACGCGGTGATTATTCCGGTGCGGCCGAGCCCCGACGATTTGGTTGCCATCGGGGCGACGATTGAGATTATCCGCGCCGTGTCGGTTCGCGCCGGCATCGTGATAAATGCGGCCCCGATACGGACGCAATCGGCCATCCTCGCCCGCTCGGCTCTCTCCGCGTTCGCGCTTCCCATCTGCCCCTCGGTCATCTCCGACCGCATAGCCCACCAGTACGCAGCTTCCGAGGGCCTGACAGCCCTGGAATACGAGCCGAGCGGCAAAGCGGCCAGCGAAGTCTCTCTTGTGTGGCAATGGGCGAATAAGATACTGTTTTCCTAGTATCCTATACCGATAGGATGATAGGCCGATAGGAAAGTAGGATGTTATGGCGAAAAGGCCAGATTTCAACAGGCTTGCGCTCGGGCAAGTGGCTGCCGAACCGATAGCCGAGGCGCGCGCACCGGTAGAGGCTCGGGCGACAGAACCGGCAAAGCCGAACCTAAAACAGCGCAGCAAGCCGGTAATGCTGTATCTCCACCCGGCCGGACACAAAGCCCTCAAGCTCTACTCGGTAGAGGCGGGCAAGCCCATGCACGACCTGCTTGTGGAAGCCGTAGAGGACTGGTGCCGCAAGCACGGCATCACGGCGCCGATACGGGCCGACAGCCGATAGCCCGGGTTCCACCGGCTCCGGCGAGGTGATAGCATGCTGCTTGCGGCACCGCCTCGCCCCGGCTCCCTGAACTGTGTCGGGCACCACTCGCAACGGTCGGCGGTGCCGCACCCGACTTTTCATGGACTCTGCCAGCAAGTATTCGTCGCGGCCTGGTCGGCGACACAAGCGGCGTTTTTACTTACTCCGCGAAGCATAAAGTGACGGCCGCGGCGCGCCCCCGCACCTAGACTTTATCATTTCGTGCAAGATACTTAAAATGGCTTTCCATATTGCCAATTCGGCGACATTACCGTGCCGCCTCTCCGGCAAGTTCCTGCAATTCGTCGTAATCCGCTCCGTGCTGCTTCGCAGTCTCCCGTAACTCGTCAATCTCCGGGGGCAAGAGCGCCTTTCTCGTGTAGGCCGTGAATATCGGAGTGATGCCAATCGTTTTCCACCCCGTTTCCCCAAACGCTGTCCTGGTGCGCTCCCCGACAATATCGCTCCCGCTCAAAATAGCTTCGGCAAAATCGCTCCGAAACGCCTCTTTCTCCTGTTCCGACAGGCTGTCCCATATCGTATTATGTGCCGCTATTCGTCGCGACCGTACCTCGCTCTTTATGCGTTCAAGCAAATCTGCCGCGTAGGCTTTCTTTTTTTCCTGTGCCTTGCGGTCTTCCGCCACCTTCCGATTATCACGGTCTATCGCGGCGTAATCATCTATAATTGCCGACACGGTAAGCCCCCCGAGATTCACCACCTCGGCTTTGCCGTCTTTATAAAACCGTTTGCGGGCCAGCTCTATATTCTCCAAAACATGGCTCGGGTTCCGACCCTCCATAAGAGCCTTTATTTTTACCGGCGCAACCCCGCTTTTTTCAGCTTCGTCATATACCCGCCTCATTAGCTCGGCGTATTTTTTATCTTCCTCGCTCTCGGCAAATAGGGATGGTTGGGCCTCATCCACTTCCGGAAAGTGCTCCATAGCGAGGGCAGACTTTCCCCGAGATTTTTGAGCGGCCGGACGAGCTATATTGTCGCGGATATGAAAGGTGATGCTCGTTACCGCCCGTCCCGTTTTTTCCGTAGTAAAGTCAAATGCAAGGTCACTTTTTTTTAAAAGTTCATCTTGCGATACGGCAATTACACGCCTGCTAAAATCCGCAAAATTAGGGTATTTATCCTCAATCCCAAGCCGCTTTTTCAAATCATCAATAGCAACCTTGTACTTTCCAACCCCTCGGTAATCATTCAGCATTTCATATATACGAATGGCATGAAAACTTCCCATGCTTGATATATTGGTAAACTCATAGCTGGCAAATTTTTCCTTCAGTTGCAAGAGAAACGGGCGAAGCACCACAGGAAAACTGAACTCTATATAACTCTCTTTTGCCCCCTTCTCTCCTTGGGCCACATACCGGCACGCAGCAACCCAACGATATGCCTCCCAACTCATGGCATCCTTGTCTTGCAGATATATCTTACGTTCAAACAGCCTGAAGGTCACCTCTTTGATACGCTCGTAAAAATTCTTACTCTCCCAATTCAATTTTTTCCGAATTTCATTCGCTGAAATACGATACCAGTCAAAATCGGTATCATCCTTACGTATTAGGCCGACGAATAAGGATAGTAGAATTTTTTCTTCCGCGGTCATCAGGTATGAGCTTTGTATCATTTCTCGGCTTTGGGTAACGATTAGTTTTTTATCCGAGAGACTCACGATATTCACCATGTGCGAGAAGTTAGAAATATGCTGCGGTCATTGTATGAAATACGACACGAAAGTCAAGTTGTCGTAGTTGGGCATCCAATCCGTAGCTTTTCCACCATCCAATCCGCCGTAGTTCGTGAAAAAATGGCTGATTTGTGCCGTTTTCTGCGCCTCCTACCGAGACACGAGGGCAACCCCCAATCCGTCGTAGTTGGGCATCCAATCCGTAGCTTTTCCACCATCCAATCCGCCGTAGTTCGTGAAAAAATGGCTGATTTGTGCGGATTTCAAACCAACTACGACGACATTATTTTTTTGTCGTAGTTCAACCCCCAATCCGTCGTAGTTCAACCCCCAATCCGTCGTAGTTCAACCCCCAATCCGTCGTAGTTCAACCCCCAATCCGTCGTAGTTCGTGCCAAAAAATGGCTCAAATCCGCCACTTTTGAAGCCCGTAAACAATGGTAAACAGTATTAATAAACAGCAGCAAACAGGCGCATAGCTACCTCGCTCGCTGTGGATAACTTTTCTCACGCCGCCATTTCATGCTGCTGCTTTTTTAAAATAATCTTTTGGAATCAAGCCGATAATTTTTATTACTATCCGACCATTCGCCATTTTTTCCAAAACTCTCTCATGGCATCAAGAGGCTAAAGGTTCCGTGCCCAGCGCGCTCGGGTCGTTAGGTTGCCTTACGAAGTGCTGCGTGACTCGCGAAAAAACGGCCGTACAGACGGTTTCGCCTCTTTTAGGCTATCAGGGTAGCCCGCCACATCAAGCACGCCCGTACGGCCGAAAAAACGGCCTTTATGTGCATCTTGGCTTTTCACGGCTCTAGGGCCAGGGGCGATACATGCGCCGACAACCCCCAATCCGGCACAGTTAGGCATCCAATCCGTAGCTTTTCCACCATCCAATCCGTCGTAGTTCGCGGGCAGAATGGCGGATTCCCGCTAAAAATCGGCGACCTATCAGCCGAACATCCGCCGGAGTAGCCCCGGCCGTTTCTCTTTCGGAGCTGGGGGAAGAAGGCGGGCAATTGCTGCGTCCCGCTCCTTTTCGTACCGGTCGGCCCGTTCCCGCTCGTTGTCCGCACGCCCTCGTTCGGCATCGGCCAACGCTTCCGCCCGTTTGACCCGTTCCCGTAGCTCCTCAATGAGTTCGGCTCGCTCGGTTCCGCCCGTCACTTCCCCAGCCGGCCCCGCGTTCCGCGTGTCGGCTGTGTCAGTTTCCGGGCGGATGCTCGGCTCGCCGAAAACTCGGACAAGTTCGGCGATATATATAAACCGCTTGCCGTCTCTCATGAATGTTTGCGACTGGCTAATAGTGCCGTTACTGATTTTTCGCTCAAGCGTCCGCTTGTTTATGCCATAATTCTTGGCTGCGACACCAAGCGGTACTGCGTATCATTTGTCGTCCGTCATAGTGCGGCAAAAGTTAAAAGATAGGGTATGAATTGTCGCCGACATCTCCGACATTTTACGATTTAAAGGGAAAAATCAAGACCGACACGCATTGACAAAAACGACATTTGCCGTACCGGTGTCGGTGCGACAGTCGGACTTATAAAAAAATCTCCGCCGGTTCCCCGTTCGCATATACCCATCCTTCCCCAAACCCCGCCGCTTTTATGCTTTGCAGGTCATTAAAGACGAACAGGGGCGCAAATCTATCAAACCCCGAAGCGGCCGAAATCCGTTTTCGGATATGCCCGGAAGCTTCCGGGGAGAGCGTCACCGACAGTACGAAACTCGCTTTGTCGTGTCCGAGCCGGTTCGTGATGTGACCTGCTGAAATGGCGTGCGTGTGCCGTAAAAGCTGCTCCGTGACCCTTTTTGTGTCCGTGGTGTTGTGTATCTCCACCGCAAGCGCCCGTCGCTTCGTCCCCGTATCTAAAAAACAAATTCCGTCCGGCTCTAAAAGCCCCATGCCGTCCGCAAGTTCCATTCGGTTGACGGAATGGAGCGGAATGCCCTTGCGATTTGCCCCGGTCTTGTCAAAATAATGGGAAAGCGTGAGAATTTCCCGGCTTTCGTCGGTAGCAGCCCATTTATCCAAAGCGATGCAGAAATCTATATACGCTTCCCGGTGCCGGTAGTCGTTCACATGGGTTATGCCGCCTATCGGATAACGGACACTGGCCGCGTCGGTCTCCAAAAGCTCGGCCGCTTTTTGTGCACCGTGGGTCGTGAGGGCGTATACGAACGAAAGACGGCGGTTTGCCGGTTCCGCAAAATAGTCCTGGTACTGAACGAGATTGTTCCGCGCCCTCTTAGTGAGGCGGTACAAAATCCGGTTTCGGAGTGTCGTTGCGCTTTGCGAAACTCCGCAATCCACTAATTGGCGGACGGTCATATACCGATAGCGAGCAAGCGCGATAATCACCCCTTTTTGTGCTGGAGTGAGAATATCAAGGGGCGCGGACAAGTCGCGTTGCCTATATACCCGTGTTGGTTTTTTTGATGCGGTGTCGTCCGTGGTCATGGTCTAATCGTCAATAGGGAATAAAAGCGCGTTGGGAGCGGCGGCAAGTTCTTTGCCGGAAAAACCCTTTTGTCCCAGCTTCGTCAATGCCTGCCGGGTCTCGGGCGGTTCGGCTCGGGTGTGCGTCCGGGGGGCGTAGAAGCGGGCTATTTGGTCGGAGAGCGTCGCTTTCCAAACGTCCGCTCCGGTGGCGCCGCGTTCGTCTACCCGGTGCCCCGGTATCTTCACCCGGAAGGGTGGACGGCCGCCCGCGCTGATGCAGAACCAGCCCTTGCCGCCCTTGAGCTTTCCCAGCTCTTGGGGATCTGCGCCCGTTTCGGCCGCGAACCGGCGCAAATTGTCGTCGGAATTCCGGCCGGTCGCTTTTACGGCGGTGTTCGTGAGGACGGCTGAAGTCAACCGCTTGTCCATGTCCTTTCCGATGCCCTGTTGCACAAGGGTCAAATGGATTCCGAATTTGCGGAGTTGTTCCAGGATAACCGCGAGGCTTGGGGTTATGAATTCCTGGCACTCGTCAATAAAAACGTGAACCGGAACCATAGAAGCGCTCGGGGCTTCGTCCCGCCCCTGTTTGAACCCGAACGCCTTTATATGCGTCAAAATGAGCTTTCCGAAAATTCGGCTTTCGGTGACGCCCACGTCTGAAGCGGAAAAGTTGAATATGACGAACGCTCGCCGTTTTATAAGCTCCTCAAGATTGAAGGTGCTTTTTCCGATAAGGAACGACGAAAAGGAATACCGGGAAAGCAAGCTGGTAAACCGCATTTTCACGGCCTGTCGGGTCGGCTTCAGGGCATCGCTCGGGAGGTCGTTGTAAACGAATGACAAGAGCGGCGAACCGGGCGGAAAAATCCGCGCGGCCAACTCTATGAGGTCGGTGTTGTTCCCGACATCCACGAACCGCAACACGTCGTTGAAAGACGAACCAGGGCGGCTGTAGAGAATCGTGAGGCACGCCCTCATAAGTGTTTCCATATTGAGCGTAAAATCCCGCTCCAGCAGTTCTTCCACGACGTCAATCGTATCGTCAACGAGAATAGCAAGGGTTTTCGGGTTGCTCCGTTCGTCGTCGGGTATGTCAAACGGGTTGAAAACAGGGGTGTATTCGGTGCTCATGCCCGGCCGGATATAGACCAGCCGCTTTCCGTCTGCGAGTTCCCGCCATCGCGCCACCTGCCGGGAAATCTGTCCGTGCGGCTCAATAAGGATGACGGCGGTGCCGGTATTCCTGGTGAGGTAATGAAAGAGGAAATACTTTACCAGTTCCGTTTTTCCGGAGCCGGAGCCGCCTACGATGTAGGTGTGCCGTTTCCGTTCAGATTCGGTAATCGGAAGCGTTCGGTAGCAGTCAAAAAAAAAGCGAGAAAGTTTCTCGTCTTTCTTGCACAGAAATTTAATATACCCCCCCGCGTTCGGCGGATTATCCGCCCGAAAACGCTCTTGCTCTGCTGTGTATAACTCATATTCCCGTAGTTTATCAAAATATAGTGCCAGTTCGTCCCGCTCCAGCGCGAGCCGGAAGAACCGACGCTCTCTCTCCGAATTCACCGGGGGCGGGTTCCGCCGTATGTGGTCGTCAAGCGCGTCGGCCGTCGGTTTGACCGGCTTCGTCTTGGGTGGCTCGTTATGCTGGCGGAGAAAATCGGCGTAGCGGGGAAGGGCGTAGGTTTCCGCCCATTCCTCGGCGACCGAAAGCGCCAGGTCGGGAACGTCAACGGGGAGGGCGCGCCCGATGCGGACGGTGTCATTTTGCGCCAGGTCTGGGAACGCCCGGCGGAATAACTCGTCTACGTTCTGCTCCACGGCGACCGTCTTGCGGTGATTTATCGGACTTTCCTACGGGCATTTTACTGGGATTTCTCACAAAGTCAAATTTTCGTCGTAAAACAAACCCTTTAGCTCGTATTCATCAATACAACCCCCTCACCCGGCTTTGCCTTTGTCGCGGGACACGGACGCGGTGCCCCGATGCTCCCGGCGCCGAAACCGTCCGCACCGGCAACCCGAAGCCGAACCGAGTCGTTGCGAGCGTGTCAGCGGGCCAACTCGGGAATCAGATTGGAAATGATGCGGAGTTTCCGGGATGCCTCCTCGGTCGCCATCCTGGCGGCGGTAGAGGCGATAAGGGCGCGCTTCAATGCCCGCCGCTTTCCGGTGATGCGGTCAAACAGGGTTGCTCTCTCCCATTTCTTGCGCGCCTGCCGTTCCTTTTTCAGCGCGGCGGCTGTCGCTGCCGTCCGTGACACGATGGTATGCCGGAAGCCTCGCGTGGCGATTTCCCCGATGATGTCGGCCGCCTCGTCGCGCCAGTTTCCCCGCTCCCCGTAGTCAGCAAGCCCGATATGTCCGGCGGGCAATTTAGAAACCGGATGGATGCGACCGAAGAAGTGGATTTGTAGTGATAACGCGAGGCGGCATTGCTCCCCGCCGCCGGCAAGCGAGGCGAACAAGAGCCGGTTGGTGGCGCGAAAGCTCGGCTCCAGGTGATTGGCGAGAACCTGGAAGGCAAGCGGGTTGGTCTCTCTCACGCCGTCAAGGAAGGATTGCCCCAACGCTTTGCCGTAGGCTTTCCGCGCCGTCTTGCTGCCGGTGTTGGCGGAAATGGTCAGCACCCGCCCCGCTCCAATCCAAGCCTTGCGGATGCGAACGGTTGAACCCCTGCGGACAGCGATAGCGGGGAAGTTTTCGGGGGACACCCCCAATCCCTGCGCCCAATTCCGCACCCTGCCGTATTCCTGGGTCAGGCGTTCCGGGCTTATGTGCCGTTCCATCGTGTCAAACCTGAGACGAAGGCCGGACGCACGGCCGCGAGGCGGATTTGTAGTGATAACGGAATCCGTAGTGATAACCGGAGCGGCTGCGCTCCCGTCTCCCATCGCTCCGATGTACCGGCTTTCCGTGCGAACCCGCCCGCCCTCGCGGAACGAGCGCTGCAAATAGGCGTACTGGTGCCCCTTCACGGTTTTTATAACCCGATACCAGCCCACGGCCTGCCCCTATCCCTGCCGGTGCGCCTCAAACCAGCGGCTGTATTTTCTAAACAGCGCGTCGTCGTCGCCGTCCAGTTCGGCCGAAGGGTCGCCGAGCCGGATTATCAGCCGGGTGATTTCCTCGTGGGTGAAGCCGTCACGGTCAAGGCGGGCCTTTAGAATTGCCATTTTAACTTCGTGCCGGCGTTCGTTTGAGCGGTGGGCTTCCTTTTTCTCCTCCAGCCGCTCGGCCATTTTCGCCCGCATTTTCTCCCGGAGAATGTCGCCGATTGCCCCCGACATGGCGCGGGAGTGCTCCTCGCCGCGTCTGATGGCGGATACAGCAGTTTCGTAGGGGAGCATCCCGGCCGCTTTCATCGTGTCCAGGTGGGCTTGCTCGCGGGCGAGATCCATGGTGCTGCGGTGTTGCTCCTGAATGACCGCGATGGCGTTTTCGTGGCCCTCCCGTGCGATGGTGAGGGCGGTTTCCGTCTGCATCTGGGTGACATGGAACGAGGTAACGGATTGTATTCTCGCCGTCTCCAGCGAGGTTTCGGCCGATGCCTTCGCGGTCTCCCGTTCAAAGTCCAACCGCTCGCGCCCGAGCGCGATTTCGGCCGCCGTCCGGTTCTCTGCCACGGCGATTTTCCGGGCGTCCAATTCGTCTTGGCGGGCGATAGCCCCCATTTTGTCGTTGTGCTGCTGTTCCGCCTGCCGGAGTTCCAGGCTTTTCATTTGGGCTTCAAGGTCAAGGCGGGCGCGGGCGATATCCATTTCGTCGGCGTGGTGCGCGTCCGCCTGCTGGAATTTATGCCCGGCAAGGTCGGCTTTCCAATTCAGTTCCGCCCGCTTTAAATCCAAAGTCTCGCCGCGCTCGCGACGGCGCGCCCAGCCGGAGGGGTCAAGGAGGTCGTTGAAAGTGATATTGCCGACCATATCCAGCCCCTATTCCAGGAAGCTTTTGACAGCGTCCATTTCCTCTTTTCGCCGTTGGCGTTCCGCTTCAGCTACGCGCTCGGCTATCGCTGCGGCTTCCTTTTGTTCAGCAAGGCGGATTTGGGCGAGGTCAAGCGCTTTCTGCTTCTCTATTTCTGCCCGCATTTTGTCGGCTTTGACTTTTTGCCCTTCCGGGGAAGCCCAAAAGGCGCGCTCCTCCGCTTCCGCCTCTTCGCGTTTCCGGCGTTCGGCTTCTTCGGCCGCCAACCGAGCCGCATCAGCTTCGGTTTTGGCTTTGGTAACGGCGGTTGCCGCTTCGGTCTCTGCCGCCGCTTTCCGTGCTTCTTCGGCCTGTCGGACTTGGTAGGCTGCCCGCCCTTCGGCCTCGCTCCGGGCGGCTTCCGCTTTGGCTACCGCGCGAGCGTTTTCGGCGTCGCGGCGGCGGGCGGCTTCCTCATAGGTTAACCCATCCTCGGTCAGCCCTTGTTTAACGTAATACTTTTTCAGTAGGTTTGCCTCTTCTCGTTCCGAAAGAGAAATAAAATCAGTATTCATAACAAGGATAAACAGTATTATGGCCGTTGGTACAAACGGCATCATAAACGGTTCTATAGCTAGGTGCACAGATTCACGGCCGTAATATAACCCATAGCCAAGAGCGAGCCTAATAACAATAACGGCGACCGCAACGAGCGTCGCATATATCGTGGCCTTTATTAAGCGAGCTTCCCTCGCCATTCGTCCGAAGATTACGGATTTAACCGCGTCTTGCCCGAGCCGTTCAGCGTCCTCAAGCTCGGCTGCCTCCCTCAATTCTTTGTTCTTACGATATGTTTTTGCCGCAACTATCGCGCCGACACCGAGAAATAGCACAATAGCTACGGTAATAAATCCGGTCATCACGTCCCTCGTTCTGCGAGCATTGGGCGAGCGTCATGTTCGCCGTAGGCAATATCGCTCTATCCGATAGAGCGAGCAATGGCAACGGTGGACAGGGAGAGCGGGTGGCCGCCTCGGGAAATGGGCGCCTGTGGTCGTGTTCGTCGCCGTTCAACCGCTTCGGCGGGCGTCTCGAGGGGGCCGGACGCACCACCCAGCCACTTGCACGGCGAAAGTTAGGGTTCAAGCCGATTGATGGCGGCGCGGGAGAGAGGTGAGGGAGCTTGGTTGGGTCAATGCTCTATTGCGGCGAGGAACGCGGCGGGAGAGAGTATCGGGATACCTTCGTAGGATTTAAGAAAGAGCAAGTGTTTTTTGTCGCCACTCACGATATAGTCAGCCCGCCCATCAACAGCCAACGCAAGGAATTTATTGTCGGTAGGATCTGGGGAGGCGGTAACATTACTTTCAATATCCACCAGCTCCGACCGTTCACAAATTATTGATATGATATCGGCCCTCTCCGACTCCGTGGAATACTTAAAAAATTTTTCGTGAGATAGTTTTGCGCTAACTTCGGCAATCGTCTCTGACGATGCGAGTGGCGTAAGCTCGGAAAACACTAAATCAAAGGCGCGCCCCGCTGTGCCAGATTTATTAATAATCCGACTTATTACAATGTTGGTGTCAACGACTATACGCATACGATGCTGTTTACTTTTCATCAAACAGGCTTTGTATAAAGGCGTCTTTCTGTTCTTCTGTAACGATTCCATCAGCAGCCATTCTTGCGCTAACTGCTGTGGAAATTTCGTCTAACCGGCGGAGTGCAGAAGCGCGGTCAAATGACTCGCCCTCAACAATCATCGTGAATTTTTGCCCAGGCTTCAGCCCGGCTTGATGAACAGCCTCCGGGAATGTTTGGAGCGTTACGCCAGTAACTACCCGTCCCATGGTGTCCCTCTTTTCAACTACTGTTTCCATACTCAAAAATTATTATTTAGCATTGCCATTGTATCAAAAACACTGGGAAAGTCAAAGGAAACCGGTTTATGGCTGTGTCCGTGTGAAATTGGTGCGCCGTGCCGTCCGGAGTTCGCACGCCAGCAAATCCGCTGATTGTTTTATATATGTGCGCGCTTCTCGGTCAAACTCGTCGGCGGTTAGATATCCGGTCATGTTGAAACTTTTGGCTATAAATTATACGCATTTGAAGGGGTAAAACCTGCTACTTTTATTTCATTTTGTGTAAGGTATCAAGTCCGGTATAAATTTTGCCATTTTTCCGTGCTTCTTTTAGAGCGGCCCAATCGGCTAAAATATCGTCGTCAGTCAGGGATGTTTGTTCTCGTTCTATGACGTGGTGAATATAGCGGCTTTCGGTCATTCCCCGACGCTTCGCCTCCTCTTTTATAATGGGGCTTGTGCCTTTCGGTATTGTAATTACAACAGAACTCATATTTGAGATTAAATATACGCCGATATTCTACCCCAAACCCCAATTTTTGCAAACCGACTTGCAAAAGTCGCCCCGCTTGCATACAATTTCAAAACCTTAAACGCTGGTTTTCATCTTTGAACCGCCTGCGGGGATTTGAACCGCGCCGGTTGCCCCCTTCCCCTATCGGCAATCCCGTTAACAATCAATTGATTTTGTCCCCCTCCGGTATCCGTCTCGCGATAACGGCGCGCGCGTTGCGCAATCGCCACCCTGACCGGAAAGGCCGCATACCATCGCATTGCGACGCAAGATACATTACCGAAGGCGGACAAGGATGTTTTTTACGGTCTGCGCCTTCCACGTTTTCCCCATTCGGGTTTTTAATCCCCGCTCGTTTAATTCCTGCGCGGTTTGGGAGAGGTTCAGCCCCTCTTCAAACAGGCTTTCAATTACGGGGTGGATGCGCTCGGCGAAGCGGTCGGCGGATGCAATGCCAGCGGCGCGACCACGTTTCCCCGCCTCCTTTATGTTCGGGTTTCCGATTTTCACCCCGCGCGCCTTCGCGGCGGCAAGCGCCGCTCGCGTCCGTTCGGCAATCATGCCCCGTTCGTGCTCTGCCACGGCCGCGAGGATGTGGATGGTGAAGCGGGAAGCGTCGGGCATATCGCACGCCCGGAACTCCACCCGGCTTTCCATGAGATTGGAGATGAACGCGACATTGCGCGACAGGCGGTCAAGCTTGGCGACCAGGAGCGGCACACGCTTCCGCCGGCACAGTTCCAGCGCCTTGAGCAGCTCTGGCCGGTCGGCCCGCTTGCCGCTCTCAACCTCGGTGAACTCGGCCACGAGCTGCTCGCCGGTCTTGGCGAGGTAGGCAGAGACGGCGGCTTGCTGGGCATCCAGTCCGAGTCCG
>Ga0265327_10002867_pt1 | contig 17361 bp, 18 predicted proteins | sample 41621metaG_FD_202089 | JGI IMG/M metagenome (GOLD analysis project Ga0265327, IMG submission 202089) | Rhizosphere microbial communities from Carex aquatilis grown in University of Washington, Seatle, WA, United States - 4-16-21 metaG | ecosystem: Host-associated > Plants > Roots > Rhizosphere... | reverse complement strand
TTTTTGTTACCCGATCAAGCAGAATCATTAGCACTATTATAGCATCGATTCAAAGCCACGTCACAGATCTAATTGTTGGCCAGGTCATATTCGAGGTAGGCGTTGATGAGGGGGTCGAGGCTGCCGTCGAGGACGTCGTCGGGGTCGGAAGTTTCGTATTTGGTGCGCAGGTCTTTGACTTGTTTATAGGGGTGGAGGACGTAGCTGCGGATTTGGTTGCCCCACTCCGCTGACTGGTTCGGGCCTTTTAGTTCACTAACCTGTTCTTGGTGCTGCTCTAGCTGGAGTTGGGCGAGGCGCGATCGGAGGATGGTCATGGCTGTTTCTTTGTTTTGCAGCTGGCTGCGCTCGTTTTGGATTGCTACCGTCAAGCCGGTTGGAAGGTGTGTGATTCTGACAGCTGAGTCAGTAGTGTTAACCGATTGGCCACCATGGCCGCCACTGCGATAGACGTCGATTTTAAGGTCTTTTTCGTCGATTTCCAGTTCGTCGGGCCGATCCAGTTTTGGCACGATTTCGACTTTGGCGAAGCTGGTTTGGCGCAAATTGTCTGAGTTAAACGGGCTCAAGCGAACCAAACGGTGCACACCGTGCTCACCTTTGAGCTTGCCATAGGCGAACGGACCCTCGACTTCTAAAGTAATACTTTTCAGCCCAGCTTCGTCGCCAGCCGACTGATCAATAGTCGTCACCTTCCATTGATTTTTCTCAAAGTAGCGCGTGTACATCCTGAGCAACATTTGTGTCCAATCCTGGGCATCAGTGCCGCCAGCGCCCGCTGAAAGGCTCAAAATGACATTGTGATCGTCGTAGGCTCCGTTGAATTTTAAGTCTTCTTTGAGCGCCTGAAAAGCCTGTTCTGCCTCTGTCAGTTGCTGACTTAACTCAGACTGCAAACTGGCATCTTTCAGCTTCAATAATTCAGAAATGTCAGTCAGGCTCTTTTTGAGTTCAAGCCAGGGCGTGACCCGATTTTCAAGCTGAGCGATCTGCTTCATGACGTCTTGAGCGTCACCAGAATCCTCCCAAAAACCAGGCTGCTGACTCGCCAGCCGCAAGCCTTCTAGCCGCTGATTAAGATCGGTGATTTTCAGACGTGCGCTGGCATCATCAACTTCAGTTTCGAGCTCAGTAGCTTTCTTAGCGAGTTCGTCCATGAGTAACCGCCTGTTTAGACGTGGGCTTGGACTTTTTTGCATTAATGCTAGGTTGCCAGAGTGATGAGATTTGGCTGCGCAGCTCGGCAGCAAAGGCCTCACCACAATTGCCAAGCACGCCAAAACCCCAGATATTATCGCGGAACATCTCACGAGCGATGTCGATAATCTGCTGCTTGTTAATAGCCCGAATGCGTTCTGGTATTTGATAATAACTCTCAATCACACCATCGAAAAAGTACCGTCCGGCGTAGCCAGCCGCGGTGCCACCCACCGTTTGAGCACTGCGCTGGAAGCGACCCAAAGCGTACTGCTTGGTGGCTTCAATTTCGGCATCATCGATGTCACCAGCGCAAACCTTGCCGAGCTCTTGAACCACAATGTGCAGCAGCGGGCTGGCATTTTTATCTGATACTTGGGCACCAAACCACCAGTTACTGGCATCCTTGGTCTGAGACAAACCAGAATTCATGCCATACACCAGTCCGCGCTCACGAGCCGTGCCCAAAATCTTGGAATATAGCGTTTCGGTCAGCATAGTATTAAGCAGATTCAGCGCATCTGTCTCTGGATCAAGCAACCGTGAATTTCTAAAGGTATCGATGTAAAAGTACAGATTTTCGACGTTGTCATTAGGAATGTAGACTGGTTTTTGCAGCGTTTTAGGAACTTCGTGCGGCAGCTCAAAACGCTTGCCTTCACGCGGCAAGTCAATAGCTTCCAACAGATCAACAATGGCATCTTTGCGACTCGCCGTCAGCTTACCAGCAATCACAAAGCGCATGTTTGGTGCTGTGTGGGTGTACTGATAGTGCTCCCTAATATCGTCGATCGTAACATTGCTCATCAGTTCCAGGCGTTCGTTGTCAGTCTTGGCAATCAGACCAAGTTCGCGGCGCATTTCCAAGCTCAGGCGTCGAAAATGATTGTTGCTGCGAGCGGCCATTTCTTCTTGGACATTACCAAACTCAGCCTCAAATTCTTCGTCGAGGAATAGTGGCTTCGTGACAGCCATCAGCAACAGCCCGAGCACCCGATCCCACTCAAAGTCAGCGCATTCAGCCTCATAGGTAATGTCATAGACACCCGTAGTGGCATTATTATAGGCGCCATTCTTCTCGATTTCTGACTGGAAATCACGCGAACGTGGGATGAGCTCATTTGCACCCAGAACCATGTGTTCCATCAGATGTGGCACTTCCCATTTTTCAGGCTCGACTAAGTATTCACCGGCTCGAAAATTAACGTCAAACGTCATGACTGACGCGTCTGGCACGTGCACCAGCAGCCCACGAGAGCCATTTTTGAGGATTACTTCATTAACGATATGACGCATGAGCTGGCAGCCAGTAGCCCGCCAGGAGCTAGCGCTTTCTCCGCTTAGCAGTCGTTTTGCGCTTACGTTCGGTCTTGCGTGCTTTCTTGCGAGCGGCGGCTTCCTTCTTTTTGGCATCGCCTGAGGCTTTTTTGTCCGTAAAGTCTGATGCTTCAAATTCAGTTTCGGCAGTTGTGATTTGCGAGGCGTTTTCTATGGAACCACGGGCCGCGCGTGTCAATTCAGTCTCAGTAGCGCGCTCCAGCTCTTCTGGTGAGATTGGCTGAGCGTGGAAGAGCGTGCGCAGCACGTCGTGGCGCAGTGTCGTTTGCATCTCTTCAAACAATTGCTGTCCGCGGCGACGATATTCGACTAACGGATCCTGCTGACCGACACTCATCCAGTGAATGCCCTCGCGCAAGTGATCCATATTTTCCAGGTGCTGCATCCAGAGGTTATCCAGTATCTGCAAATAAATATCGCGCTCGACTTTACGCATAACTTCTTTAGTGAAGGCCGTTTCGCGAGCACTGTAGAGCTCCATGGTCTCGGTCTTCAATATGTCAGCAAACTTGTCGGCGTCGCTATCAAACAAACGATCGAGCGCTGCCCCATCAAATGGGAAAATCTCACGCAGAATATCTTCAAAGTCTTCGCTGGTAACCACTTCGGGATTTACCAACGCCTTGACTTCGTCCTCCATAAAGATCTTGATGCGCTTGCTGATGTCATCGGCGCGCAAAATTTCGTGACGCATGGCGTAGGTCGCCTTACGGTGGCGGTTCATCACGTCATCATACTGCACGACGTTTTTACGCTGATCGAAGTGGTAGCCTTCGACCTTCTTTTGGGCGCCCTCGAGGCTGCGCGAAATCATACGGTTTTCGATTGGCGTGTCATCGTCGACGCTGAGACGATTCATGACACTACCAATGCGATCACCACCGAAAATACGCATTAAATCATCTTCGGTGCTAACGAAGAATTGGGTAATACCAGGGTCACCCTGACGACCGGCACGACCACGCAACTGATTGTCGATTCGTCGTGATTCGTGTCGTTCTGACCCAAGCACAAACAAACCGCCCAGTTCCTTAACGCCTTCACCCAGCACAATGTCGGTACCACGCCCGGCAATGTTGGTTGCCAGCGTCACGGCACCCTTTTCTCCGGCTTGGGCCACAATCTTGGCTTCGCGCTCGTTGTTCTTGGCATTCAACACTTGGTGTGGCACGCCAGCCTTGTCCAACATATTGCCTAACGCCTCATTCTTCTCGATAGAAACTGTACCAATCAGCACTGGCTGACCCTTGGTGTGGAGTGCTTTAACTTCGCGAGCGATGGCTTTAAATTTAGCTTTTTCGTTGCGATAAATACGGTCCGTGCGGTCCTGACGCGCAATGGTCCGGTTCGATGGAATTTCTACCACGTCTAGCTTGTAAATTTGGTGGAATTCTTCGGCTTCGGTCAGAGCTGTACCGGTCATACCAGCTAGCTTTTCGTACAAGCGGAAGTAGTTCTGGAAGGAAATGGTGGCCAAAGTCATGCTTTCCTCTTGGACTTCGACGCCTTCTTTGGCTTCGATGGCCTGGTGCAAACCTTCGTTGTAACGGCGTCCAGCCAGCAAACGACCAGTAAATTCGTCGACAATCACGACTTCACCCTCTTTGGTGACAACGTAGTCTTTATCACGCGTAAATAATGCTTGAGCTCGCAGCGCCTGCTGCAAGTGATAAATCGTGCGAATGTTTTGGCTGGCGTACAAGTCACGAATACCAAGAATTTTTTCGATTTTTTCGACGCCAGCGTCAGTCAGGATGACCGTTTTGCGCTTTTCGTCGGTCTCGAAGTGCTTTTCTTTGACTAGTTGACGCACAACCTTGGAGAATTGCGCATAAGCCGTACCGCTGGTGGCACTTGGCGCGCTAATAATTAATGGCGTGCGAGCTTCATCGATCAAAATTGAGTCTACTTCGTCGACGATGGCGTAATGTAATTCGCGCTGGCGGAGCTGGTCTTCTTCACGCACCATGTTGTCGCGCAAGTAGTCGAAGCCGTATTCGTTGTTGGTGCCGTAGGTTACATCGGCGGCATAGGCTTCTTGGCGTGTACATGGTCTCAGGTGGCGGAAACGCTCATCTTCGTGGTCTTCGTTTATAAATTCGGGGTCATAAATGTAACTTAAATCAGCAACGATTACCCCAGTTGTAAGCCCTAAAAAGTGGTAGACCTGAGCCATCCAGCCGGCGTCACGCTGGGCTAGATAGTCGTTGACCGTCACTACGTGAACGCCCTTTTCGGTCAAAGCATTTAGGTAAACGGGCGCCGTGGCCACCAAGGTCTTTCCCTCACCAGTCTTCATTTCTGCGACGTTGCCTTCGTGCAGCACCATGCCGCCAATTAGCTGGACATCGAAGTGACGCTGACCGAGTGCGCGCGTAGCTGCCTCGCGAACCACCGCAAAGGCATCTGGTGCGATGGCGTCCAGTGTCTCTTTTTTGAGGCGCTTCTTCAGCACATCAGTTTGCTCTTTCAGCTGCGCGTCGCTGAGCTTTTTATATTTGTCGCCAAGGTCGTTGACGGCTTTTACGCGTTTGCGCAAACGCTTAACAGTCCGCGCTTGCGGATCACCCAAAATTTTCTTAAATACAATATTCATAGGCTGGTCTGTCTCTCCCCCATATCTATCTGACAAAAGTATCTAAACTATTATAGCCATATCTGAAAGGAAATGCGACTGTAATTTTGCCTAAAAGGCTGCTTTGCGCCGCAAACGCGCAAATAGCTGGCGTTGAGCCTTGCCACTGTGATGCATTTGCTTATACTTTTGGAACTGCTGCTTAAGCTTGACTTCTACGATGTCGACAGCCGCAAACATATTCTGGGCGCTCTCTTTGACTACGATGGTCTCTTGCGGCAAATGAATGATAACTTCGCAGGTGCGCTGAGCTTTGCCTCGGGCATTACTTTCCTTTAATAACACTTCTCCGTGGGCGCTTTCGCGACTATGCCGCGACAGATACTTATCGAGTCCGCCAATTTTTTTGTTGATGTACTTTCGCAAGTTATCGTCTATCTGCGTATTAACACCTTGGACTTCGAATTTTTGCAGCATCTTGTGCCCCCTTTTTGCTTTAATGGTACGGCTAGTTTATTCACTAGTGCACCTCTAATTATACGCCGACTCGCAAACTTTGAGTGTGATTTCAGGCACTAGGTTGTATGAATTCGCAGTCTCGCTTGGGACAGTTTTTAACTGCCCCCGGCGCTTTTGCGTTCAGCGATTTCATACAGCCGAGTGCCTGAAATCTTGCAACCTATAGTTCGGTTTGACCGCCCAAGAATGGGCGCAAAACTTCTGGAACGGTTACATTACCCTCGGCAGTTTGATAGTTTTCGATAATAGCGATCATGGCGCGACCAAGTGCAAAAGCGGTGGCATCGTTGGTATGAGCTAAATCAATTGAGTCATCCTGACGCTTTACGCGAATTTTTAGGTCACGTGCTTGGTAATCCGTCATGTAATCAGCTGTGTGCGTTTCGCGGTACTGGTCCTGCCCTGGCAGCCACGCTTCGATGTCCACGCCGCGGGCATTTGGCTTGCCAATATCAGCCGTGCACTTTTGCAAAACTTGATATGGCAGCCCAAGTTGCTGCATCAAATATTCCTGAATGGCAATGAGCAACAAATGTTCATCACGCCCAGTTTCGCCCGAGCTAAAGACTTCCATTTCGAGCTTATCGAACTGGTGCATGCGCAAAATACCCTCGGTATCTTTGCCATAAGTACCGGCTTCACGACGGAAGGAAGTGCTGTATCCCAGATAGCGAATCGGTAATTTTGCCTCTGGCAGAGTCTCGTTCCAATACATAGTACACAATGTGTGTTCAGCGCTGGCGTTTAGCCACAAATCGTCTTGTTCAATTTTATAAGTTACCTCTTCGGCATTCAAACGAGCACTTGCTACGTATGGTTCAGTCCGCAAAAGTGCCGGCGGCAAAATTGGGCTGAATGGCTTAGACGAAAGATTCAAGTTATTCTCGGCAATAAGTTTTTTGATGATTTCTTCGTCACCGAGCGTTGTCATGACATACTGAATAATCGCGAACTGCAAACGGACCAAATCACCCTGCAAATATGCAAATCGACTGCCAGAAATCTTGGCAGCACGCTCTTTATCAATCCAACCCTTCGGCTGCGCCAACTCGAAGTGTTGCTTAGGCTTAAAATCAAACTGCGGCTTATCACCCACCTGCTTCGCAACAACATTCTCTTCCTCAGAAGTACCAACCGGCACATCGTCCAGCGGCATATTCGGCACTTTCTTAAGTAGCACCAAAAACTCTTCCTCGATTGCATCCAACTGATGTTCCAGCGTACCCAATTCTTCCTTGAGAGCCTTACCCTGTTCAATCGCCTCTGGTGATGGCTTACCCTGTTTTAAAGAATCTGCGTGTTCATTGCGCAAACGGCGCTTCTCTTCCACCTGCTGCAAAAGCTCTTTTTTCTTGCCATCAAAGCCCAGCAATTGCTGCACATCAACGTCATAGCCCTTCTGACGTGACTTCTCAGCCACCAATTCCGGATTATCGCGAATAAACTGAATATCTAACATGCCACTAGTATACCAATACTTTAAGCTTACCTAATAACTCTAATTCTAATTCCGAGCTAGTTTGGGGAGCTCATTGCGAACGGCAAATTGGTCAAGCCTGTATCTAAGGAGGCTTAGCATCCCAGGCGTTTTGTAATCATCTCTCGTAATTGGTGCAGCGGATCTTTGGTCCCGCACAAATCGGCGCTTTCCATCAAGTGAATCAATACTTTTAGACTTTGATCTCTGGACCATTTCATCGTATTCGTTCATTTTGAAAGTAACCGGGCCCTCAGATGTGGCAAGTACGGTAGCATCTGGCGTTAAAACCAAGCCTCGAAAATAGTATTTTTGTGTCAATCGAAATACTTTTATATCGTCGGCACCTGTTTCCTCGACATCGATCAGCCAACCTAACGTCTGAGGTTTTTTCAGGAACGGTCGTATGACGGCATCTTGTGCTATGCCTCGCTCTAATGCATGTGCAGCCAATGCTTCAGCATCTGCAGCAAGTAAAGCCTCACTGGCAACTAATTCATCGTCTGGCATCGGGGTATTGTCGGCTCTGTTTTTAGCAAGCGCCTTAGTAATAGCCCAATCTCCCAGGCGACCAGCGTCAGACAGTGTCCAGCCCTGCCCACTAGGCACAGGTCTGTCATCAAATATTTCCATAATATACTTGACTATATACTTTTATTACATATAATCAAGCCGCTGTTAACTTCTTAAAGGGTCTTGTTTTGGATGGCGTTGATGGTTAGCTCGGTGCGGGAGCGGGCGTAGGTGCAGAATTCGCAGGGGCCGCCCATGATGTGGTCGCCGACGGGCGGCATGGTGTCGCTTTCCATGCAGGCTTTCATCTTCTCTAAAGTTGGTCCGACCCAGGCATCATTGCCTTTGTATGGTATGACTTTGGTCTTGAATTCTAGGTGATCGTTGAAGCCGTCGAGGTCGAAGCGACCGTTGGTGTAGACGAAGTAGCCGGTGTCGCTGACTTTGAAGCCGTTTTGGCGCAGCAGCCATTGGTAGACTTCCATCTGGCGCTTGTAGCTAATCTGCCAATCAGAGCTAATACTTACTTCTGTTGCCTTCGCCGTTGCCTTATAATCCACCACGATCAGCTCGCCATCTTCAGTCACCCAAATGTCGTCCACGGCACCAAAAACGTGCAGATTTGTCGGTTCGTGCAGCGTCGTCACCCCTGTAAAATTGTGTCGCCACTTATCTAAGTCAGCGTGCTGGTACGGCACCGCTTTGATCTGATTATCGGTCATCATCGGGTGCGGTTCACCCTTGGCGCGGTAGCCATCAAACTCTTTTTTGAACAGTTCGTCGATAGCTTTGTTGATGTTGAATGGCGGCGAGCTTGGACGGGTAATCTTCAGCCGTGTATCCAGCCAAAAACAGCGCGGACACTGCATAAATAGCTCAATTTTGGACCGCGACACCTTAAATGGCGTCGTTTGCCCCGGCTGATACGGCTGCGAACGTTCTCTTTGATATCCCATTACCCCTATTGTAGCAGCTCGTACTTCCCCATTTAAGGTATAATTGAGATATGGCTCACAGAGCTGAAACTGCTGGTGATAGACCTTCTTACGATCAACAACGTCTCACTATTTTAGATAAGAGAGCTGGATTGGCACTCAAGATGAGTCGCGCAGGAACTTTTAAAAGAGCCCTGACTGATGTCTCTGATTTTGGGAAAAAAGTTATGCAACGAGCCCAGTTCACAGACATGGTAATTGGTGCGGGCATGTTTGATCATTCTTCAAGCAGAGACTTCCGAGTACCAGTCATGCTGTTTGGCGTTAGCGTTATGAATGCAGGGACGGGCAGCTTTATTCATCCGTACATCGAAGAACACACAATGGGAACACAACTCGGTGGCACGACAATAGAATACAATCCTCCATACTTGCAGGTCGACGTAGACTTGGCAGGAGAGTATTTAGATGAACTCGATGGACTAAAAGCTAGCGGGGCGTTGCCTGACCTAAAAGATAATTATTGGCAAATTACTGACCCTACTCCATCATTAACACGCGCTGTAACGGTAGATTTCCGCGAGCCCGACGCTTAAGTTTCTTCTAAGAATCTAATAATTTCGGTAGGAGTGGTGATCAACTGGTTGGGATTGTGCTTATTTAATATTTCGGCTGTGTTGAAGCCCCAGGTTACCGCCATAATTTTAACCCCTGCATGATGCGCACCAACGATATCACGCACCTCATCACCGATGTACCACGCATCGTTAGCATCAAGCTTATTGCGCTTAAGTACCTTTTTGAGGATATGCGCCTTATCAAGCAGGCCGGCATTGCCATAAATTTCAACAAACTCGACGGTTAAATTGTGGTGCTCTAGGTACTCGACGATGTTCTTGCGGCTATTTGAGCTAACAATGAATAATTGATGCCCTTCGGCATGTAATTTTTGGATGGTTTCTGTCATATCTTCGTGGAGTTTTATTTCCTTCATACGTTTAGTCATCCTACGCCTGCCTTGCATCAGCAAAAATGGCATTCGCCAGCGCTGCACACGCAATTCCTCAGCGGCAGCCAGCAGCGTCATACCTCGTAAGCGTTCGATCTCGTCAGGCGGTAAGCTATCGTGCCTTCCAGTTAATTCATAAAATATCTGGATGATCGTTTCGAAACTATCTACAATCGTACCGTCAAAATCAAAAATAATCGCGCTCATTACCTCTAGTGTACCAGGGTTTTTCTTATTTTATGGGTGCGTAATCCACGTGGCACATGCCTCGCCCGGTGCGCTCGGCGTATTTTTGATGGTAATCTTCGGCTTCGTAGAACGGACCTGCTTTAGTTATTTCGGTTACGATTGGGTCTTTAAAATTTGCTTGTGCTGATTGTTTGACAGCTTCGGCGATCTGTTTCTGCTCGTCATCAAAGTAAAAAATTGCCGTGCGGTAGCTGTCACCAATGTCTGGGCCTTGACGATTTAGTTGCGTTGGATCGTGCATTTGGAAGAACTGCTTGCACAACGTTTCATAACTGACTTGGGCCGGATCAAATTCAATCAGAAGTACTTCGGCGTGGCCCGTGGTGTGCGTGCAAACCTCTTCGTAGGTTGGATTTTCAGTGTGCCCACCACTGTAACCAACAGTGGTTTTGTTCACACCCGGCACTTGGTCAAAATAAAATTGCACACCCCAAAAGCAGCCTGCTCCAAACATTGCTCGCTGCATTATTCGACCACCTGAACGTCACGCCAAAAGGCGACGTAATTAGAGAAGTCTTTTTTGACGGTGTCAATGGCGCTTGGCAAAGGGCTTGGATAACTCCAGGCGTTGTCCTTACTCCAGTCTTCACCTTGGCCAACGTCGAAATATTGGCACACGCCCTTCCATGGGCAAGTGTACGGTGTGTCACTCTTCTTTAGCAGCTCGGTTTTGATGCTTGTTGGCGGAAAATACCAATTTTGCTCGATGTAAATGAGGTCGCTTTTATCTGCCTCGGCGATGACTTGGTCGTTCCAAATTGCTTTCATGTTGCCCTCCTTAGGTGTCATGTATTAGCTTTGCGCTCACTACTATTGTAGCTGGTGACGAACCAAAATGCTGTTAGTTTTCTAGTTGACGAATGTGATCGTGGTTCAACCCGTAGTAATGGCCGATCTCGTGCCACAGTGTATGCCGGATATCCTCGACTAAGTCAGCTTCTGAGTTGGCTCGATACTGCATGGGACCTTTGAATAGCGTGATTTTATCCGGTAGTAGGCGTGTCATACCCTGGCGCTGACTGAGCGGGACACCTTCATAGAGGCCTAACAAGGTTTGGTCGTGACGTAATTTGAGCGTCTCGCGCTGCTCTGGTGTGGGCTCATCCTGATATAAAATCGCGACGTTAGCGATGTTTTGAACATGCTCGCCCGGCAAGCTCTCCAAGGCTTGATTGATCAGCTGCTGAAATTCTTCGTCAGATACTTGAATCATTACTATACATTGTATAGCAATCGTTTGGGTCAGTCTAGCTTAAGGTCTGGATATACAGAACGAGTTGTCTCGTCAATTTCGTGACGCAATTGCGGAAATGGTACGCCTTCACGAGCCGTAACACCTTCAAAAATCCAAAAAACACGTTCGCTGTAACCCAAACCGCAAGCTGGTGGCATGCCATATTCCAGCATTTCCACGTAATCGATATCTAGCATCATGGCTTCGTCGTCACCAGCGTCACGCATGCCCTGCTGTTCTACAAAACGCTGCAGTTGTTCTTGCGGATCATTCAATTCCGACCAACCATTACTGATCTCCGAACCAGCTACAACCGCTTGAAAACGTTCAACAACATTAGGGTTTTTGGGATTTGCCTTACTGAGTGGGCTAATAAACGTGGGTGTATTGATGAGCCAAACTGGACCTGCCACATCCTTACGAATATTTTTCCAAAGTTTATCAATACCGCGCGATTTGTTCTCTGTTTTTTCGACTTCTAATTTGTGCTCTTTGAGCGCTTTTTTCACCTCATCTAAGGTGCAGTTGAAGACATCTATGTCGTAGTGCTTTTTGATTACTTCTGCATAGTCCCACTGTTCCCATGGCTGAGATAAATCTACGTCAAACTCACCAAGTTTGAACTGTAGGGTGCCGAACGTTTCTTGCAGCACATATTTAAACATTTCTTCTTGGAATTTCATGCCCTCTTGCCAGTCAGCGAATGCCCAATACCATTCCATGGCAACGTGTTCTGGCAGGTGTTCGTCACTGTAGTTTTCGTTGCGGAAACGTGGACCAATGTCGTAAACCTTTTCGAAACCAGCACCGAGTAGGCGTTTTAGAGGTAATTCATGACTAATCCTTAGGTAGAAATCCTGATCCAGCGCATCCATATGTGTCACGAATGGGTTGGCATCGGCACCACCAGTGGTGTGCTCCAGAACGGGCACATTTACCTCTGTAAAATCGTGGTCGTCAAGGAATTTACGCGTGGCCTGCCAGAAGCGACTGCGGCGATAGAAACGCTGGCGCACATCTTCGTTGACGCTCATGTCGACGTAGCGGCGGCGCATGCGCTCTTCTTTATTAGTGAAGCCCTCTTGCTCGGTCGGCAATGGACGTAGTGATTTAGTAAGCAAGCGTAGTTTGGCAACTTCAACCGAGATTTCGCCGGTCTGGGTTTTTATAACTGGGCCACTGACCTCTACAAAATCACCGCTATCAAGCAAAGCAATGTTGTCGATACCAAGCTCACTGTTGGTGTAATCTGGCTGTTCATCACTCGCCTTCCAAAAACCTTGCAGATCACCGCTCAAATCGCGTACGACCACAAAGGCAATCTTGCCAAATTTACGGATAGACTTTACGCGACCCGCGATAACCACTGGCTTGCCTTCCAATTGTTGAAAATTATTGCGGATTTCCGCGGTGGTATGCGTGCGGTGAGAATCAGCCGGGTATGGATTCAACCCCAGCTTTCTTAGTACTTCGAGTTTACGCAAGCGCTCATCGCGCAGTTCTTTCAGTGTTGCCATATGGCAATAGTATACATTAATCTGTTTTACAGATACAAAAAACGGGCATTACTGCCCGTTTTGTCTATTGTTAATTACTACTTAAGCTCAGCTTTGACACCCTGAAGGCGGTCGTAAAATTCTGCTGCCTGCTCGCCTGCTTGGTCTGCACGTTTACTTGCATCTTCAAGTCTCTGGTGGTCGGCTTCGACCGCATTAACAACTTCTTCAACAGATACGGCTCGATTTTCGCCACCCGTAACATTATTTATTGCTGTATCGACTTCGGCTTTCGTTTCTGCATCTCGAAATGCACTAGTTTCTAAATATTCACCATGACCCGTTTTTTCTAACAGCGCAATGTTGCCAAGCGCACGAGCTTTTACTTCTGCTGCGTATGTTCTATCTATGTCTTCAGCTTTTGCCACAAAATGTGCCTTTTCGACATCCTGGATGACAGTATCTGGTTGACCTGGGAGTTGTTCACTCATTATTTATTTTCCTTTTTTGTTTTATATTTGAACAATAAACACATAATAGCAAAATTTTGCTAATTTGTCAATATAGTTTGTATTTATCAGTATTCTAGGAAATGTCGGTGATTTTGTAGGTGGCGGTTTCGGCTGGCGTGACAATTTCGACGCTTTCGCCGACTTTTTTGCCGATCAGGGCTTTGCCGATTGGTGATTCGTCGCTAATTTTACCCTTGAGAGGGTCAGCTTCGACGGTGCCAACGACTTGGAATTCCTTGGTCTTACTATCGCCCTTTAGCTTGACGGTTGAGCCAAGCTGGATCTTGCTATCGCCACGTGGCTTTTTAATGACTTCAACGTTCTGGATGATGTTTTCGATCTCAGCAATACGGTCTTCGTTGCGCTCCTGATCAGCGCGAGCTGACTGATATTCAGCATTTTCGGACAAATCGCCAAGTTCACGGGCAGTCTTAATAGTGTCAGCAATTTGGCTGCGCTTAGCAACCAGGCCAACGAGTTCGGCTTTTAGCTCATCTATACCACTTTGGGTCAGTCGGAATAATTTATTCATACTCTTATCTCCTTACATCATCTGTATTCAGATGCTTGTCTGTTTGCCCGTAGCGGGCATATTATAACAAACTTTTATGCAATTCTATGTACTGTTTCAATTACTTCGTCTTGGCTGACATGTGTCGCATCGCTGGCCGTACGAGCCTTTAGCTCGTAACTACCTGTGGCTACCGTTTTATCGCTGATAACTACGCGATACGGTATGCCCATGAGGTCGGCGTCAGCAAATTTCTCGCCTGGACGCAAAGCTCGGTCGTCATATAATACTCCAACGCCATTTTGTGTCAAGCGATTATATAACTCGTCGGCTTGCTTGATGACTTCTGGATTATCGCCCAAGCGGGCGAGATACACCTGAGAGGGCGCAACGGCAGCTGGCCAAACCAGGCCCTTATCATCAGCAAAATGCTCTGCGATCATGCCAACCAACCGGCTGACACCGATACCGTAACAGCCCATAATAATAGACTGTTCTTTGCCCTGCTCGTCAGTGTAATAAACGCCAAGCGCATCAGTATATTTCGACTCCAGTGGGAAGGTATTGCCTACCTCAACTCCTCGTTTCTCTACCAAGTCATCTCGATTAAGCCCCAGTTTTGCCAAATTTTCATCAGTAAGTATTTCCTGGTTTATGGCGACACCTTTGGCTTCGTCAACATAAATAGTGTCTTCGCCAATGTCGCTAATAGTCTGGAATTCGTCACTAAAACGCTCGGTAAAAATACCGCCATCGGCGTACGTTCGATACGTCTGATCACCAATTCCCAGGCGAGCATACACTTTGTGGTACGCTTCCACCACTTTTTCGTACAGCTCGTCATGTTCTTGCTGGGTTCGCGCAAAAGAGTACATATCTTTCATGATAAATTCGCGACCACGCAGCAGACCACTCTTGGCCCGTAACTCATTACGGAATTTATTTTGAATTTGATACACATAAATTGGCATGTCTTTATAGGACTTCAGGTAGCCGCTTAACGCATCGACAATTGGTTCCTCGTGTGTCAAGCCAACCCCGAGTTCTGTACCATTGTTAAGCTTAGTCTTAAACCAGTTATCGACTTTCTTATCATCCCAGCGATCGGTCTTTTCCCAGAGTTCACGGGGTTGTAAAGTGGTCATAAAGAGCTCTTGCCCACCAATTGCATTCATTTCTTCGCGTACAATCTGTTTAATATTCTCGAGTACCTTGTAACCAAGTGGCAAATACGCGTAGACGCCGGCCATTTCTTTGTGGATGAAGCCAGCTTGAATCAGCAGCTGCGCATTGCGAGCCGTCTCGTCGGCCGGCACATCGCGCGTGGTCTTAGTGAATAATTGCGATAGTCTCATAGTTCTTATCGCTTATTGTAGCGCATCATCTGTCCCTAAAATAGTGCTATGGATCATATCTTATAAGTAATCCGGGTTAAATGATTTATTATAAAGAAAAGCTTTTATACTTATGACGATAAAAAAAGACCTCATTAACAGGAACATTGCGCTCATCTATGCCATCAACTTTTGTATAGGTTTTATATTTTGGTATGGTATTGAAAAGTTATTCTTAACACAGTACCTTCACCTTAATGCCAGCGTTATTGCTTACATAATAATTGTCTATGGTTTAATTCAGATCTTTTTAAATATCCCGACCGGTGCTCTAGCCGATCGGTGGAGTCGCAAAGGCATGATTAGCGTGGCGCTTATTATTTTGCTAATCTCTACGGCTATTTTGGGTACAAGCCACTCTCTTGCTCAGTACCTAATTGGGACCTTTGGTTGGGGGATTTATTTAGTTTGCATAACTGGAACCGTGGAATCTATTCTCTACGACAGTCTTAAGCAACAAAAACTGAGTAGTTCATACAAAAAGATATATGGCAGATCTGAAGCAATATTTATGGTTGGCATTTTTATTTCGTCTAGTCTTAGCGGCTTTATAGCAAATGCATATGGCATTCGCTGGGCGTATTATTTAACACTGGTTTCGGTAGCAATTGCGGTGGTACTGAGCTTCTTCTTAATTGAACCCGAATTCCACAAGAATCAAGTTCGTAAAAAGGCTATTGCCCATATGTGGGAAGCGGTTTTGATGGTTCGAAAAAGTGCTGTATTGCTACAAATTATGATTATGGGCACGATGTTATTCCTGGTTCAAACTGTTTATTACGAGTACGCCCAGCTATTTTACATAGCCATATTTAGCGCCAGTGCTGTGGCGACAGGTATTGCCAATGGATCCGGCGGTTTAAGCATAGCTGTGGGCAGCTTACTTCCGAAATATCTTAGATCTACAGGTGCTGGTTTCTTGGCATTTTCTTTGTTACTTTTTGTGGCAATGTCGCCGGGAAATCATTTTGTTAGAGTTGGCGTCTTTATGCTTTTTGGCGTGGTGTTTGGAGCTGTTAATGCAAATGTTAACCATTTAAAACACAGCAAGATACCTTCGCACATTAGGGCCACGATTAGCTCAGCCCTCAGTACGGTAGACTACATTGTTATCATACCGGCAGCACTCATTTTTAGTAAAATAGTCTCTCGTTATTCTATTTTTTGGGCGTATCGATCGATTGCGCTACTATCGTTGATTTACTTCTTGTTTTACGTGCTTTATGGCAAGAAGATTCTTAATCAAGATGTTCCTAATGAGGTTCTAGAAGTGCACGTTTAAGGAACTCTTACTAAAGACTACTAGTGAACCATGAAGACAAATAAGGCCATGAAGGCCACGCCGTTTTTGAAGGCGTGGAGTGTGATGCTTGCCCAGAGACTGCCGGTTTTCTCGCGCAAATAGATCAGGACTAGGCTCAGCACAAAGGTATCAAGTGCTGCGATGTAGAGTGGCCCGGCGGCCCCACCCTCTGGCAGGTGAGCGCTGGCAAACAACGCGCTGGTGACAAGAACCGCACCAATAGTTGGCAAGCCCTTCTTCAAACTGCTGTACAGAAAGCCACGCACCATAATTTCCTCAGTCAGCGGCGGCAAAATTACCAGGCTGATAAACGTCAAAGTAAGCTGGGCGGCAGTGTGGGCATTTGCGAAACCAATCTGTTGCTGCTGATTCACATTTAAGCTCGGCACAAAATGACTTACCAAGCCGACCGTCAACAGATAGAGCCCGTAGTAGACTGGCACAGCCAACAATCCGTAGCCTAAGTCGCGCCACTGCGGCGATTTCAGACCAATCAGCTTAAAATTGCTGCGATATTGCTTTAGGAAAACATAAATGGCGCCCAGGGTGATCGCTTCAGCCATCGCCACATAGCAAAACTGAGCGAAAATCGAGTTATTTAGCCAGTCATTGGCCTGCGTATTAGTCCAATGATGTAGCGTTGGGTAAATCGATATCAGGAAACTGGCTAGAATCTGCGACACATAGTACATGACGATGACGAACGCCACGCCCAGCCATGGATTCCAGGGCACGCGCGGTATGGCATCGACGAGCGTGCCGAATCGGCCTCGCTTTACTGACGGCGGAGTATCAATTTTCTCATCAGTACTAGAAGAATCTTTGGACATCGACAACACTTATAAGAATAATCAGGCTAATTAGTACTAGGAAACCAGTTGCGTTGATCACTTCCTCGGTGCGCGGCGCCAGCGGACGGCCCAAGCCGCGCGTAGCCAGCATCAGCCATAATCGACCACCGTCCAGCGCCGGGATCGGTAAAATATTCATGATGGCCAGCGTCAACGAAATGATGGCGATGATAAACAGCATGTACTGATACCCGAGTAAACTGCCGTCTTTGAGGATGAAGAAAATCCCGACCGGACCGGAGACTTGT
>Ga0265327_10002866_pt1 | contig 17361 bp, 16 predicted proteins | sample 41621metaG_FD_202089 | JGI IMG/M metagenome (GOLD analysis project Ga0265327, IMG submission 202089) | Rhizosphere microbial communities from Carex aquatilis grown in University of Washington, Seatle, WA, United States - 4-16-21 metaG | ecosystem: Host-associated > Plants > Roots > Rhizosphere... | reverse complement strand
CGACGACGTGCAATTCCGGCGCATAGGACGACGCCAGCTCAGCTGCCGACGCCGCCGCACCGCCGCCCTGTGAGTAGCCCCAGAAGGCAACGGGCCCATCCGGATCCAGTGAGGTGCCCGGGAGCTTCTTGGCGGCGCGCGCGGCGTCGAGCACCGCGGCGGCCTCGGCGACGCGGTTGACGTACGTGTGCATCCCCGGAGTGCCGAGGCCCTCGTAGTCGGTCATCACGATCGCGAAACCGCGGGCGACCATCGTGGCGATGAACGCCTCTTCGTAGTTGACCATGATGTCCCAGCCACCCGAATAGTGGATGCCCTGGTTGAACTGCCGCGACGGCGCGCACTGGTTGCCCTGGCCCTGCGTACCCACCGCGTAGCTGATCAGAGGCCGCGGCCCCTTGCCCGGCCAGTCGTTGTACGGCTCGAAGTACGTGCCGGTCACGGCGACGGGATTTCCGCGAGCATCGGTGCTGCGGTACATGATTCGCGTCCCGGTGGCCATGATGGCGCCGAGCTGGCCGGACGGTTCGAGCACCAGACGCGACGGTTCGGTGCGGATCAGGTCGCCGGGCCGGCCCGGCGGCAGCGGGTCCGGGGGCAGATAGAACTCGGCGTACTGCGGCTCGTCGCCGTCCGCATGGGCCGCAGGCATTCCCACGAGAAATGAACCGATGAGCAGACACGCGGCCAGAACGCCCCCGAAGCGATGCATAACGGGACAATAACAATGGGACTCTCGTACACGAAATCAGAGCTATTCGAATTTGAGAATTTTGTTCTTGACAGACGTCGAGTGGTGAGCCACACAGAGATTACCCACAAGCGATCCGCGAAGTCTGCGAGCACGATGTGTCCGTCACGGCATATCGCCACCGATTCCGCATGACATCACACCTGCGAGAACGCCGCTATCGGAGTTTCTGCCCCGGCTCGCTGATTTACTGGCCATCGTTACTTCGACCCCGGAGATGAGCAGCAATGGACGACGAGACGACGGCCGCCCCCGACACAGCGGAGACCGCGCCGGTGATCACCGCGCAGAGCCTCAGCGTCGTCGGCGAGCACGGCCCGCTCTACTCCGACGTCGATCTGGAACTCAAGCCTGGGTTCCACGCCATCCAGATGCCCGGCGGGCCCGCTCAGAACACGCTGCTACTGACTCTGGCCGGCCGGCTCAAGCCCACCAAGGGCACCGTCACCGTCAACGGGGCGACGGGGCCGCGTGCGATCCGTAAGCACTGCGCGATCGCGGCCTTCGAGGACATCGACGATCTGGAGGACATGGTCACGGTCCAGACCGTCCTCACCGAGCAGCGCCGCTGGGTGTCACCATTCCCGGCCTGGGTGCCGGTCCAGTCGGACGTACCGGAGATGGCCGCGGTGTTCGGCGACGTTCCCCTGCTGTCGCCGAAGACCTTCATCATCCAGCTGTCCGATCTCGAACTCTTCCTGCTGCGCATCACCCTTGCGCTGATGTCCGACCGGCCGGTGCTCATCGTCGGGGACCTCGAGCAGGTCCGGGACAACGAACGCCGCGACCTCGCGGTGCAGCGGCTCGGCGCGCTCGCCGAACACCGGACCGTCGTCGTCGGGGTGACCAACCCGCTGGGCGACGACGCGCCGTCGCACGCTCTGCACGACCTTCGCACCCAGACCGAAAGGGCCTGACCCATGCTTGCTGGACTCGCATTCGGCTCGGAGATCAAGCGATTCGGCCGCAGCCGCATGACGCGCGCGGCGATCGTGGTGCTGATGCTGCTGCCGCTGGTGTACGGCGCGCTCTATCTCTGGGCGTTCTGGGATCCGTTCGGCCAGGTCAACAAGATGCCGGTGGCGCTGGTGAATGCCGACCGCGGAGCTGTGGTCGAGGGCGTGCACGTCAACGCGGGCGACGAGATCGCCAAGAGCCTGACCGCCGACCACAGCCTCGACTGGCATGTGGTGAGCGACAAAGAGGCCCGTGACGGCGTCGAGCACGGCAAGTTCTACTTCATGCTGGAGCTGCCGGAGAACTTCAGCGAGGCCATCGCCTCACCCGTCAGCGGCGATCCGCAGAAAGCCCAGCTGATCGCGGTGTACAACGACGCCAACAACTACATCTCCTCGACCATCGGCCGCACCGCCACCAGCCAGGTGCTCAACGCGGTGTCCACGCGGATCTCCGGGCAGGCGGTCAATCAGATTCTGTCCGTTGTGGTTTCGTCCGGCGCCGGGATCAAGCAGGCCGCCGACGGGGCACAGAAACTGGCCGACGGCGCGGCTCAGGTCGATACCGGCGCGGGCAAGCTCGTCGGCGGCCTGGACGACGCGCGCAACGGCGCCGCCAAACTCGCGGCAGGCAACAAGCAACTGTCCAGCGGCATCACTCAGGCCACCGACCCATTGTTGAAGGTGACCACGGCCCTGTCACAGGTGGGCGGGAGCACCGAGCAGTTGCAGCAGAGCGCGACCGCGCTGGAGCAGGCCGCCGATCAGGCCGGCGCGCTGGCTACCGCGCAGGACACGGCAGCCGCGGCGATCGGTTCGGTGATCCAACAACTTTCGGTGAACCAGGACCCGGTATCGGTCGGCGCGGTGAACACCCTGCACGGTGTGCAGGATCAGCTGAACGGCCATCAGTTCACGCCACAGATCCGTCAGCAGATCACCGATGGGCGCAATGCCGCGATCTCGATGACCGAGACGCTGCGCTCCCCCGGCAGCCCGCTACGGACCGCTCTCGACCAGGTGGGGAGCAGCGGCCAGCAATTGACCGACAAGCTGAACCAGTTGCGCAACGGCGCCCAGCAATTGGCCACCGGCAGCGCGCAATTGTCCAGCGGCATCGTGCAACTCGATGACGGAGCCCACCAGTTGAAGTCCGGCACCGTGCAGCTCAAGGACGGCTCCCACGAGTTGGCCACCAAGCTCGGCGACGGCGCCAAGCAGGTGCCGACGTGGAGCGAGCAGCAGAAGCAGGCCATCGCCGACACCATTGGCGGGCCGGTGAACCTGGATTCCTCGCATGAGAACGGCGCCCCGAACTTCGCCACCGGCATGGCCCCGTTCTTCCTGACGTTGGCACTGTTCTTCGGCGCGCTCGTGCTGTGGATGGTGTTGCGGCCCTTGCAGAACCGTCCGATCGCGGCCGAGGTACTGGCCATCCGCGTGGTGTTCGCCAGCTATCTTCCGGCGGCGGTCATCGCACTGTTCCAGTCGGTCATCCTGTACTGCGTGGTGCGGTTCGGCCTCGGCATGCAGGTGTCGCACCCGGTGGCGATGCTGGGCTTCATGATGTTGATCTCGCTGGCCTTCGTCGCCGCGACGCAGGCCATCAACGCCTTGGTCGGTCCGGCGGTCGGGCGGGTGCTGATCATGGCGCTGCTGATGCTGCAGATGGTCAGCGCGGGCGGTATGTACCCGGTCGAGACGACGTCGAGACCATTCCAGGTCCTCCACACGTTCGACCCGATGACGTTCGGCGTCAACGGACTTCGGCAGCTGATCCTCGGCGGTATCGACGGCCGGCTGTGGCAGGCCATCATTGTGTTGGCATGCATCTGGATCGGCTCACTGGGCATTTCGAGTCTGTGTGCCCGCCGTAACCGGACCTGGAACCTGATCCGGCTCCTCCCCGCCATCAAGATGTAGGGCGGTAGGAGTCACCCGTCCGTCGCGGGCGCCTAACCCAGGCTGACGGTGCCGTCGGCGTTGATGCGCCAGCCCGGATTATGTGCGATCTCCCAGATGACGCCGTTCGGATCCTGGACGTGCGCGTGGAACACCCCGCCGAACTGCCCGGGCTGCGGGGGTTTGAGAGTGGTACCGCCTGCACCGGTCATGGCGGTCGCCAACGCGATGACCTCGGCCTGACTGTCCACGTTGTGCGCCAACGTGATTCCGCTGACCTGCGAGTGATCGGCCGCCTGTGCAAGATCGGCGTTGAACTTCTCGGCGAGGAAGAAGCCCAGCAGCTGGCCCGGCGCCGTCTGGTAGAAGATGATCTCCCCCGGCACATCGAGCGTCGGCGTCCAGCCGAGCGCGTCGTAAAACCGCCGGGTGGCATCGAGGTCAACCGTCGCCAGGGTGAAGAAGTGCAGTCGCTGCTCCATCACCCCAGGCTACGTAGCCCCACCGACACTCCGGCTAGAGCAAACAGACGCCGGCGACCAGGAGTCCGACGACCTTGATCAACTCCAATGCCACGTACACGTAGTGACCGCGAGAGCGGGGTCCGACGCGTCCGGCCAGCACTTCATCGGACCGGCGGTTCAGCCCGGGACGCACGGCCACCAGCTGCACCGCCAAGGCGCCGACGACCACGACGAACGCGGTCGTGACGGCCGCCGACGGCTGATTCAGGAAGGCCGCCGGCACAAGTACCGCGGCGAACACCAGCTCGACGGCGTTGAGCGCCCGGAACACCAGGCGGCCGATACCGAGGCCGATCGGCAGGGTGACGTTCGGCGCACGGAACTTGAGCGGAGCCTCCAGGAAGGAGATGGCGAGCACCATCCCCAACCAGACGAAGGTGACGGCAACCTGGACCGCTGTCGGAGTACTCATCGCAGGCGAGGCTAGACGGCCAGTGGGCTGAACGCTTCGAACCAGATGCGGTCTCGCGGTACGCCGGCCGCCCCGAGCTGCCCGACGGCCGCTTCCATGAACGGCGTCGGGCCGCAGATGTAGACGTTGGCGTCCGACGGAAAATCAATGGCGCTCAGATCGATTCGGCCACGTCGGTCCGGCTCCACCAGCGGATAGCCGTCCGGCAGTCCGTCGTACCACGTGTGCAGCGTCGCACCCGGAATCCGCGCGACCAGATCGGCCAGTTCGGCGCGGTGCGCGTGACTTGCGCGGGTGCGGTCGCAGTGCACCACGGTCACCGGACGGGCCGGCTGCTCCGCCGCGATGAAATAGAGCATGCCCAGCACGGGGGTGATCCCGATGCCCGCCGAGATCAGCAGCAGCGGGGTCTCCGCGGGACTGTCGAGGGTGATGTCGCCGAACGGGTGGGAGACCTGCAACTCGTCGCCTTCGAACACATACTCGTGCAGGTACGACGACACCGCACCCTCACGGCGCACCGAGATGCGCCATCGATCATCCGCACCGGCATGCGACAAGCTGTACTGCCGAATCTGCCGGGCACCGTCCGGCAGCTGAACCGCCACCGAAATATATTGTCCCGGAGCGAAGTCCGGAAGTTTGCCGCCGTCGGCGGCGGCCAGCCCGAAGGCCACGGTCAGCGGCGACTGCTGCACCCGCTCCACCACCTTGACCGGCATCCAGACGTGTTCCGGACCGGTTCCCGCCGCCTCGTACAGTTCACGTTCGCGGCCGATCAGCGTGTCGGCCATCGACCAATAGACCGCGGTCCACGCATCCGCCACCTCCGCAGTCACGACATCGGCACCGAGCACCTCGACGATCGCCGCGAACAGGTGCTCATAGACCACCGGATACTGCTCCGGCGCCACGCCCAGCGACGCGTGCTTGTGTGCAATCCGCTCGATGACGTCCATCCCGGGAGCCTCAGGATCGACCAGCAGCGTGGCGTACATCGCGACCGAACCGGCCAAGGCCTTCTGCTGCGACCCGTTTGCCTGGTTGCCGCGGTTGAACAAATCCCGCTCCAACTCGGGATGCGCCGCGAACAGCCGGCGGTAGAAAACCGGTGTGATGTCGCCGATCGCACCTCCGACAACCGGCAGGGTGGCCTTGACAACCTCGGCCTGGGCCCGTGACAACGAGGACGTAGACAGCATGGCAGAACCTTTCACTTCGTCGTGAATGCGTTAGCGCGACCTGGACCGAAGAGTTCCGATGCCCGTCCTTCACCTGCCCACCACGCTATTTAAATAAGCATTATCCGTGCAAGTATTACGCCTAGTGAGCTACGACACAACGTAGTACCAGTAGTCCCGCTCGGCCGTGGCTCCGATTCCGCGAATCCATCGGCCCGATGTTTGACCACGCCGCAAGGCGGCAATGAACTAGACATGTTCAGTGACAAGTTGATTCCCCTCCTGGCGGCCGGAGCGTTTGCATCGGCTGGCGTGGCCGCCTCATTCGTCTCAGCCGATATCGTGCCGAGCACCGTGGGCGCCCATCCGGTGCTGACCAGCTACCCGCTGCAGCCCGCCGATGATCCCGGCCCCGGGCCGGGCGGCGGCGGTTGCGTCAACGGCCAGTGTGGTTCCGGTGGTGTGAACGGTGGACCCGGAGGCGGCCCGGGAGGTGCCGGCTGCGTGCCCACTCAATGGGGCACGGCCTGTGGTTCCGGTGGCGCGAACGCCGGTCCTGGCGGGATTCCCGGCGGCAGCGGCTGCATTCCCGGAGTCGGCTGCGGCGGCGGCCACGGCTAGACGTCGCCAACTCCGGCCGCGCGACGAGCAACCTGTCGACTGCGCTGGTGCGTCAGGGAAAACCCGAAACTCCTTGGCGCACCAGCGCATCCAGCAGTTGGGCGGCTGGCCCGGGCCTGCCTGACCGTACCCGTCAGGGCTGCGCGACCTGCTCGCGAATCTCCCGCAGGGTCCGCTCCAGGATGCGGGAGACGTGCATCTGTGAGACCCCGATCGTGTCCGCGATCTGCCGCTGCGTCTTCGACGCGAAGAACCGGAGGTAGAGGATCCGTTGTTCGCGCACCGGCAGCGACTGCAGCACCGGTTTGACCGATTCGCGGTCGGTTATCCGCTCGAACCCGTCGTCGACATCACCGAGGAGTTCGGCGAGTGACTGCGGGTTGTCATCGTTGTCGACGACGGGCGTGTCGAGCGATTGCGGTTGATAAGCGTTGGCCGCCAACAGTCCGTCGAGGATCTGTTCCGGCGTAACGGACAACGCCTCGGCGAGTTCTCGGGTATTCGGCGTGCGGCCGAGGCGTTGCGTCAATTCCGTTGTCACGCCCTTGATTTGCTGACGGATGTCGCGAATGCTCCTCGGCACGTGGACTTTCCAGCCATAGTCACGGAAATGGCGGCGCAACTCACCCATGATGGTAGGGACAGCGAAGGCGACAAAGCCGGCCCCGTTGTCGGGATCGAAGCGGTTGACCGCTTGGATCAGGCCGACCCGGGCCACCTGGACGAGGTCGTCGAGGTTCTCGCCCCTGCCGTCGAAATGGCGAGCCAGCCGGTCCGCCAGCGGGCAGCACCGCAGCACGATGTGGTCGCGCTGCCGAATGAATTCGTCGGATTCTGCCGAAAGTGTGCGTAGCTTGGCCACCATTTCCGGAACGTCCGCATACTCGTCGGCGTAACGGACCCCTCCGGGTAAACGCTTCTCCAGCAACGAAGTTGACATGAACGTGCCTTCCCCAGGCCCACAACACGCATCGGGAGATCCGGCTCCCCGAGCATCGCCTCGGCGCCGCGGCATGCGCGTTGTTTCCACCAGTCAGGTGGACCGGCAATCTGCCGTCACCGATCGCCACCTACGGCAACTTATACAGCCGCGCCCAAATCTGGACCGCGGCCGCATACCCGACAGGTAGCTCTCAGCTTCCGTCGCTTCGGTCTAAGCAACTGCGCCATATGGGCGCTGTAACCGACCTTACCGCCGAACCGAACGGGGCACCACCGCAGCGCCCCTCCGGCGCACCATAACGGCTGGTCAGACGACAAAAAACATATCTGGCAGAACAGGTTTGGCCGGCAACGGCCCAGGGTATGCCCCCCAGCGGCATAGCGAACAGCTGAAAACCCTGACAGGAACGGCCTTTTTCGATGGCAGTGTGCATTACCTGCGGAACAGATTGCGACCAGTCGTTCACCGTCAACTGGAACGGACGCAGCGCGAGCTTCGACTGCATCGAATGCATGGCCACCATGGTGGCGCCGATGTGCCGCCACTGCGGATGCCGAATCTTGGGCCACGCGTTGCGAATCGATGGTCGCCAGTACTGCTGCGATCATTGCGCGCAAGCCGGCGACCACCTTGCCAAGCCGTCGGCGAATACCGACCGTTGGCAATTCGGAGAGCGGACGATCAACTCCTTCCCGCGCGAGTGACGCCAGGTTGGTTTGACCGTCGGCGTGCGGGGTAACCACGCCGTATTCGTCGACCGCAATGGAGCGACCCGACCGGTGAGCCGAAGATCGGTGGTTCCGCCATGAAGACAATCATGTACTGCACTGCCGCGGCTGTGCCGTTGACCGCGCTGATATTGGCTGTGCCGGCCGGCGGCGCACCCACGCAACCCTGTCCGGATGTTCAAGTGGTATTCGCGCGCGGCACCATGGAACCGCCGGGGGTGGGGACGGTCGGTCAGGCTTTCGTCGACGCGCTCACCGCACGGGCCGCGGGCCGGACCGTCGACGTGGCCCCGGTGAACTACCCGGCCTCGCTCGACTTCGCCACCGCGGCGGACGGTGTCGTCGATGCGACGAACCGGGTCCAGAGCACCGCCTCGGTCTGTCCCACCACCAAGATCGTGCTCGGCGGGTATTCCCAGGGCGCCGCGGTAGCGGCCTACATCACCGAGGACGCCGTCCCCGCGGGCGTCACCCTGCCGATGGGCATCACCGGCCCGATGCCGGCATTCGTGGCGGACCATGTGTCGGCGGTCGTTCTCTTCGGCAAGCCGTCGTCCGGCTTCCTGCAGATGGTGTACACGGGTGCGCCTCCGATCACCGTTGGCTCGCGCTATGTTTCCAAGACTCTGGACCTCTGCATCGCCGATGACCCGATCTGCGCGACGGGAGGCGGCGACAACGCCGCCCACATGGCGTACGCCGACAACGGAATGGCCGACCAGGCAGCACAATTCGTCATGAGCAAGCTCGGCCGTCCCGCTGGGCAACCCCGTGTCGAGCAGGCCGCGCCGCGCTGATCAGCGGTCCGTCAGCAGCGGAAATTCTTCAGCTTCGACGCGCTGCGTGTGGTCCTCGGTCGCCTGCTGCAAGTCGGTCAGCGCGTTCTCGAATTCCGCTGACGCCAGGTCCAGCTGCTCCACGTGGTCGAGCTGCTCTTTGGTGTCGTCGGCCTCGTCGCGCAACGACTCCACTACCGGCGCGCGCCGCACTCTGGAATGCACCAGCAGCTCCTCGGTGACTTCCTGCGCCGTCAATGCCGCACGCAGTTCGGCGAAGTACTGCTGACGCTGGGTGACGTCCGCCGCGTCCAGCGTCTTGGCGAACAACTTGCGCGTCGTCAGGTGCTGGGCTTTCACGTAGTCGATGACGTCATCGTTGGCGGTCGTCGACACGAGTGTCATGGGATCCCCTCCAAGATTGTCTGCCGGGCGTATCCAGGTACTGCTACCCAGCGCGCGGCGAGGTAAACGCCGCGTTACTCCTGGGGCCCGTCGCCGACGCCCTCGTCCGGTGGCCAGTGCTGCCCCTGTGACACCGCACCCGGGTCGGCGAAGTCCCCGCGCGACAGCGGCACCCACTGCTCGCTGGCGGCGGCCTGCTCGGCGGGGAAATCTTCCAGATCGCCGAACGGCTGCGCATCCCACATCTCGAAGGTCAGTGGCGTTCGCAACCAGCTGTAGAGCAGCAGGTACGTCGCTTCGAGGGAATCGAGGTGCGTGCGTTCCCAACCGTGGCTACCGTCGAGGCCGAATCCGACCAGGGCCGCGCGGGTGGCCGCGCCGGCTTCGATGGCCGCCGCCACGTCCGACCGGTAGTACCGGAAGATGTCGCGGGCGTATGTGATGCCCTTCTCCTGGGCCAGCCGGCACAGCTTGCGGGTCAGGTAATAATCGAACGGCCCGTGCATATCGGCCATCGGGATGGTGACGCCGTGCTCGAGGGAATGCTGGCCGGGCGCGCATACCGCGTTGTCGACCGAGACCAGTTCCGCGACGTCGGGCGGCAGGCCGTGACTGGCACCGTGGCCGACCTCCTCGGTGATGGTCACCATGAGCGTGGTCCGGTGTGGCAGCACGATATTGCGCTCGGCGACCACCTTGGCCAGCGTCAGGGCAACGGCCACGCCGGCCTTGCCGTCGAGGTGCCGAGAGACGACGAAGCCGTCTTCCGTCAGCTCTGGGCTGGCCACCAATGCGACGAAGTCGCCGACGTTCAAGCCCAACTGCTCGAGGTCCGCGCGCGTCGACACATTGCGGTCCACCCGTACTTCGACGTCGTCCCAACTGGTCGGCTGCGTGTCGATCTCGTCGCCGAACGCATGCCCACTCGCCTTGAGCGGCATCACCGTTCCGGTGAAGAACCGATCGGCGTCGTCGGGCAGGATCCGCACCCGCGCGCCGGTGGCGAAGCGTGCCGAGAAGGTGCCGACGGGCACCAGCGCCAGCCGGCCGTTGTCCTTGAGTTCGCGCACCATGCAGCCGATGGTGTCGGAGTGCACCACGATGGCGCGGTCGGTGGTCTGCGACCGCCCTGGCAGCTCGGCGATGAGTGCGCCGCGGCGGGTCAGGGTGAACGGCACACCCAATTTGGTCAGGATCTGGCCGATCAGTTGCATCACGGCGTCGGTGCGCCCCGACGGGCTCGGCGTCTGCAACAGCGCCAGGAGCGTGTCGACCATCCAGCCGCGGTCCTCCGGCGACATCTGGACGTTCTCGGCAGCATCGGGCTCAGTCATCATGCCTCCAGTACAGCAATTCCGCGTTCAACAAGCACATTCGATCTCGTCGAGCCATTCAGTGATGCTCGATCGGATCGGGGTGCCAGGCCCACGGGGTGGCCGCCGTCCGCGGAAACAGGAGGTCGATGAACGCCTGCGCGGTGGGGCGCGGCTCATGATTGGCCAGGCCTGGACGCTCGTTCGCCTCGATGAACACGTAGTCCTCGCCGTGCACCGTCGGCACGATCAGATCGATACCGGTCACCGGGATGTCGATGGCGTCCGCAGCCTCCACCGCCACCCTCGCCAGCGTGGGATGGATTTCGTCGGTGACGTCGTGGATGGTGCCGCCCGTATGCAGATTCGCCGTGTGCCGAACGATCAGGTGTTCGTTGGCGGGCAGGACGTCCTGCAGCTCCCAACCCTCCTTGTGCACGGTGTCGTCGGTGATGCTGTCCAGGGGGATCTCCGACTCCCCGTGCGTGGCAACGGCTCGACGCCGGCTCTGCGCCTCGATCAGCTGGCGGACGGTGTGGTTGCCGGTACCGATCACTTCCGGTGGCCGGCGGACGGCCGCGGCGACCACCTTGCCTCCGATGACGACGACACGCAGGTCCTCACCTTCGCACCGCTCTTCGATCAATACGTCGGGGCAATGCTGCCGCGCGAGGCCGATCGCCTGGTACAGCTCGTCAGCAGTGGTGACGCCGACGGTGATGCCCCTGCCCTGTTCGCCACGCGCGGGTTTGACGACGGCTGTGCCCACCTTCTCCAGGAAACGGACGTCTTCGTCGGTGAACGTCGCGGTGCAGCCTTCCGGAATCCGGATACCCGCGTCGGCGACCACCGACCGGGCCACCCGCTTGTCATCACACCGGCTCATCGCGACGGCATTGGTCAGTTCGGACAGGGATTCGCGGGTCACCACGCTGGTGCCGCCGTGGGTGAGCCGCAGGTAACCGCCCGGAGCGTCGAGTACGTCCACCGCGATGCCGCGCATGATCGCTTCGTCGGCGATGATGCGCGCGTACGGATTCAGATGTGCCAGTTGCTCTTCCGGTTTGATCGGCGCGAACAACGGTTCGTTGATCGCGTTCTTGCGCTTGATGCCGAGAACGGCCGGGACGCGGGTGAAACCGATGCGCTCGTACAGCGCGATGGCGCCGTCGTTGTCGTGTAGCACCGACAGGTCCATCTGGGACCGCCCACGGCGGATGAACTCCTCGATCAACGAGCGCACCAGTAGGCCGCCGGCGCCGGGCCGGGCCGCGGTCGGCTCGACCGCCAGGCACCACAGGCTGGAGCCGTTCTCGCGGTCTCCGAACAGCTGGCTGTGATCAATGCCGGTGACGGTGCCGACGATCTCACCGGTCTCGTCATCCACCGCGACCAAATACACCACCTGGGGTGCGTTCTGGCTGTTGGACCACATCAGATCGCCGTCGGCGGGCACCATGTGATTGCGCAGGTAGATGTGATTGATCGCGACACAGTCCTCGAACGAATTGACCGGCCGCACAGACAGTCCCGGGACATCGGGCGGTCGGTATTGTGCGGGCACGGTCAGGTCGAGCCGGTAGGTGAAGCTGGGGTCGATGAAGAATTCGTGGGGATGCAGCGCGACGAAGACGTGCGGCGCATCGAGGTACATCCCGATGTCACGGCGCCCGCTGCCCTCCTCGCGGAGCGCCGTGCCGAACTCGTCGGGGTCGTGGAAGGTCTGACCGAAAACCAGCCGTCCCCAACCCATGTCCTGTACGACACCCTCGGCTGTGCCGCCGGTGTCCATGGTCATGATCGCCGCGCCCCGTCGACGTGCTGGGCCAGCCAGAGTTCCAGCAACCCGATCTGCCACAACGGGTTTCCGCGTAGCGGGGTGAGACTGCCGTTTGGATCGTGGAGCATCTGGGTGACCACCTCCGGTGCGAACAGGCCGCGGTCGCGCGCGGCGCGGCTGTGCAGCGCATCGCGGACCAGGTCCAGATAGGGCCCGGCGAGATGCTTGAGCGCGGGGACGGGAAAGTAGCCTTTGGGCCGATCGATGACCTCGGCCGGAATGACCTTGCGCGCAGCGTCTTTCAGCACACCTTTGCCACCCTGCGCGGTCTTCAACTCCGGCGGGCACGTCGCGGCGAGCTCGACCAACTCGTGGTCGAGGAAGGGCACGCGACCCTCCAGACCCCAGGCCATGGTCATGTTGTCGACGCGCTTGACCGGGTCGTCGACGAGCATGACGGTGGTGTCGAGCCGCAGTGCCCGGTCGGTCGCGGTGGCCGCTCCGGGATGGGTGAAGTGCTGGAGCGCGAACGCACCCGCGGAATCGTGCTCGAGTCGCCACTGCGGTTGCAGCAGCCGGTTGACGGCGTCGTGACTGCGGTCGAAGAATGCGGCGCGGTAACGACCCAGCGCGTCGGCGGGATCGTTGTCCACCGCGCCCGCCATCGGCGGGTACCAGTGGTAGCCGGCGAAGATCTCGTCGGCGCCCTGCCCGGACTGTACGACCTTCACGTGTTGGCTGACTTCCTGCGACAGCAGGTAGAACGCCACGCAGTCGTGACTCATCATTGGCTCGCTCATGGCGTCGATGGCACCTGAGAGCGCGGGCAACATGCGTGACGAGTCGACCCGGATCTGGTGGTGGTCGGTTTCGAATTGGCGGGCGATGACGTCCGAATACTTGAATTCGTCGCCTTCCTCACCACCTGCCGCCTCGAATCCGATGGAGAACGTGGCCAGGCCGTGCTGGCCGGCTTCGGCGAGCAGACCGACGATCAAGCTGGAGTCCAGCCCACCGGACAGCAGGCAACCCACCGGCACGTCGGCGACCAGGCGGCGCTCGACCGCGGTGCGCAGTGCCGCCAGCACCGCGTCCCGCCAGTCGTTCTCGGTCCAGTCGGCACGCTCGACCGACCGCTCGAAAACCGGTTCCCAGTACGTCGTTTCCGTACGTTTGCCATCGCGCTCGATGCGCATGACCGTGCCCGGCGGTAGCTTCTGCACACCACGCAGAATGGTGCGCGGGGCGGGCACGACCGAATGAAAGCTCAGATAGTGCTGCAGCGCAACAGGATCGAGTTCGGTGTCGACTCCGCCCGCGGCAACCAGAGCCGGCAGCGAGGATGCGAAGCGCAGGGCTCCCCCGGCGGCCTCACACCAATACAGGGGCTTGACCCCCAGCCGGTCGCGGGCCAGCAACACCCGGCCCGACTCCATCTCCGCGACGGCGAACGCGAACATCCCGTAGAGGTGCTCGACGACGCGCTCACCCCACTCCTGATATCCCTTCAGCACGACCTCGGTGTCGCTGTGCGAGAAGAAGTGATACCCCTTGCTCGAAAGTTCCTGGCGCAGTTGGGGATAGTTGTAGATGCACCCGTTGAAGACAACGGTGAGGCCGAGCTCCGGATCGTGCATGGGTTGATGCCCGTGACTGGACAGATCGATGATGGCCAGACGCCGGTGGCCGAGCGCCACCCCGTCCCGTACCCACAATCCGCTACTGTCCGGGCCCCGCGGTGCCATCCGGTCGGTCATGGCAGCAACTGCCGCCAAATCAGCACCACGGCCCCAGGCGATTTCGCCGGCAATGCCGCACATGGTTGGAAGTCAGCTCCCTTGGTGGACGTCTCCGGTTCCACCGTACCCGATGTTCACCGCAGACGTAACGATCATTCAAATATGCTCTGCTGCACTATGTTTGCTCGCCAGGGTGGCAGCGATCCGATTGACGGCCAGGAAAATGGCCGGTCCGCGTACCCCGCTCCGGCAGTGTCATCTGGGTTTTCTCGTTGATTTCCAATCGATTTCGTGAGGCCAGGTCCGGTTAGCCGGCTACCGCCCTGTGCGGTAGCCGACTAACCTCGTCAAAATGTCTGTGCCACTGCCCTATTGGCGAGTGGAATGGCAAGCGGAATCTGCACCGGGGACCATCACCGTCGTCGCTCCCGCGCCGGTCGCCGCCACGTGCCGAATCCAACGTATTGAGTTATCGCTCGCGTCCGTCAAGGACTGCTCCCCTCCATGGCTCCGCCCGGTCAGCCGAGGACACACCCGCTGCCCTCGTCCTTACCCGTACCCAGCACCCCGCCGAGATAAACCTCGAGCCGCAAACTCCGGCCGAATCGCAGGCACACTTGTCAGGTGATCGATTTCCGCGGGTACCTGCTGGTCGCCGCCCTGCTCGCCACCACTGCCCTGACCCTGGTACTCGGAATCACCGATCCGGCGGCGCCGCTGTCCTATCCGACCTGGTTCCTGGTCTGGAACATGTTCTTGGCCTGGATTCCGATGCTGTTCGCCGCCGCCTTTGCCGCGGTGGCGCGGCGCGGGTGGCTGCTTCCGCTGGGGCTCGGCTGGCTGGCGTTCCTGCCGAATGCGCCGTATCTCGTCACCGACCTCGTGCATCTGGGCGAGCAGGACGAGCTGTGGCGCCACGTCCTGCAATACGGGTTCGCCGCGTGGACCGGAATCCTGCTGGGCACCGTGTCGCTGCTGCTGGTGCACAAGCGCATCGATCGCGAGTTCGGCCCCATCTGGGGTTGGCTGACGGTGGTCATGTCCGTGGGACTGTGCGCGATCGGTGTGGTGATCGGCCGGTTTCAGCGGTGGAACTCCTGGGACCTGGTCACCCGACCGCACGCCGTCGTGGCGGCCACGTTCGAGTGGGTGCGCTCACCGCTGTCATACGTGCAGTCCACCGGGGTCGGACTCGCCGTCGCCGCGTTCTTCGGATTGGCCTACCTGGTCATCTGGGCGCTGAGCGGTCTGCGGTTCAGCGCGAATCCAGGAAGGTGATGACCGCCAGCACCCGGCGGTGATCCTCACCCGTGTCGGGCAGGTTCAGCTTGCCGAGAATGCTGCGCACGTGTTTCTCGACGGTGCCTTCGGTCACCCACAGCTGGTGCGCGATGCCGGCGTTCGACCGGCCTTCCGCCATCAGGGCCAGTACTTCGTGCTCACGTTCGGTCAGCACGGCCAACGGGTCTTCCCGGCGTTGTGCCGCGAACAGTTCCTGTACCAGGGCGGGGTCCACCACCGAGGCGCCGCCGGTGATGCGGTGAAGCGTTTCCAAGAAGTCGGTCACATCGATGACGCGGCTCTTGAGCAGGTATCCGATGCGCTGGCCGCCGCTGAGCAGCTCCATCGCATGCTCGACGTCGACGTGCGCCGACAACACCAGGATCGCCACGTTCGGTAGCTCGCCGCGGATCACCTTGGCGGCGTCCAGGCCCTCGGTCGTGTGCGTCGGGGGCATCCGGATGTCCGTCACCACCAGGTCGGGAACCGTCTCCCTGACCAAGGTGAGCAGCTCGCCACTGTCACCGGCCTGCCCGACGACGGTGAAACCCGCCCCGGTGAGCAGGCTCGCCACCCCTTCCCGAAGCAGCACGTCATCGTCGGCGACGACGACACGCGTCCCCTCCCGTGCGCCTACTGCGTCCACGTATGTCCTGTTCGTCTCGACCCATGGCCGCCGTGCCGTCAGACGCCGGACGTGCCGCTCATCGCGTTCATCTTGCCTGGCGGTCGGCGGGCATCGCGCACCGTCCTGTGAATGAGCCCCTGACCAGCTGGCAGGGGGCTCGTGTTGCAGCTAGCCCTACCCCGAACTTGGGCGCTGGCAGCGACGACACCGACGACGTTCCGGAGCACTCTGAAGAACAGCCGCACACGGCCAACCGAAGTCATCACAACGTCGAAAGCTGGTAGAGGACAATGCATATCACCCGCACCCGGATCATCCCGCTGGCTGCGACGGCCGCCGCGGCCCTGGCCATCATCGCCGCCCCGACCGCCGCGGCCGCGACCCTGCCCACCGGATCCACCGTCACCCAGAGCAACGGGAACGCGCAGATCGTGGCCACCCCGGGCCCGGCCGCCCAGGAAGCGGGTCAACTGCAGCAGCCGTTCGGCGGCGACTACGGCTTCCTGCTGTTCCGTAACCACTGACCTGATCCCCAGCCCACCTGTACCCACCCGTCCGACCCGAAAGCGAACACCGATCATGAAGAACACCCTGAAGCGCGTCACCGTGTGGTTGTCCATCGCCGCGGTCGGCGGAGCCCTCGTGGTGGCACCCGTCGCCGCCGCGGACACCAACCCGACCGTCCCATCCGGCACCGACACCTACAGCCAGTACCAGAACGGCAACCACGACTCGAACGCACCGGCAGGCCACGTCGATCAGTCGTTCTGACGCTTCGGCCAACTCGCCGTCGGCGGCGCCCTGACCGCGGTTAGGGTCGTGACGAGATCAGGCGACCTGGCGGGAGGCGGCGGATGAATCCGGCACGATGGAATCCGGCCGTCTCCACCCCGCCGTGGTACGTCGGGCTGCTGGTTGCCGCGGGCCTGATCGCCGCCGAGGTCGCGGTGGTGCGGTTGCTGCGCGACCCGCCGCCGCACAGCACCTACGCCATCGTCTTCATGTTCGGCGTACTGGTCATGAGCGCGGGCTGGGGCCTGGGCCTGTCGCTCCTGACCACGGTCGCCAGCGCCGTCGCCTATCTGCAGGTGCATCTGGACGGCGGCCCGCTCCTGCCCCTCAAGCCGATCGATGTCCTCACCCTCTCGGTGTTCGTGCCCATCGCCGGGATCGCGAATATCCTTGGCTGGCAACTGCGTAACCGGGCCCGCGACGCGCACCGGAGCTGGCAGGAGGCCAACGCCGCGCGCGCCGAGCTCGTCGCCTCCCGCGCCCGCATCGTCACCGCCGCCGACAACGCCCGCCGCGGCATCGAACGCGATCTGCACGACGGCGCCCAGCAGCGCCTTGTCACGTTGGCCCTGCAGGTTCGCACGCTCCAGATGGCGATCCCGGAGGATCCCGCCGAACTCCGGTCCCGC
>Ga0265327_10002865_pt1 | contig 17361 bp, 21 predicted proteins | sample 41621metaG_FD_202089 | JGI IMG/M metagenome (GOLD analysis project Ga0265327, IMG submission 202089) | Rhizosphere microbial communities from Carex aquatilis grown in University of Washington, Seatle, WA, United States - 4-16-21 metaG | ecosystem: Host-associated > Plants > Roots > Rhizosphere... | reverse complement strand
CGCGGAGCGGAGGCGGGCGACGATGGGGGAAGTGTCGGGGGCGTGCTCCGGCCTCGAAGGACAAAGCGCAGCTTGGCGGTCGGCGATCGATTGCGGGACCGCTGGCGCACCGTGTTACGCACCCCCAGCGACCCTCGCCGATGGCTTCGGGCCACTTCCCCCACTCCCGATGGTCGCGGGGGAAGAGGGGACCGGCGTTGCGGCTTGGAGGGGCGGAGATTGGCGCTCCACCTCTTCCCCCGCTTGCGGGGGAAGAGGGGGTTGGGTCAGAAGGTGAACTTGGCGGTGATGGCCAGGACCATGACGATCAGCACCAGGAAGGGCAGCTCGTTGGTCATCCGCCAGAAACGCTCGGAGCGGTCGCGGCGGCCGGCGGCGAAGCCGCGGCGGGCCGAGGACAGGAAGCCGTGCCAGCCGGACATGAAGATCACCCCGGCCAGCTTGGTCAGCATCCAGGGCGTCAGCAGGAATCCCCAGCCGTAGACGTTCCTGGCGTCCCACCAAATCAGCGCCAGGCCCAGCAGCCAGGCGACGACCATGGCCGGGTTCATGATGATGCGCAGAAGCTTCAGCTCCATGACCTTGAAGGTCTCGTCCATCTCCGAGCCGACGGCGGCCTTGGAATGGTAGACATAGAGCCTGGGCAGGTAGAGCTGGCCGGCCATCCAGGCCATCACGGCGACGATGTGAAAGCCCATCAGGACGTCGTGGGTGTTGGCGTGCATCAGGCGGGGGCTCCGCTGCTGGCGGGGGCCAGGCGCTGGCCGCACTGGCTGAAGGCGCCCGGGCAGCGGGCGTTGTCGGCGGTGACGCCGAGGCCGTCCAGGGCTTTGATCGCGGCGGCGGCCAGGCCCTCGACGAACACCTGGTCGGTCCCCACGGCGGGGGCGCGCAGGTAGGTCTGCATGCCCAGCTCCTCGGCCATGTGGGCGTATTCGATGTCCAGCTCGACCAGGGTCTCGACGTGTTCGGAGACGAAGGCGATGGGGTCGATCAGCACGCCGAGGCCCTCCTCGGCGGCGGCGGTGATGGCCTCCAGGATGGTCGGGCCCAGCCACTTCATCGGCCCGACCCGGCTCTGGTAGCACAGCCGCCAGTCCCAGCCTTCGCCGAGGCGCGCGGCGACGGCGGCGCAGGTGGCCTCGATCTGCCACTGGTAGGGATCGCCCTTGTCGATCACCGACACCGGCACCCCGTGGGCGGAGAACAGCAGCCGCACGTGCGGACGGCCGGCGGCCTCCCAGGCGCCCAGGATGGCGTTGGCGTGGGCCTCCACCAGGCCTTCGTTGGCGTACCAGCAGCAGAGCACGCTGGTGCGGCCGGGGCCCTTGTAGGCCTCCCGCCAGGCCTTCAGCGACGAGGCCGTGGTGGTGGTGGAGTACTGCGGATAGAGCGGGACCAGCAGGATCTCGTCCGGCCCGTAGGCGGCCACGGCCTTGGCGGCGGCGGCGGTGTCCGGCGACCAGTAGCGCATGGCGATGAAGGTCCGCACCTCGTCGCCGGCCAGTCGCCGCGCGAGGACGGCGCCCAGGGCGTCGGCCTGGGCCTTGGTTTCCTTCAGCAGCGGCGAGCCGCCGCCCATCAGGGCGTAGTTGGCCTGGGCCATGGTCTCGCGGCGCTTGGCGATGAACCAGGCCAGCGGCAGGCGGATTGGGGCCGGGGCGCCGATGATGGCGGGGTCCGAGAACAGGTTCTGCAGGAACGGGCGCACGTCCGCCTGGCCGTCGGGACCGCCGAGGTTGAACAGCACCACGGCGATGCGGCGGCTTGTGGCCCGCGCCGGACGGGCCGGAGGCTGGACGGACGCCACGCTCAGCGACCGGTGACGCGGTGGGCGACGCGGGCGATATGCTCCACCCGCGTGTCGGGGATCACCCCATGGCCGAGGTTGAAGATGTAGGGGCCGCCGCCCCATTGCTCGAGCAGCTGGTCGACGCGGCGGTCGAGAGCCTCGCCGCCGGCGCGCAGCAGCAGGGGATCGAGGGCCCCCTGGATGGTCACCGTCTTCTGCAGGCGCCGGCCGATGGCGGCGGAGGCCTGGACGTCGAGACCGACCCCCTGCACCCCGGCCCCGGCGGCGTATTCCTCCACCAGCGACCCGGCCCCGCGCGGGAAGCCGATGATCGGGGTGTCGATGCCGAGATCGCGCAGGCCCTTGACGATGGCGGCGTGCGGCCGCGTGACGATGCGCTCGAAAACGTCCTCGGGCAGCAGTTCCGCCCAGCTTTCGAAGAGCTGCAGGGCCTGGGCGCCAGCCTCCACCTGCATGGCCAGGTAGCGGACGGTGGCGTCGACCAGGACGGCGATCAGGCTGTCGAGCTTTTCCGGCTCGGCGAAGGCCATGGTGCGGGCGCGGACCCGGTCGGAGCCGCGGCCCTCGATCATGTAGGTGGCCACGGTCCAAGGCGCGCCGGCGAAGCCGATCAGGGCCCGCTCGGGCTCCAGGGCGGCGCGCACACGCTTGATCGTCTCGCCGATGGCCGACAGCCGTTCCGTCGACGCCTCGACCTGGTCGGCCATGGATTCGATCGATGGCAGCTCGCCCAGACGAGGCCCCTCGCCGGTCTCGAACCATACCCGCTGGCCGAGGGCGCCGGGGATCAGCAGGATGTCGGCGAAGACGATGGCCGCGTCGAAGGGAAAGCGGCGCATGGGCTGCAGCGTCGCCTCGGCGGCCATTTCCGGATCATGGCAGAAGGAGATGAAGTCCTGGGCCCGGGTGCGAAGCTGGCGATATTCCGGCAGGGACCGGCCGGCCTGACGCATGAACCAGATCGGCGGCCGATCCAGGGTCTCGTGGGCCAGGGCCCGCAGGAAGCGAGGCTGGTCGGCGGCGGGGGCGTCGAGCGGTTCGGAAAGGTCCATGGCGTCCTTAAACCGCCTAGCCCGAGCCGCCTCAAGCCCCGGTGTGAACGCCGAGCCCTCTTCAATACTTAAGAAAGTCTTAATTTGAACGAAGACGGTAGTTTGGCGGTGGATAACGGGGATGGATCGGGTCCGTCACCCGCTCCTGCGACAGTCTTACACAGGTCTGTCCCCAGGACGATCCGCCATGGCCGCCCCTGTGGATCGTGGGGACAAGTCGCAAGGCGTTGATGCGGCGCTCCCTTTGCCGGCGTTTCGCGCACAGGCGGTGGGGATCGCGGGGGACGGCGTCACACGGTGGGGGGGACCCGGACGCGGGATTCACCGGGGACTGGATCGGGGGACGCGATTGGGCGAAAACCGGCCTTCGTCCACCGACGGGAGGGCGGGGGTCTCGAGGGCCGGATTCCATGCACCGCGGGACGGCGACGGCGCCCCGATTGGTTAAGCAGAGGTTAACGATGCATCCACAGGAATCCCCAGGCCGTGCGACCGCCCGCGCCGCCGGGCGCCGCGGCGGATGCGGAGCGTCCAGGCCATGACCGCGTCCACGCGCCTGGCCACCTATTTCCACGTCCACCTGGTGTCGGACTCCACCGGCGAGACCCTGAACGCCATGGCGCGCGCCGTCTGCGCCCGGTTCACCAACGTCCTGCCCATCGAGCACATCTACGCCCTGGTCCGCTCGCAGCGGCAGCTCGAACGGGCGCTGGAAGAGATCGCCAACGCCCCGGGCGTGGTGCTGCACACCATCGTCGACGCCGGCCTGCGGGCGGCGCTTGAGGCGGGGTGCCAGCGGCTGGACATGCCCTGCATCGCCGCCCTCGACCCGCTGACCTCGTCCCTGTCGCGCTATCTGGGGGCGCCGCTGTCGACACGGACCGGCGCGCACCTGAAGCTGGACAACGACTATTTCAACCGCATGGACGCGCTCAGCTACGCCCTGGGCCACGACGACGGCCAGGGGGGCCAGGACCTGGAGCGCGCCGACGTGGTGCTGGTGGGGGTGTCGCGGACCTCGAAGACGCCGACCTCGATCTATCTGGCGCACCGGGGCGTGCGGGCGGCCAATGTGCCGCTGGTGCCGGGGGCCAGGCTGCCGGCGGCGCTGATGAACTCCACGGTGCCGGTGGTGGGGCTGATCGTGTCGCCCGACCGCCTGGTGCAGATCCGGCGCAATCGCCTCAGGACCCTGCACGAGGAGCGCGACAGCAGCTATGTCGACGTGGACGCCGTGCGCCAGGAGATCATGGACGCGCGGCGGCTCTATGAACGCCAGGGCTGGCCGGTGATCGACGTCACCCGCCGCTCGGTTGAGGAAACCGCCGCGGCGGTGATCAACTTCCTGTCGGGCGGCCGCGGCCAGGTGGAGCTGCTGGGGTGAGCGAGGGCGTGGCGGAGGGACCGCCGACGGTGACCCTGGCGTCGGTGAGCGCGTCCCGCGCGGCGGTCCTGGCCGGGGCGGGGGTCGCCTTCGACAAGGTCTCGCCGGGGGTGGACGAGGCGGCCGTCAAGGCCGGGCTGCTCGCCGAGGGGGCCAGCCCTCGGGACGTCGCCGACGCCCTGGCCGAACTGAAGGCGGTGAAGGTGTCGCTGGCGCGGCCGGGCCTGGTGATCGGCGCCGACCAGACCCTGGACCTCGGTGGGACCCTCTATGACAAGGCCGAGAGCCTGGACGAGGCGCGCGAGCGGCTGAAGGCGCTGCGCGGCCGGCGCCACCGGCTGCACGCGGCCGTGGTGGTGGCCGAGGCCGGCGAGCCGATCTGGCGCACCCTGGAAAGCCCGGTCCTGACCATGCGGCCCTTTTCCGACGCCTTCCTGGAAGGCTATCTGGCGCGCAACGGCGAGGCGGCGCTGACCAGCGTCGGCTGCTACTGGCTGGAAGGCGAGGGGGCGCAGCTGTTCGAGCGCATCGACGGCGACTATTTCGCCATCCTGGGCCTGCCGTTGCTGGGGCTGCTGGATTTCCTGCGGCGGCGGGGCGTGCTGGGGATATGAGCATGACGATCAGCGGGACGACCCTCGTGGCCGGGGTGGCCGGCGCGCCGGTGCGTCACTCCCTGAGCCCCGTGCTGCACAACGCCTGGCTGGCGGGCGCCGGGATCGACGGGGTCTATGTCGCCTTCAGCCCGCCGGAGCGCGGGTTCTCGGCCTTCGCGCGGGGCCTGAGGGGCGGGGCGATCCGCGGCCTGAACGTCACCGTGCCCTTCAAGGAAGAAGCCCTGGCCCTGGCCGACCAGGTCAGCGACCGGGCGGCGGCGGCCGGGGCGGCTAACCTGCTGCTGTTCGAGGCCGACGGGACGATCTTCGCCGACAATACCGACGGGGTGGGTTTGCTGGCCGCCTTCGCGGCCCAGGCGCCGGGGTTCGACCCGGCGGCGGGGCCCGTCGTGGTGTTCGGGGCGGGCGGCGCGGCGCGGGGCGCGGCGGCGGCCTTCCTGGCGGCGGGAGCGCCGGAGGTGCGCCTCCTCAACCGCACGGCCGAGCGGGCCGAGGCGGTGGCCGGCGCCCTGGGCGACCGGGTGCGGGTGGCGGCCGACGCGCGCGGCGCACTGCCTGACGCCAACGCGGTGATCAACGCCACGACCCTGGGCCTCGGCGGCGGGCCGGGGCCGGAGGCCGACTTCGCCACGGCGCCGGACTCCTGCGTGGTCATGGACATGGTCTACAAGCCCCTGCGCACGGAATTCCTGGCGCGGGCGGCGGCCCGGGGCCTGCGCACGGCGGACGGGCTGGAAATGCTGGTCGGCCAGGCGCGGCCGAGCTTTATGGCCTTCTACGGCGCGCCGCCGCCGGCGGGCGTGGACGTGCGCGCCCTGGCGCTGAACATCCTGGGGGAGGGGGCATGATCGTCGTCGGACTGACCGGATCGATCGGCATGGGCAAGTCGACCACGGTGGCGATGTTCGCCGCCGAGGGCGTGCCCGTCTACGACGCCGACGCCGAGGTGCACCGCATCTATGGCCCCGGCGGCCCGGCGGGCCCCAAGCTGGAAGCGGAGTTTCCGGGGGTCATGCGGCCCGACGGCTCGGTGGACCGCGCGGCGCTGAGCGCCAAGGTGGTGGGCGACGACGGCGCCATGAACCGGCTGAACCGCATCGTCCATCCCCTGCTGGGCGCGGGGCGGGCGGCCTTCTTCGAGAAGGCCGCCGCCGACAAGGCTCCGATCGTGGTGCTGGACATCCCGCTGCTGTTCGAGACCGGCGGCGAGAAGAACGTCGACGCGGTGGTGGTGGTCTCGGCCCCGGCCGACGTCCAGCGCGAGCGGGTGCTGGCCCGCGAAGGCATGACCGAGGCCAAGCTGGACGGCATCCTGGCCCGGCAGATGGCCGACGTGGAAAAGCGCGCCCGCGCCCACTTCGTCATCGACACCGGCCAGGGGCTGGAGAGCGCCCGCGCCCAGGTGCGCGACATCCTGGCCACCTTGCGCGCCCGCGCCGAAGCGGGCCATGCATAGGCCATGGCGCGCGAAATCGTTCTCGATACGGAAACCACCGGCCTCAGCCATAAGGACGGTCACCGCATCATCGAGATCGCCTGCGTCGAGGTGGACGAGGCCATGCCCACCGGGCGGCACTTCCACGTCTACATCGACCCGGAACGGCCCATCGATCCCGAGGCCGAGCGGGTGCACGGCATCTCCAACGCCTTCCTGGACGGCAAGCCCAAGTTCGCCGACGTGGAGATCGTCGATGAGTTCCTGAAGTTCGTGGGCGACGCCACCCTGGTGGCCCACAACGCCGCCTTCGACCGCGGCTTCATCAACGCCGAGCTGGAGCGCTGCGGACTGGCTCCGCTGCACGAGCGCCGCTGGGTCGACACCCTGTCGATGGCGCAGAAGAAGTTCCCGGGGATGTACAACTCCCTGGACGCGCTCTGTAAGCGCTTCAAGATCTCGCTGGCCGCCCGCGACAAGCACGGGGCGCTGATCGACGCCAGCCTGCTGGCCAGCGTCTATCTGGAGCTGCAGGGCGGGCGCGAGCGCTCCCTCGACCTGGCCCAGGTGTCGGCCCGCGACGCCGCCGGCGAGATCATCAAGGCCGCCTATGGCGCCCGGCCTCGGCCTCTGGCCGACCGCGTCACCGCCGCCGAACGCCAGGCCCACGTCGCCTTCCTGGCCGCCGAGCTGAAGGACAAGGCGGTGTGGCTGAAATACGAGGCCGTGGTCGTGGAAATCGGCGAGACCTGACCTGATCCTCTTCCCCCGCTTGCGGGGGAAGTGTCGCCAATGCCGACCCCGGCGAAGGCCGGGGGAGGCGGGCGACGATGGGGGAGGTGTCCGGGGACGCGCCCTGATCTTCGAGGACAAAGCGCGGCGTAGCGGTCGGCGACCGATTGCGGGGCCGCTGGTTCACCGTGTTACGCACCCCCATCGTCGCCCGCCTTCGGCATAGGCGACACTTCCCCCACTCCCGATGGTCGCGGGGGAAGAGGGGGTGGCTATGCGTTGCCGGTCAGGGGGCCGTCGGCCTGGGCCTTGCGCTGGGCGTAGATGCCGGCGAAGTCAAGGGGCTCGAGCATGAAGGGCGGGAAGCCGCCTTCCGCCGTCAGGTCGGAGATGATCCGGCGCGCGAAGGGGAACAGGTAGCGCGGGCATTCCACCATCAACACCGGCTCCAGGTCGGCCTCGGGCACGCCCAGGATCTGGAACAGGCCGGCGTAGACCAACTCGACGTGGAAGATGGTGTCCGGCTCGCGCAGGGCGCGGGCGGTGAGCTTGAGCTCGACCTCGAAGTAGCCGTCGTCGCGGCCGCGGGCGTTGAGCTCGACACCCAGGTCGATCTGGGGCTGGGGGCCGCCGGCGCGCAGGGACTCCGGCGCGTGCGGGCTCTCGAACGACAGGTCGCGGATGTATTGCGCGAGAATGCGGATGCCGGGGCCGCTATCGTCCTGGGCCGGGACGCCGATGTCGCTCATTTATCTAGAGATCCGTGGATGGCGTGACGAATGCGGATCAAGACGAAAGGTCAGGGCATTCGGGGAAGCGGGCTCGCTAACACGGGGCCGTCACCCACGCAACGCCGGCCCGACTGCAACGTCGGGGCCGCCGGCGCGTTGCAGTTCCTCAGGACGAACCGTCCGCGACCGTTTGGCGGCGCGCAATTGATTGGGCGCAATGCAGGACGTTCAGGCTGACGTCAGGGTCCGTCGGTACTATATGGATATCTTCATCTTCCCGGAGCACGCTCCTCGACCGTGACCACGCTCGAACTCATCATCCTGGCCGCCCTGGCGGGGGTCGTGCTTTTCCAGCTCTACGCCGTACTCGGGCGCAGGGTGGGGCGCGGTCCCGAGGACCTGCCGCAGGCCCAGACCGTGGGCGGGCCGCAGGATCTGGCCAAGCCGCTGGCGCCGCCGGCGGAAGAGGCCGGGCCGCTGACGGGCCTCGCCGCCCTGAAGGCCCGCGACCCGGGCTTCGACATCGGCCAGTTCCTGAACGGCGCCCGCTCGGCCTACCAGATGATCGTCAAGGCCTTCGCCGTCGGCGACCGGGCGGCGCTGAAGCCGCTGCTGTCGGACGAGGTGATGGGTCCCTTCGAGGCCGCCATCGCCCAGCGCGAGGCCGAAGGCCGCTCGGAGAGCGTCGATTTCCTGGCCCCGCCGCGCGCCGACTTCGAGGGCGTGGACGTGGTCGGCGACGTGGCCAAGGCGGCCGTGCGCTTCCTGGCCGAGTACCGCAAGCGCTCCAAGGGGCCGGAAGGCGAGGCGGTGGACGATCTGCGCACCGCCGAGATCTGGACCTTCGAACGCAATCTTAAGAGCCGCGACCCTAACTGGACGCTGATCCACGTCGACGCCGCGGAGGCGTAATGCGTTTTCAGTTCCTGTCAGGCCTGACGGCGATCGCCGCCGCCCTGACGCTTGCCGCCTGCGCCACCACCGAAGCGCCGAGCCGGGTGGCGGCCTATGCGCCGCCGACGGCGCCGCAGCAGCACCTGCCCCCGCGTCCCCTGGCCGAACCCCCGGCGAGCCCGCCGCACACGGCGCGCCCCGCGCCCTTCGCGGCCGAGTTCTCGCGCCTGCCCGGCTGGGCCGACGACGACCACGCCGCGGCCCTGTCCGCCTTCCAGACCACCTGCCGCGCCGCCCGCGACCCGGCCCTGGCCGAGGTCTGCCGCCGGGCGATCGCGCTGGGCCGGGTGGACGAACACCAGGCCCGCCGCTTCCTGGAGGCCAATTTCCGCCCCGAGGCGGTGCCCGAGGAGGGCCTGCTGACCGCCTATTTCGCGCCGGTCTATGAGGCGCGGAACATGCCGGAGGGCGAGTTCACCGCCCCGGTGCGTCCCCGCCCCGACGATCTGCCGACCGCCGACTGGACCTCCGGTCCCGGCGCACCCTACGCCGAACGGGCCGAGATCGAGGCGCGGCCGGCCCCGGACGCCCTGGCCTGGATGCGGCCCGAGGACCTGTTCTTCCTGCAGATCCAGGGGTCCGGCGTGCTGGTCTATCCGGGCGGCCAGCGGGTCAAGGCGCTGTTCGACGGGGTCAACGGCGCCAAGTTCCACGGCATCGCCATTCCCATGCGCGAGCAGGGGCTGCTGGACGACACCTCGGCGGAGTCGATCCGGTCGTGGCTGGCCAGCCACTCCGGCCGCCAGGCCCAGGCGGTGATGAATCTCAATCCCCGCTATGTGTTCTTCAAGATCGGGCCCGACGATGGCCTGGATCCGGCGGGGGCGGCGGGGGCGCCGCTGATCCCGGGCCGGACGGTGGCGGTGGACACCTCGCGCCACGCGCTCGGCGAACTGTTCTGGATCGACGCCTCGGCGCCGGCCCTGGCGGGAGCCTTCCCGACCTACCGGCGCCTGACCGTGGCCCTGGACGCCGGTGGGGCGATCAAGGGCGACGCCCGCGCCGACCTCTATCTGGGTCGCGGACCCGAGGCGGGCCTTGCGGCCGGGCGCGTGCGCCATACCTTGCGCCTGTACCGCCTCGCCCCGATCGATTCCCCGAGTTCCTGACCCGATGAAAAAGCCCGGCCCGCATGAGGACCTGCGCCTCTGGGCCGTGGTCGCCGCCACCGTCCGGCCGCTGCCGGGACGGACCATGCCCAAGCGCCCGGCGGCTGCCGCGCGGGGCAGATCGCCGTCATCCGCCGCTCCAGTCCAGTCCGCCGTTCCGCCGCCGGCAGCGAGGCCCGCGCCCGTGCAGACGCCGCATGCGGTCCCCGGCAAGCCCGCCCGGCGCGGCGTCCTGCCGCCGCCGGAGACCATCGAGCCGGGCCGCAAGCGCCGCATCGTGCGCGAGCGCGACCCGATCGCCGCCGTCATCGACCTGCACAACATGACCCAGGACGCCGCCCGCGCGGCCCTGACCGGCTTCATCCTGCGCGCCCGGGCCGACGGCGAGCGGGCTGTGCTGGTGATCACCGGCAAGGGGGCTCTGGGCGACGGCGTCCTGCGCCGCCGGGTCCCCGACTGGCTTGGCGAGCCGCCCCTGCGCGAGGCCGTGGCCGGCCTGTCGGAAGCCCACCGCCGCCACGGCGGCGAGGGCGCGCTCTACGTGGCGCTGCGGCGGTAGGGTCCCTCCCCTTCACGGGGAGGGACAGATCGCGCAGCGATCAGGGTGGGGAAGTCCGGAGCTTCCCCGGCATCCGCCACCCGTGGACGCCGCCAGATTTCCCCACCCCGGTCCTGCGGACCGACCCTCCCCATGAAGGGGAGGGAGGGCCGCTACTTCTTCCGCGAAGCCTTCTCGGCGATGCCGGAGACGCCATCGCGTTCGTCGAGCTTGGCGGCGACGTCGTCGAGGGTGACGCCGGCGGCGGCCAGGACCACCAGCCAGTGGTAGATCAGGTCGGCGCTCTCGGCGATCAAGGCCGGGTTGTCGGCCTGGACGGCGGCCAACGCCGCCTCCAGGGCCTCCTCGGCCAGCTTCTTGGCGGCCAGGGGCCGGTCGGCCAGCAGGCGGGCGGACCAGGAGGCCTTGGGATCGGCGCCGCGGCGGGCCTCGATGGTGGCGGTCAGGCGCTCGAGGGTCTTGGCGAAGTTGCTCATGCCGGAACCCTCAGGTCGGCGGGGAAGGGCGGGCGCATCGGGATGCCGGCGGCGGCCATGGCCTGCTTGGCCTCGGCGATGCTGATCTCGCCGAAGTGGAAGATGGAGGCGGCCAGCACCGCGTCGGCGCCGCCCTCCTGCACCGCCTCGACCAGGTGGCGGGTGTTTCCGGCCCCGCCGCTGGCGATCACCGGCACGCCCACGGCCGAGGTCACCGCCGCCAGCAGGGCGATGTCGTAACCGGTCTTGGCCCCGTCCTGGTCCATGGAGGTGAGCAGGATCTCGCCGGCCCCGCGGGCCACGGCGTCGACGGCGTATTCCACCGCGTCGAGCTCCACGTCGCGGCGGCCGCCGTAGGTGAACACGCCCCAGCGGTCGCCTTTCTTCTTGGCGTCGATGGCCACCACCACGGCCTGGGAGCCGAAGGCGTCGGCGCAGGCGGTGATCAGGTCCCGGTTCTCCACGGCGGCGGTGTTGATGGAAATCTTGTCGGCGCCGGCCAGCAGCAGGCGGCGGGCGTCTTCCACCTGCCGAATGCCGCCGCCCACGCCCACCGGCATGAAGCAGACGTCGGCGGTGCGCGCGACCACGTCGAGGATGGCGCCGCGGCCCTCGTGGCTGGCGGTGATGTCGAGGAACATCAGCTCGTCGGCGCCGGCGGCGTCATAGGCCCGGGCCTGTTCGACCGGGTCGCCGGCGTCGCGCAGCTCCAGGAACTGCACGCCCTTGACCACGCGGCCGTCCTTGACGTCCAGGCAGGGGATGACCCGGGCTTTCAGCATGGCATGGTTCCAAAGTCGGAGTGGCTGCCTTGCGCCCCCTCCGTCGCGCCGCGCCGCGCCGCGCCACCTCCCCCGCTGCGCCCTGGCGGGCTTGCATGGGAGGAGAGGAAGGACCCGGCCCTGATCTCCTCACCCGTGAAACGGGGGAGGGGGACCGTCCGGCGAAGCCGGAGGGTGGAGGGGGCGCAGGGCAGCAGCCGCGATCGTTTGCGCATGGTCTCTAGGCCGCCGCCGCCAGGGCTTCGTCGGCGTGGATCGTGCCGGCGTAGAGGGCGCGGCCCAGCACGGCGCCGGCGATCGGCGTGCCCTTGCGGGCGCGGACCTTGACGATGTCGTCGACGGTGGCCAGGCCCCCGGCGGCGATCACCGGGATGGACACGGCGTCGGCGATGGCGCCGAAGGTCTCGACGTTGAAGCCGGTGAGGGCGCCGTCGCGGTCGATGTCGGTGACGATCAGGGCCGAGACCCCCACGTCCTCGAAGCGGCGGGCGACGGTGAGGGCGTCCAGGTCGGTGTCTTCCAGCCAGCCCTGCACGGCGACCTTGCCCTTGCGCACGTCGACGCTGACGGCGATCTGCTCGGGCCATTCGCGGGCGGCGGTCTTGACCAGCTCCGGGTCTCGCACGGCGGCGGTGCCCAGGATCACGCGGCTGACGCCAGCCTCGATCCAGGCCTCGACATTGGCCAGGCTGCGGATGCCCCCGCCAAGCTGCACCGGGATCGACACCGCCTCCAGGATCGCCTTGACCGCCGTGTCGTTGATGGCCCGCCCCTCGGCCGAGCCGTTGAGGTCGACCACGTGCACCCACTCGAAGCCCAGCTTGGCCCAGGCGCGGGCCTGGTCGGCGGGGTCCTTATTGAACACCGTGGCGGTGGCGAAATCGCCGTGCACGACGCGCACGCACTCACCGTCCTTCAGATCGATGGCCGGGTAGAGGATCATGGGCGCCACTCCAGGAAGTTGGCCAGAAGGCGCTGGCCGGCGGCCTGCGACTTCTCCGGGTGGAATTGGACCCCCGCCATGTTGTCCCGCTGGACGGCGGCCGTGAAGCGCCCGCCATGGTCGGTCCAGGCGGCGATGTCGGCCTCGTCTTCCGGGAAGAAGGCGAAGGAGTGGGTGAAGTACATGTGCGTGCCCGAGGGCAGGCCGTGGAAGAGCGGCCCCGCGAGGCTCCCGTCAAGGCTGTTCCAGCCCATGTGGGGAATCTTGAAGTGCGATTGCGTCACCGTGAGGCGCCGCACCTTGCCCTCGATCCAGCCGAGGCCGGGGGTCTGGCCGAACTCCAGGCCGTGGCCGGCCAGCAGCTGCATGCCCACGCACACGCCCAGGAACGGCGCGCCCTTGCGGCGGACGGCCTCGGTGGTCGCCTCGACGAGGCCCGGGCGGGCGTGCAGCGCCTCCATGCAGGCGGCGAAGGCGCCGACGCCGGGCAGGACGACGCGGTCGGCCCGCGCCACCACGTCCGGGTCGCTGGTGGTGACGATGCTCATGCCGGGGACATGGTCGGCGGCGGCCTTCTGCAAGGCTTTTTCGGCCGAGCGGAGATTGCCCGACCCGTAATCGATCAGGGCGACGCTCTGCATGGAGGAGTTCCTTTAGAGCACGCCCTTGGTGGAGGGGGCGTGGCCGTGGGTCTTGGGGTCGAGTTCGACGGCCGTGCGCAGGGCGCGGGCCAGGGCCTTGAAGCCGCTCTCGGCGATGTGGTGGCTGTTCTCGCCGTAGAGGGTCTCCAGGTGCACGCAGGCCCCCGCGTTCATTGCGAAGGCGTGGTGGAACTCCTTGAACAGCTCGGTGTCCATGTCGCCGACCTTGGGGCGCTGGAAGTTCACCCGCCAGACCAGGTAGGGCCGGTTGGAGAGGTCGATGGCGCAGCGGGTCAGGGTCTCGTCCATGGGGATGTAGGCGCTGCCGAAGCGGCGCACCCCCTTGAAACCGTCCAGGGCCTTGGCGAAGGCCTGGCCGATGACGATGCCGGTGTCCTCCACCGTGTGGTGCATGTCGATGTGCAGGTCGCCCTTGGTCTCGACCGTCATGTCGAAGCCGCCGTGGCGCGCGAAGCTTTCCAGCATGTGGTCGAAGAAGCCGACGCCCGTGGAGACCGTCGAATCGCCGACGCCGTCGAGATCCAGGGTGACGCGGATCTGCGTCTCCTTGGTGGCCCGCTTGACCTCGGCCGTCCTGCCCTGAGCCGTGCCCATCACATCAGTCCCGCGGCCGCCGCCAGATCGCGCAGGGAAGTCTGCGGACGGGGGCCGTAGTGCGAGATCACCTCGGCCGCCGCCAGCGATCCGAGGCGGCCGCAGACGTCCAGCGGCCGGCCCCGGGCGAGGCCGAAGAGAAATCCCGCCGCGTATTGGTCGCCCGCGCCGGTCGTGTCCACGACTTTCTGAACCGGCGAGGCGGGAACGGCGATGGCCTTGCCGCCGGCGAGCACCACCGAACCGGCTTCGCCGCGGGTGATGGCGGCGATGCGCGAGCGCTCGCCCATGGCCTTGGCCGCGGCGTCGAAATCGTCGGTCTGGAACAGGGAGGCCAGCTCGACCTCGTTGCCGAAGACGATGTCCACCTGGCTGTCGATGAAGCCCAGCAGGGCGTCGCGGTGGCGCTCGACCACGAAGGCGTCCGACAGGGTCAGGGAGATCATCCGGTTCGAGGTGCGCGCGATGGCCGAGGCCTTGGCGAAGGCGCGGCGGGCCTCCACCGGATCGAACAGATAGCCCTCGAGATAGAGGATGGCCGAGGCCTCGATTACCGCCGGGTCGACGTCGTCGGCCGTCAGCTCCGTGGAGGCGCCCAGGAAGGTGCACATGGTCCGCTGGCCGTCGCCGGTGACATTGATCAGCGAGCGGGCGGTGGCCGGGCCGGCGGCCAGGGGCGCGGTGGCGAAGTGCACCCCGATCGAGCGCATGTCGTGGCCGAACACCTCGCCCAGCTGGTCCCTGGCGACCTTGCCCACATAGGCGGCGTTCCCGCCCAGGCTGGCGACGCCGGCGACGGTGTTGCCGGCCGAGCCGCCGGAGGTCTCCAGGCCCGGGCCCATGCGGCCGTAGAGCTGCGTCGCCCGGTCCTCGTCGATGAGCATCATCGAGCCCTTGGCCAGGGCTTCGGCGTCCAGGAAGGCGTCGTCGGCCTGGGCGATCACATCGACGATGGCGTTGCCGATGGCGGCGACGTCGTATTGGGCGGTCATGAGGGGGAAGGTTCCGGTACGGCGTGGAAGCGGCGACGTATAGGAAACTGGCGTTCGCGTCGAGTTAAGGGGGCGCGGCCTTGCGCCCCCTCCGTCTCGCCGCTTCGCGCCGAGCCACCTCCCCCGCTGCGCCCTGCGGGCTTGCATGGGAGGAGAAAGGCTCGCGGCCACCTTCTCCTCCCCTGCTTCGCGCAGCGACGCGGGGGAGGTGGCGCGGCCCGCGCAGCGGGGCGTGACGGAGGGGGCGCAGGGCCACCCTTCACGCCCCCAGGAACAGCTCCCGGGACGGGCACAGGTCCGCCACGATGCATTCCGCGCACTTGGGCTTGCGGGCGACGCAGACATAGCGGCCGTGCAGGATCAGCCAGTGGTGGGCGCGGGTCAGGCGTTCGGGGGGAACGACGCGCATCAGGTCGGCCTCGACCTGGTCTGGGGTCTTGCCGGCCGACAGCTTCAGCCGGTGGGCGACGCGATAGACGTGGGTGTCGACGGCGATGGCCGGCTCCACGTCCAGTTCGTTGAGCACCACGCTGGCGGTCTTCCGCCCGACCCCGGGCAGGGCCATCAGCGCCTCGCGGTTCAAGGGAACCTCGCCGCCGTACTGTTCGATCAGGATGCGGCAAAGGGCGATGACGTTCCTGGCCTTGGTGCGGAAGAGGCCGATGGAGGCGATGTAGGGGGTCAGCCCCGCCTCGCCGAGCGCCAGCATCTTCGCCGGCGTGTCAGCCACTGGATAGAGTTTGGCGGTGGCCTTGTTCACCGACACGTCGGTGGCCTGGGCCGACAGCACCACCGCCACCAGCAGGGTGAAGGGCGAGGCGTAGTCGAGCTCGGTCTTGGGATCGCCCAGGTGGGCGGCGAAGCGGTCGAACAGGGCCTTGATCCGCTCGCGCTCCCTGGGCGCGGGGGCGCGGGGCCGGGGCTTGGCGCCTTTGGGGGACTTCACGGCTTTGGGAGGCATGGGCGGACCATGGCGGGCTTCGCGAGCCTCGCCAAGGGCGCCCGCGCGGGCGTATGTAGGGGCGTGGACGGACCGCTCTACATGGACGAGGTGATCACCCCGCATCGCTCCCTCTCGGAGCGGGGCTTCATCATCCTGATCGCCGTGATGACCGCCATCAACTGCGCCACGGCGGTGGTGTTCGTATCCCTGGGCGCGGCGCCGGTGCCGGTGTTCCTGGGCCTGGATCTGGTGGCGGTGGTCATCGCCCTGGCGATCAGCAACCGCCGCGCCCTGCGCAAGGAGCGGGTGCAGGTCAGCGCCACCGAGGTGCGGGTGACCCTGGAAACGCCGCAGGGCGAGCGGCTGCTGTGGGCCTCGCCGACGGCCTTCACCCGCGTCAATGTGGTGGGCGAGAGCGACGACCTGCCGGACCTGCGCCTGTCCCTTTCCGGCCGCGAGCTGCCCCTGGCCCGGGCTCTCGGCCGCGCCGAGCGCCTGACCCTCGCCGCCGCCCTGCGCCAGGCCATCGCCAGCGCCAGGCGCGAGCGGTACGCCTGAGGACCGCAAGAAGCGGGCGGAAATGGCCGGCCGGCGGCGCTAGTCTCCTCCCATGAGCACGACCCTGACATCGGTTCCGACCCTGGCCTCGCTGGACGAGAAGTCGGCGGACTACCAGCGCATGGCGCGGGCCCTGGAGTGGCTGGGCGAGCGCTGGCGCGAGCGGCCCAGCCTGGACGAGGCGGCCGAGGCGGTGGGGCTGTCGCCGTTCCACTTCCAGCGCCTGTTCACCCGCTGGGCGGGGGTCAGCCCCAAGACCTTCATGGCTGCCCTGGCCCACGACGAGGCGCGCCGGCTGCTGACGGACGAGGACGCCAGCGTGCTGGACGCGGCCCTCGACGCGGGGCTGTCGGGACCCTCGCGGCTGCACGACCTGTTCATCGCCCAGGAAGGGGTGACCCCCGGCGACGCCCGCCGGCGCGGGGCGGGGCTGGAGCTGACCTTCGGCTGGGCCCCGACGCCGTTCGGCAAGGGCCTCTTCGTCCTGGCCCCGCGGGGCCTGGCGGGCCTGGCCTTCGCCGACGAGGGCCAGGAGGAGGCGACCTTCGCCGACATGCATGCCCGCTTTCCCGCCGCCCGCTGGGTGCGCGACGACGCGGCGGCGAGATCGGCGGCGCTCGGCGCCTTTTCCGGCCAGCCGACGCCCCTGGTGCTGATCGGCCCGCCCTTTCATGTGCAGGTGTGGAAGGCCCTGCTGCGCATCCCCAAGGGGGCGACGGCGACCTATGCCGACGTGGCGGCCTGGGCCGGCAAGCCGGGCGCCTTCCGCGCCACGGGCGCGGCGATCGGGGCCAATCCGGTCAGCTTCCTGATCCCCTGCCACCGCGCCATCGCCAAGGACGGCCGCCTGACCGGCTACCACTGGGGCCTCGGCCGCAAGGCGGCGATGCTGGGGATGGAGGCTGTCGAGCGGGCGGCGTGATCACCTCTTCCCCCGCTTGCGGGGGAAGTGTCGCCAATGCCGACGCGGAGCGGAGGCGGGCGACGATGGGGGAAGTGTCGGGGGCGTGCTCCGGCCTCGAAGG
>Ga0265327_10002864_pt1 | contig 17362 bp, 14 predicted proteins | sample 41621metaG_FD_202089 | JGI IMG/M metagenome (GOLD analysis project Ga0265327, IMG submission 202089) | Rhizosphere microbial communities from Carex aquatilis grown in University of Washington, Seatle, WA, United States - 4-16-21 metaG | ecosystem: Host-associated > Plants > Roots > Rhizosphere... | reverse complement strand
CTCTGCGCGATGTGCTTGAACGGGTCCCCGGATTCTTCTTCAACACAGCGTCGCAGTTCGAACACGTTGGCAGCAACGGCATCACCCAGTACCTGGATGGTTACGTTATCCTGGTTGATGGTCATTCGACCAACAATCGCTCGTATTTCGGCATGAACACCAATTTCGTGTTCCCCGATCTCAGCGAGGTGCAGCGGATCGAAATCATCCGAGGCGTCGGGTCAGTGATGTGGGGGTCGTATGCGGGGATGGCCGTCATCAACATCATTACCAAGTCGGGACGCACAATCGACGTCGGCGGCAATCCAGCCGGGACGGCGCAGGTATCCTTCGACTATGAAACCGGCCAGGATCGCAAAGCCGGTTCGGCGCTGTACGGCAAGAAGTTCGACCACGGCGACCTGATGATCTCGGCCAAGGGCTTCGCCAGCGACGGCCCCACAGGAACCGGTTATTCGGCCGGCGCGGCCGGGCCGACCCCCAACGGCAAAGGAAACGCCAACTGGAACTTCGCGCCGAGCCGGGATGTCTATGTGAAGGGAAGTCTCGGGGACTTCGGCCTCAAAATCCAGCACAGCGACCACGAATTCGGGTCGTCGGAGAATGGCTACTTCAACCACGACACCTATATACGCGACTGGGCCGAAATGACCTACGCGGCTCGGCTCGGCGACATCGCAAGCCTGGAGGTGCGAGCCTTTTTCAATCAATACGAGGACATCTATAGAAACTTCAACAGCGGCAGTGACCTTTCCGACCGCTATCGGCGCATGAGTGGACCCGGCGTCGAGACCGTCCTTCATCTCGAAAACGACAGGCATCGCGCATTGGTCGGCGTTTCGGCGGAAAGCTATGTCCTGTCGGCGCCAAACGTCCACTCGGACCCGGCCGCCGCCACCCTGCAAGGGCTCCCCACCTCCCGCGAGAACAACCAGGCGCTGTTTGTCGAGGAGACATACAAGGCGACGCCGGACTGGCAGTTCACGGCCGGCGCCCGTCTCGAACACGACCTTGTCGGCAGCGGGGTCCACAGCACCAACGTGATGCCGCTGGCCGCGGTCGTCCATACCTTCGATTCAGACTGGTCGGCCAAATACGCCTATAGCGAGGCCAAGGTCTCGCCAACCTATTGGATGAGCAAGAATGGCGGCAGCGCCAACGCGTCCGTCGCCGGGTCGATCAACTTGGGGGCCACGGACACCCAGGTCTACCGAACCCACCAACTGCAGTTGCACTACCAGGACACCTCGGACGGAAGGACTTCCGGGGCGCTGACGCTGTTCCATATCAACACCTCGAACATGGTGGGGCTGGCCTACAAGCCGGTGGCGAGCGGGTTCCAGGTCGAATTCAACATGCCCCCGGCCACCAGTCAGGGCATCCAGCTGGAACTGGAGCGGCGGGTTACCGACATCGTCACGGTCTACGGGAACTACACGTTCAACCACGCGACATTCGACCGCAGGTTCGCCAATGTCGCCGGCGCCACCGTAGACCTGGGAACGTCGGTCGCCACCGCCGACCTCCGCTTCGTCGGCGCCCCCGACAACCTGTGGAACCTCGGAACGAACGTCGATCTGGCTGATGGGGTTCTGCTCAATCTTCACTATCGGGGCTACAGCGGCATGACGGCGGTGTGGACGACCGCGCCGACCTATCACACCCTCGCCCCCCAACATTTCTTCGATGCCAATCTACTGTGGCGCAACGTGGCCGACCGACGGATTGACGTGTCCCTCTACGTCAAGAATTTGCTAAACAACCAGCCTCTCGTGCCGGACACGGCTGGCGGCTACACCGACTCGGTTCTGGGCCGGCGGCTGGGTGCCACCCTGACATGCCGATTCTAACTCGCCTGCTGGTCGTTTTTCTGGTGCTTGCCGGGACCGCCCGGCCGGCCATCGGCGCTTCGGACGCCGACAAGTTGAAGGTTGCGATCCTCTACAAGATCATGCAGTTCGTCGAATGGCCCGACGACGGTGAAGCCGCCACCAACCTTCCGATCCATCTGTGCCTTCTGGGCGCCGATCCGTTCGGCGGCCTGTTGGGCCAGTTGGAAGCTAGGCCGGTCCGCGGACGGCCGTTGCGGGTCGACTATCTTGCCAACGGGCCGTCCGGCGGTACGCCGAAATGCCACGTCGTGTTCATCAGCGCATCCGAAAGGCCAAGGTTGGCCCAGGTCATCGGGCAACTGCGCGGCAACGACGTCCTGGTGGTCAGCGATATCGACCAGTTCACCGACCACGGTGGGATGCTGGGCCTGAACGTGGAGGAGGGCAGCGTCCACATCAACATCAACCTGAACAACCTGCGCAAGTCCGTGGTCAAGGTCAGCTCGAAGCTTCTTGAACTGGCGAGGGTCGAGCGATGACGCCCCTGCCATCACTTCTGGCGGCGCTTGCCCGGACGAAGTTCCAAAATATCCCGATTCGCTGGAAGTTGGTCGTGGTCTCGATGTGCGTAAGCTGGTTCGCACTGCTGCTGGCGCTGGTCGCCATCCTGATCATCGACCACATCCGCGGCGTTAGCGCGCTGGTCGAGGACGTTGCTTCGTACAGTCAACTGCTGGCCGACCGCAGCTCGGCCGCTATCGTGTTCGAAGACCGCCGCGTCGCCGGCGAGAACTTGGCCTCGCTGCGCGCCAAGACTGCGGTCGCCCTGGCCTGCATCTACGCCGTCGATGGCAGTGTCTTCGCCGAATACCGGCGTTCCCCCGGCGACCAGGCCGGACAGTGTCCGGCAGTCAGCGGGCAGAACAGCGGACACGCCTTTGACGGGAATTCCCTGCTCATGTTCGAGCCGGTACTCCACGACGGGCAGCGGATCGGGACGGTTTTCATCGAGGGACGCCTTGACGAGTTCAAGACCAAGTGGCGGGAATTCGCCATCCTGTGCTTCCTTATCGTGTCTTTGTCCGGTGTCGCCGCCTTTCCTGTGTCGTCGGTACTTCTCCGTGTCGTTTCCCGTCCGCTGGCGCGCCTCACCGCGACAGCGCGAAGCATTTCGGAAAGCCGGGATTATTCGATCCGTGTCGCCTTGCGGTCGAACGACGAACTGGGCGTCCTTACCGACGCCTTCAACGCGATGCTGGGCGCCATCGAGGAGCGGACCCGCAAGTTGATCGCGGCGAATGAAAGCCTGGACGACAAGGTGCGGGCGAGAACCTCCGAAATGGAGGCTGCGAAGCTGGAGGCGGAATCCGCGACAGTCGCCAAGTCGGAATTCCTCGCCAACATGAGCCACGAAATCCGCACGCCGATGAACGCCATTGTCGGGATGACCCACCTTCTCCAACAGACCGAAGCCAGCAGCCTTCAACGCGATTATCTGAATAAGCTGGCGGTGTCCGCCGACCTGCTGCTGACGATCATCAACGACATCCTGGACGTTTCCAAGATCGAGGCCGGACGGCTTGAACTGTCGTGCGAGCCATTCCGCCTGGCCGAAGTCATCGAGCGCATAATGGTCGTCGTAAAGTTGAAGGCCGAGGAGAACCGAGTGAAAACCGTCTTCTCGGTCGCCCCCGGGATTCCGGAATGGCTGATGGGCGATTCGTTGCGGCTTGGCCAGATCCTGCTCAACCTGGTCAGCAATGCCGTCAAGTTTACCCACGACGGCCAGGTGACGGTCGATGTGACGCCACGATGTCTCGACCACCAGGGCTGCCGGGTGGCGGTCACTGTGCAAGACACCGGCATCGGCATGACCCCGGAACAGCTTGCGATCCTGTTCCGGCCTTTCTCCCAAGCAGATACGTCGATCACCCGCAAGTATGGCGGGACTGGACTCGGCTTGGCCATCTGCTGGCGCCTGGTCGAGATGATGGGCGGCGAAATCCAGGCCGAAAGCACCCCCGGGCAGGGCAGCGTGTTCCGGTTCGCCGTGACGTTTGGCTTGGCCGACGAGGCGGCCATCGCCGAAAGGACGGCGAGCGAGAGCCCGGGTGCGAACCAAGGCGCCACGGACGCCGTCAATCTCGCCGGCCGCCGGGTGCTGCTGGTTGACGACAACGCGATCAATCGTGAAATCGCGCAGAAACTGATGGAAAGACACGGCATCGTTGTCGATGCCGCTGTGAACGGCCGCGAGGCGTCGGACAGGATCATGTCCGGCCCGTCCTACGACCTGGTCCTGATGGACCTGCAGATGCCGGTGCTGGATGGCCTTTCGGCAACCCGCGAAATCCGCGCCGATCCCCGCTTCTCCAATTTGCCCATCGTCGCCATGACCGCTCACGCCCTGAGCGGCGACCGAGAGAAGTGCCTGGAGGTCGGCATGAACGACCACATCACCAAGCCCTTCGACCTGCCCCAGTTCGACCGTGCGCTGCGGCGCTGGCTTCCGGCTCGGCCCGAGACGCCGCCGGCCGTCGCGGCGGCGGCCCGGACCTGGAGAAGCTTTCCGGCCATCGCGGGCATCGACCGTAACAAGGCCGCCGATGTGACCAACGGCAACCAGGCCATGTTCGAATGGCTGCTCCAGCAGATTTTGGACCAATACGAGGGAGAGGTTGAGCGATTGCGCACCTTAGCGGCACAAGGCGACTTGAACGAGGTTGCCCGGTTGCTGCATAGCATGCGGGGCTCATTGGGGTCCGTCGGGGCCAACGAGGTCGCCCGCTTGGCCGGGGAGGCCGAACTGGTGGTTACGGGCAAGCGGGAAGGAACTCTGGTCGAGTTGCTCGATCTCCTGGATCGCTCCGCCAAGGCACTGTTCGCCGAGATTCGGCGGCATCAGGCGGAATCCGCAACGCCCCCCACCGCAGACGCCGTTCCCGCCGCGCCCTTCGTGAACCGGAGCGATCTGGAAAATCTGGTCGCGGCGCTCAAGGTTCGCAATGCCCAGGCGCTTGAACAGGTCGCGGCACTCGACGACGCCATCCGGAACAGCCGTGGCCACGACTTCGCCGACCGTCTCCGGGCGGCCGTGAACGGCTTGCGTTTCACCGAAGCCCTGGAGATGGTCGAGTCCCTGCTGACCACCTCGTGACCGGTGCGCCTAGACCGTTTCGCAGACCGTCCGGTTGCGACCAGCATTCTTAGCCCGGTATAGCGCCTCGTCGGTCAGCCGGACCAAATCGCCCGGACCGCCCCCGTGATCGTCATCGGCTGTACCGGGAGACCGACGGTCGTGGGGGCCGCACCGGACATCCGCCATGCTGACCGCCCCCACGCTGACCGAGACGTATGGGGCCACCAGCGATGCGGCGTGCGGTATCTCGATGGCCGAAACGCCGTTGCGGATTTCCTCGGCCAACCGAAACGCCTGGTGGCTGTCGCAGCCGGGCAGCACAATGACGAATTCCTCCCCGCCATAACGGGCCGCCAAGTCGCCAGGTCGTCGGGTCTTCTCCGCCAAAGTCTGGGCGACAGCACGCAGACAGACGTCTCCAGCCTGATGACCATAGGTGTCGTTGAAGGCCTTGAAATAGTCGATGTCGATCATGACGAGCGAAAGCGGCTCGCCGGTCCGGCCGGCGCGGAGCCACTCCCGTTCCAGCGTCGCATCGAACGCGCGCCGGTTGGCGATCCCCGTCAGTTGGTCGGTGGTCGATAAACGCCGAAGTTGGTCCGCCCGCTGCTTGAGTGTCAGGTAGTTGGCCACGCGCGCCCGCACGATGGTCGGTCGCAGAGGCTTGATGACGAAGTCGATTGCACCGGCCGCCAGGGCGCGGGCCTCGATGCCCTCGTCGTCGTGGGAGGTGACGAACAGAATCGGGACATCCTCGAAGTCCAGGCCATCCCTGATGGCTGCGCAAACCGCGAACCCGTCCATGTTCGGCATCTCGATGTCGAGCAGGATGGCGTCGGGGCGGATGGAACGGGCAAGCTGGATCGCATCAACCCCGCTGGTGGAAAAATGGATGTCGCCCATTTCCTTCAGGATTTCGATCAACAGTCGGACGATCCCGACATCGTCGTCGACGACGAGAATGCGCGGCCGGGCGGCCCCGTCTCCCCCCTGCACATCAAGACAGGCCTTCTCGGGCACGGACAAAACTCCAGCAAAACCAACCGGATCGTCAGCACAGACGATCCAACTATACAGAGTTCACGTCAAAACTCGAAAGCGAATCAATTTGGTGGAAATTCGATGTCTATTTGGCACTTGTTCTGAGGTGCGTCCGCAGCGCCCGCAGATAGGCCAGCGCAGAGCCATCGCCCCGCCGACGCTGGAGCGTCACCACGAGCACATCGCCAACCTTCCGAGCTGGGGCGGACGCGCTCAAGGTGGCGTGGCGCCTCCCGTGCCCATTGCGCCACCACCGCCGCCAAGCTAAACATCGTCTCGTTGTCAACATTGACCCCCGCCTTCGCGGCGGTGACGATATAGAGGGGAGTTTGGGGAGTTTTTCCGCAACCTGTTAGAACGTTATAATATCCAAGCCATTGATATTAAATGCGGAAGGGTGGCCGAGCGGTTTAAGGCAGAGGTCTTGAAAACCTCCGAAGGCGCAAGCCTTCCGTGGGTTCGAATCCCACCCCTTCCGCCACAACTTTAAAACAGCGCCTGTCAGCGCTGTTTTCCATTTTGCCCCATCCTTTGTACCATCCGGCACGGCTCGATGGGGCGCCACCCTACCCCACAAGCCGCATCTGCAATACGCTGGCCGCGACCGAACCGAATTGCAACGCCAGCCAAACAGCGCCGGCCTCCGTCAACGTGTCTCCGCTGGCGATGGTGGCAAGGTGGCGTTGCGCGGCGTCGTTCTTGAAGCGGACACCCGCAGCCGTGCGGGGGACCGCCGCCGCGAAAGCGTCGTCCGCCTGGCGAAGCGCCTCGTAGCACCTATCAACATTCACGCCTGTTTCACGCGCGAGGTCGAGCGCTTCGTCGGCCTGGATGGCCGCAAAGGCGCGCTCGGCTTGTGTCTGCCGCTCGCTTGTCGGGCGTGTCGGCTTATGTCGCCTCCCGACATCAGCCGACGCAGGCAGCGCCAAGGAACTAAACCGGGCGGTTCAGTTCTCGGCGGGGTACCCGGGCGGGCGGCCGCCGTCTCCCCGGTCTTCGCCAGACAGGCAGGGTTGCGGCGCAGGGATGCACCCGTATATTATTCAGATGGAGGGTACTATGAGCGACGAACCCGACAACATCATCCTGGTCTACCTGCGGCGCATGGACGCCAAGCTTGACCGCGTTGTGGAGACACAATCGGAACATGGTGTCCGGTTGACCCACATCGAAGAGAAGATCGCCGGTTTGCGCCGAGACCTCGTCAACTAAATTCGCGGAGGAGCGGATGGTCAACAACTCCCTCAACCGGACCACTTCGCTTGCCGAGTTGCACGCGCTGATCGATCGGGACCGGGCCGCGGCGGCGGCTCTCGCCGAGGCCACCTTCCACAACGACGTCAATATCGCCATCTCGACCATTTCCGAGATCAACGCCGTCGCCGGTGCCCGGGTCTCCGCCGACACCCAGGTGGCGACGGCGAAAATTCAGATCGACGCCGAAGTTGCCGCCACCCGCCTGTCGGCCGACGCGCAAATGGCTATCGCCCGTTATAAGCAGCATGTGGAATCCCAGCCAACCGCCGTCCCCCACGAGGTTGTCGCCGCCATGGTTCGACAAATCGGCGACAGCCATTCCGCCCAATTGAGCCAACAGGCCGAAAAGGCGATCGACGCCATCAAGCGGGACGCGATGGCGGCGATCGCCAAACTTAAGGAAATCGGCAATTCCGCCATCGATGAAATCCACGACCTGGCGGCGACGGTGGCCTCGAACGTCGAGCGGGATGCGGATGTCGCCGCAGAGAAGTTGAGGGCCTTCCGGCTTCAGGCGCATTCGAAAAGGGAAACCATCGAAGAAGCCGATTCGGCGGCGCGCAAAATCGAGGCGGCGGCGACCCTGTCGGCCGCCGCGCTGCGCAAGGCGGTCGATGCCGCGATCAAGAGCATTCGCGATGTTGCCGACGGAGCCAGCCGTGATATCGAAAACGCCGCCAAGACGGCCACCGAGCGGATATCGGCGGCAAGGGAGAGCGCGCTGGGCACGATCCGCGTCGTGGTCGATTTCCATATGGAATGAAGGATTTCCCCTTTCCCGACCGGCGAGGCGCATACTGCGTGGTCGGAGGCCGATCATGCGGTATGAAATCACCTTAAGCGGACGCCGGGGAATAGAATCCGAAGACCAGGCCAGAGAGGTTGTCCGGCTGTTGATCAGCGCGCTGAAGGTCGGCGGGATGAGCTATAACATCGACGTGTGGAACACCGCGAAGAACGCGGTTTTCATGGCCATTCATGGCAATGCCTCGGAATTGCCGGAAATCACCGTCGCGGCGCCAACGCCAATCTGAGCCGCGGCGGTCTGGAGCGGAATGGGATTTTGGTCATGACAGGCGCAACCCTTACCCCTCGTCGCCCCGGGCGGCACCGTCATCGTCGCCGGCGCTCCGGTCTTTGGTGGATCGTCGTCCTCGCGGTGGTCATTACGGTCGCCTCCCTGCTGGTGTCGGCGCAATAGCCGACCCGTCAATGCCGGTTGACGAAGACCGACTCGGCGTTCCGGCCGGGCCAGCTTTCCCTCTTATGGCGCAAGGCATTCCGTATTATCCTGCCAAAGGATTGTCCATTCGGGAAAGTGCCCGCGCATGATCAGACTCGCCCATGTCCTATTCGTCGATCCCGGCAAGGCCCGGGCCGCGGCGTTGCGCGACAGGTTGACCGCCGCGGGCTATAGCGTCGCCATGGCGGCCACCGCCGCCGAGGGCGCCACCGTCGCCGGGCTCGATCAACCCGACCTGGTGCTGATCGGCGACATCGACGGGCCGGTGGCTTTGGCGACGGCGCTCAAAGGCGATCCGGCCACCATCGACATTCCCATCCTGCTGGTGGCCGACCCGGCCACTCCGGAATTGTGCGCCGCCGCCGTCGAAGCGAAATGCGACGGCGTGCTTTCCGCCGATTGCGGCGAAGAGGAATTGCTGGCCCGTATCAGGCCCCTGGGCCGCCTCGCCACCATGCACGCCGAATTGCGCGTGCGGGCGGCGGTTGCCCAGGCCGCCGGGGTCCGGGCCCGCCACCGGGTCGATTCGGCCCCCGGCACCGTTCCGGCGGTGCTGGTGGTCGGCGATCAGGTCGATGAGGTGCGCAAGGTGCTCGGGACCGAGGTGGCGTTGTCCTTCGCGGAAACCCTGTTCGACGCCGAAGAGGCGCTGGGACGGCGCAATTTCGACGCCGCAGTCATGGCCTTCGCCCAGCCGCCGGCCTCGCTGCTCGGCTTCTGCGCCCAGGTCCGCCACAATCCGCGTCTGTTCAACCTGCCGCTGCTGCTGATCGGCGCGGTCAACGCCGCCGAAGCTTATCGCGCCGGTGCCACCCGCGTTCTCGAGGCTCACGCCCATCCGCAGATTCTGCGGGCCGCCGTGCTGATCCTGGTCCGCCGCCAGCAATTGCGCTGGACCATCCGCGCCGCCCTCGCCGACAGTCTGACCGACGCCACCCGCGACGCCGAGACCGGGGCCTACAACCGCGCCTTTTTCGACGACCATCTCAACCGGCGGCTGGCGATCGCCGCCGCCGGCGACCGCCATCTGTCGGTAGCCTGTTTCGCCGCGCCGACCATCGACGACGTCCGCCGCCAGTTCGGCGAGGATGCCGCCATCCATCTGACCCAGCAGGTGGGCCAATGGATCGCCGGGTTGCTTCGGGCCGAGGATCTGGTCGCCCGCATCGGCCGCCACGAATTCGGCGTCGTCCTGCCCGACACGCCGCTGGCCGAGGCCGAATTGGTCATGCACCGCATCGCCGGTGTGGTGGCCTATACCGACTTCGCCGTGCGCGAGGTCTATCAACCGGTCAAGGTCTGGGTCCAGGTGGGTGCCACCGATGCCCGGCCCGGCGACGACCTCGCCATCCTGTTGGCGCGCGCCCGCCACAACTTCGATTAGGCCGCGGGCGGTGAGGATCGAGTTCGTCTTCGACACGGTCTGCCCTTGGTGCTACGTCGGCAAACGCCGGTTCGAGCGGGCGTTGGCCGAGCGTCGGCAGGCCCGCATCGAGGTGCGCTGGCGTCCGTTCCTGCTCAATCCCGATCTGCCGCTCGACGGCATTGACCGGAGCACCTATCTCGACCGCAAGTTTGGCGGCGCCGCCCGCGTCCAGCGCATGCACGGGGCGGTGGCCGCCGCCGGCCGCGACGAGGGTATCGACTTCGCCTTCGACCGCATCCGACGCACCCCCAACACCTTGCATTCACACCGACTGATCCGCTTCGCCGGGCAGTGCGGACGGGAATCCGAGACGGTCGAGGCGATCTATCGCGCCTACTTCCAGGAGGGCCGCGATATCGGCGACTTGGCGGTCCTGATCGACATCGGCCGCGGACTTGGTCTCGATGGCGGCGACCTCGGCGCCTATCTGGCCTCGGACGCCGACATCGTCCAGATGTTGAACGACAATGCCCGCGCCCATCGATTGGGCGTCAACGGGGTGCCGTGCATCATCATCGATGGGGTTTACGCCTTGGCCGGCGCCCATGAACCCGACGTCCAGCTGCGCCTGATCGACGTCGCCCGCGAGGCCGAGGCCGAGCCGGCGCTAAGCTGACCGGAAGATCACCCCGCCGTGACCCGCTCGATGGCGGCGGCCAGGCTCTTGAGGGTGATCGGCTTGCTCAAATGGCCGTTCATCCCGGCATCGAGACAGTCGGCGACATCCTCGGGGAAGGCGTTGGCGGTCACGCCAAGGATGGGGGTCTGTCCCCAGGGTTCGGGAAGCGCGCGGATCGCCCGCGTCGCAGCCGGCCCATCCATCACCGGCATCCTCATGTCCATCAGCACCAGATCGAAACTTTGCGTCTTCGCCGCCTCGACGGCTTCGGCGCCGTCGACGACGGTGACGACGCTATGCCCCAGCCGGAGAACCAGCTTCTCGCCCACCAGCCTGCTGGTCTGATTGTCCTCGGCCAGGAGTATCCTCAGCCCTCCCGGCGATGGCCGCTCCGGGACGGTGGCGACGGAAGCCGCCGCCCGCTCTCCGGCCGCCTGGAAGGGCAGCGACACCTCGAAGCGGCTGCCCCGCCCCGGTGCGCTCTCGACCAAGATACGCCCCCCCATCAGCTGGGCGAGGCGATGGATGATGGCCAGGCCGAGGCCCGTACCGCCAAAGCGCGTTGAAATCGAAGAATCCGCCTGGGTGAAAGGCAGAAACACCCGGCTCATCTGCTCGGCGGGAATGCCGATACCGGAATCCTCGACCGCAATGGTCAGGGTCGTTTCCCCTGCCCGCCCTTGGACCGACGAAACCGCCACGTCCACGCCGCCGGCTTCGGTGAACTTCACCGCGTTTCCCACCAGATTCGTCATGATCTGGCCCAGGCGAACGCCGTCACCGACCAGGCGGCGTGGCACGTCGCCGGCAATGCGGACGGTGAACTTCAACCCCTTGGCCAAGGCCCGATCGCGGTGGAGCGCCTCGATGCCGCCGATTACCTCGAAAAGGTCGAAATCAGCCGAGACGATGTGGAATTCGCCGCGTTCCAGCAACGAAAAATCAAGGGTATCGCTGATGATGGTCAGCAGCATGTTGGCCGAATTCAAGGCCATGGCGTGCGTGTCGGCCAGGGGCGCCGCCTCGGGAAGCCCTTCGATCGCCGACAGGCCGCCGATGATGCCGTTGAGCGGCGTCCGCATCTCATGGCTCATCATCGCCAGGAATTCTGATTTGGCGCGAGTCGCCGCCTCGGCCTGTTCCCTGGCTTGGCGCAGCGCCTCGTTCCGTTCCAGGATCGCATCCAACAGCCGATCCCGGTTCAGGTTGAACAGCAAGGCGTAGATGAACAGGATGGTTATCAGCCCGCCAACGCAGACCGATCCGAAGAACTCCTTGAATTCCGGGCGAAAATGGACGGGAAACGGAAACCCGGACATGCCGGCGACGCCAAAGACGAGAGCAATGGTAAGGCTCAGGCCAAACCAGATCAGCGCGTCGGTGCCGACGCCGAACAGCAGCACGCCGCAGACCGGAGCCAGGGTGAACCACGGATAGACGGACGAGTGCGTGCCGCCGGTAAAGAAACAGCAGCCCAGGATCGCGATGCAAAGACAATCGGCGAGGTACAGATGGGCGCACAGTCGATGGAATCCGGTCGCCCGAAAAACAAACAGGATCGCCACCGAGATCACCAGGCAGCCGAGCGTCAGGATCACCCCGATGTCGAAGCCGATGATCAGCGAGGTGCCGGCGTACAGAAGTGAAAACGGCATGGTGATCAGAAGGATCTGCACCAGCAGGCGGTCGGCCGATACCTGGCGCTCGCAGTGCGCGGCCCGTGCCGGGGCCAACCATGCCAGCGTTTGGTCAAGACGGGCGGAAATCAACGACATCATGCCTAGCGAACATGCCCCATTTCGGCGATCGACGTCCGCGCCACCTTCGCGGACCAACCCCACACGAATGGGATAGTCGCCCGATCTCCGGAAAAGATAGCTTGCCGCGCCCAGTCTGAAAAGCCGGCCCTCCGCCCATTGAGCGGCGCGACGAAAAGCAGGAGCCCTGGAACGGGCACTTTTCCGTCATTTTCCTGGCTTCCGGCGTCGGCCTATTTTAGGCTCGTAGCGGGAACTGGGGGCCGCCCTTCGGGGTGAACAATCGGGAGCAAATCGTTTGGGGCGCCCTGTATCGTTTATCCCGTTCCCCCGTTTGGATTCGCCAAGGTCATTGTCCGCGTTCCTGTGGGCGGCCGTCACCCTGGTCAACGCCCTCGTCTGCGGCATGGTCGGTGTGTTGGCCTTTCAGAACCGCTCCCTGGTCGAATCGCAGGCAACGCTCACCGTCGAAAACCTGTCCCGAATTCTTGAGGAAAACCTCTCCGGTTTCCTCGGCAAGATCGATCTCTCGCTCCACGCGGTCGAGGCGGAGATTCGGCGGCAGTCCGTCCAGGGGGAAATCAACGAGGCCCGGCTCAACGCCTTCGTGCGCCTTCAGGACGATCACCTACCCGAAGCGCTCGGCATCCGCATCGTCGACGCCAAGGGCACCATCACCAACGCCCCCGACAGCGCCGACACCCACCAGAAGGTGTCGATCGGCGACATGGACCATTTCCTTCGCCTGAAGAATGGCCCCTCGGATGTCGGCTTGGTGATTTCCCAGCCGCTGCTGGGGCGTCTGACCGGGAAATGGCTGATCGCCATGGGGCGGCGCCATGAAAATCCAGACGGCTCCTTCGCCGGCGAGGTTCAGGTGTCGGTCCCGGTAGAGCATTTCCGGCATTTGTTCTCGGGCCTGAATCTTGGGCGGGATGGGACGGTCACCCTTTACGACACCCGGCCGGTGATCATCGCCCGCTACCCCGATCTCGACCGGTTGGGAAACCTTGTCGGTTCGACCAGCATTTCTCCGAGACTTCGCGCCTTCATGGCTTCCGGAGAGCCGACGGAACTCGTCCATGTCGCCTCGCCGGTGGACGGCGTGATGCGGACGGTGTTCTACCGCAAAATCGGCAAATATCCCTTCTATCTCGTCGTCGGCATGTCCGATCAGGACATTTACGCCGAATGGTGGCAAAGCGTGATCGGCATGGTGGGGCTGGCCGGGCTGTTCATGTTGCTGTCGGTCGTCTTCGCCCGAATCGTCCACCGCAATTGGGACGAGTTGCGCGAAAAGAACGTGGCCCTGGCGCACTCGAACTCGGACCTCGAACAATTCGCCTATGTCGCCTCGCACGATCTGCAAACGCCGCTCCGGAACGTCGTTCGATATTCCCAGTTGCTGGAGCGGCGCTACAAAGGCCGTTTCGATTCCGACGCGGATGATTTCATCGGATTCATTGTCGATAGCGGCAAGCAGATGGCCCGGATGATCAATGATCTTCTCGAGTTCTCCCGCGTATCGAGCCAGTCGAAACCCCTGTATCCGACGCCCGCCAGCGAGGCCGTGGCGCAAGCGCTGCACAACCTTGGCGGCGTCATTCTCGATGCCGATGCCGAAGTCGCCGTCGGCAATCTGCCGACGGTGATGGCCGAACAGTCCCATCTGATCAGCCTGTTTCAAAACCTGGTGGGCAATGGCTTGAAATACCGCGCCCCGGACCGAAAGCCTCGGCTTTCGGTTACGGCGGAAAGGACTTCGCCGGAATATTGGCGCTTCGCCATCGCCGACAACGGCATCGGCATCGACCCCGCCTATCACCAGAAGATTTTCGAGATGTTCCAGCGCCTGACCCCGGCGGCCGAAGCCGAAGGCAGCGGCATCGGCCTGACGCTCTGTCGGCGGATCGTCCATCGCTTCGGCGGATCGATCTGGGTGGAATCGAAGCCCGGCGAGGGGGCGACGTTCTTCTTCACCCTCCGCGACGGCGCCGCCGCCTGAGCCCAACTTATGGGCCGTCCCGCCCTTTCTTCCCCGTCATGCCCGTGCTTGAAAAGCCTCTCGACCGGCGGAGCGGCAAGCGCTTCGGAGCAAGTTCAGATTGCATCCCGCTAAACCTGAGTTCGTTGCCCAGACTCGATTTTGGGAAAGGCGAGCAAGAAAACGCTGCCTTCCCCAAGGGTGGACTCGACCCATATGCGCCCATGATGATGCTCGACAATCTTCTTACAGACCGCCAAACCAATGCCTGTACCCTCGTATTCCTCACGGGTCACAAGCCGCTTGAAGATGCCGAAGATCTGCTCGAAGTGCTCCGGAGCGATGCCGATACCATTATCCTTGATCCAAATGCACCACTCGCTGTCATCGTCTCGCCAGCCGACCGAGATGGTGGGGGGGCGGTCCGGGGAATGGTACTTGATGGCATTGCCGAACAAGTTCTGGAACAGCCTGGTCAACTCGGAGCGATCGCCCTGGATGGTGGGTAAATCCTCCGCCACGGAAACGACCGCTCCCGCCTCCCGGCAGAGAACCTGTAGGTTGTGGAGGCTGTCGGCGACAACCTCGCCCACAGCCGTTGGTGCAAGTGGCCCATCGCTCCGGGCGAAGCGGGAATAGTCGAGAAGACCGAGAATAAGGGCGTCCATCCGCTTCGCCCCATCAACGGCAAATCCAATGAAATCCTTCATGTCGGCATCGATATCCGGGCCCAGTTTCTTTGCCACCATGGCAAGGTACATTGCGACCATCCGGAGCGGTTCCCGCAGATCGTGGGAGGCGACATAGGCGAACTGCTCCAGATCGGTATTGGACCGGGCCAGGCTCTGCGCCTGAACCGCCAGGCTTCGTTGCGCCGACACCGCCGCATCCTTGGCGATGCGGACTTGTTGGTTCGCCAGGTCGAGGTCGCGAACGGCCTGACGCTCGGCCTCCAAGGCGGATTCGGCGTTCCGCACCGCCTCTCGAAGGTCCTTCGTCATTGATTCGGCAAGCTGCAAAGCCCGAGCCCGGCCGGAGGCCATCTGCCAAACCAGCAAGGACAACAACAGGCTTAGCCCCGCGCCGCCTCCCGCGATCAGGGGCGCCGCGTTGCGACCGAAATTGGCCTCAAAGGATTCCAGCGATTTCGCCGACAGCGTCCAGGTGTGACCGGCAACAACGAGATATTCGGTGGCGGTGAGGGCGTGCCGACCTTCTTCATCGGCATTGAAAGAGCTGTACAGGACGCCTTTGGCGGACGGATTGACGCCGTCGTATATGGTGAAGGCAAAACCCTGGGGTAGCTCGCCAAACAGACTGGCCATGATGTCTTTGACCCGGAATGACGCGGATACCCAGCCGATCACAGCATGCCGCCGTTGGGCGACGGTCTCATGCGGTTGGCCCCGAGCGAAAATCGGGATGTACATGACAAAACCCGGTTGAGAACCTTGCGCCGCATCGACGGAAAGCGTGAGTTTTCCCGACATCACGACCATGCCGGAATCGCGAGATTCTTCCATGGCCTCCCGCCGAACCGGGTCCGACCATGTGTCAAACCCGGGTGGAGTCCGATTAAGGCCGATATTCGGTTCACGCTGGATAATCGGCGCATAGATGTCCCGTCGGCCTTCGGGGGAAATGTCGTAGCGGGTAAATCCAAGGCGGCGCATGGTGCTGACATGCGCGTCCTTGCGGTCCGCCGGGACAATCTCGACGATGCCGATGGCCTGAATACCCGAGAAATTCGCCCCGACCTGGAGGGAGGCGACGTAGTCGGTCAGCATGCTCCGTTCGGAGATGCTGGCGGTGCCATACATCCCCTGCACACCTCGCAGCATTTGTTCATAGGCGGCAATGCGCTGCTCAATCCGGCTCCCCATGTCGCGCAGGGAAAAGTCGAACCGCGCCCTCAGCTGCTGGTGGGCCGTTTGGCGTTCGTGATTCCAGATGGCCCATGTCACGCCAAGCGCCGTGAGCAAGACCAGCCAGGGAAGGAGTTTAAGGCGTAGTGATTTCAAGGCGGATCGTCGAAAATGGTCATTGCGGCGGCCAAATCTGGCGGAAAGTACTTCTCGAAAATTCGGCGAACGGTTCCATCGGCGCGCATGTCCTTCACCACCCCCCGCCATTTTTCCCGCTCTTGGGGCGGCAGCGCCGTCTTCGACATGATCACACCGTGAGGCACGGCGGGGTCATTGAATTCGATGATGTCCGAGATGTCCCGGATATGCTTCTCGTCAAGTGCCGGGTAATCGAAAGGTTCGATGATCATTCCCTGAATCTGGTTGGCGATCAGCACTTGGTAAAGCGGTGCCAGACCGCCGGACTGGCTGACGCGTCCCGCCGCTTGCAGCGTGTCGACGAGCCTGTTGGCGGTTTCGCTGTACCGAAAACTTCGGATTACCCCAAGTTGAAGGTGGTCCTTGTCCTCAAACTCGGCAAGATTGCGAACGGCGGCATCTTTGCGGACCAAAAGATAATACTTGTTGTTGATGTACCATGCGAAGTCGGCGAACTTGTCGCGCTCGGGATTGGTGATGCCGGAAAGGCTGAAATCCAGTGCTCCGGATTCGATCATTTGCCAAATTCTCGCACGGGGCATCAAATTTACGATGACCGTGCATCCGCTGCGGCGAATGAACTCATCGGCGAAGTCCCGGTCGATGCCGGTGTCGGTGGCAGCGGAATACAGCAGGCCGTGGTCATGGAGTGCCAGCGTGAATGGCCTTGAGCAGTCCGGGGACGCGGCAACCGCCTTGCCAAGGCCGATGGATAGGAAAATGCCGGCCAGCAGGATGGTGGCGGTCTTGGTCACTCCTACTCCTCCCAGCCTTATAGCTACCCCCACCGGGATGTTAGCCGATCGCGCAAGGGGCGAAAAGCGGTGTCGGATATCGCCGTGGTGCGTTTGCGAAAGACCGTAACCAGCCGAAAATATACCCGATACCGGCCATCACGAACCCGCCAGTTCCGCCAGCTTGGCCACCAGGCGGCGAACGCCGTCGACGCGCTGATGGGACTCGTCCCAACTCCGGGTCAGCACCAGCTTGTGGTCGGGCCG
>Ga0265327_10002863_pt1 | contig 17363 bp, 18 predicted proteins | sample 41621metaG_FD_202089 | JGI IMG/M metagenome (GOLD analysis project Ga0265327, IMG submission 202089) | Rhizosphere microbial communities from Carex aquatilis grown in University of Washington, Seatle, WA, United States - 4-16-21 metaG | ecosystem: Host-associated > Plants > Roots > Rhizosphere... | reverse complement strand
GCTCAACTCATCAGGGAAAGGAGGCTATCACTGGAATTCAAACTACGACTTGAGCCATACTATGGCTAACTGAGGGTGGGTCAAAATTCAGTGCACATCCCGGCTCAGAATTCGATGCATTTCTACAGGCTGCTGCCTATTCTTACTGCTTATAGCAATAAAGCAAGCCGATCTAACTACCCTACCAAGGCCTGAGCTTATCGAAGCTGAGAGTTGTTCTATGCAGGCAACCGTCCGTCAGCCATCACAAATCCACAGTCTTTTTGGGGGAAGCCGTGTTTGATTTTATCTCAGTGTCTGCATGTAAACTTACTGGGAAATGAGTGAAAATCCAGCATTCAATGGAGACTTAATCAGCCCTGATAATTAGGCAATGATTCACTCGTTACCCACATTACTTCCAATTCAAAACCTTGGGGGGCTTGCGTGATACGGGTGGCGTTTCACCCGCAGGCACTCCGACAATAATCGGGACAAAAGCCGCCATGTCGGCAGGAATGCCGAGTTCTTTCTTCCACTCAGGGGTATTGATTGCAGTCACTGCCAAGCCAATCACGCAGGTGCCGAATCCGTGTGCATAGGCAGCCAGCATCAGATTTTGAGCGGCTAACCAACAATCGGCAGGGACAAATGCGCCAGTCGTTTCCCCGCAGATGATGATTAGCGTTGTCGCGTTATAGAAAACATTGAAATCTTTCGCGACAAGTTGATCGTTGGCATGGTTTGTTCCGTCGGGATGAATCGGATCTGCACCACTCTTAAGGAATTCCTTTGCACGATCCGACAAACGATCTAATAGATTTTTATCGTGAATAACAACGAATGCCCAAGGTTCTTCATGTATGGCCGTGGGTGCGTGCACTGCAGCCTCAAGCATCTGCTTAACAGCGACATCGTCGACTTCCTTGGCTTTGTAGTCACGGACTGAACGGCGTCCAGCAATTGCCTCATTGATATTCATCCATATATCCCATCCTGACAGTTGAACGTTGATTGTCCGGCCTATACCGACAGAACATCTGTTCGTTACCGAACAATAGTAAATTGTCCAGAATCGATCCAGCTTGAATATTGGAGTACCGTTACTTGAGTAAGTGCGGTAACGCACAGAATCAATTCGACTATTGCTTCAGTCTGCTGCATGTGTGATTACACATCATGCAATCCGTCACCGGTATGAATGCATCACCACAGAATCGATGCCTGAAGCCTAGTGGTGATGAGAAACATCCATGATATTTAGGTAACCCATACCTTTTCAAGTCAATGTCTAAGGATCTGGAAATGATTAAACTACAACGCACATTGCAACATCTGCTTATCGTGGCAGCCGCCACGTTCTCACTGGCCATGTTTAGCAACGCATCTAATGCCACCACAGCTGAAGACCTCAATAATGATGCCGCCCAGGCACTGCAGATCTTGTACAAGACGAATCCCGTAGCGGAAAACCTGTCCAAAAAGGCCAGAGCCGTTCTTGTATTTCCCAAGGTCATTAAAGCCGGACTTGTCTTCGGTGGAAGTTACGGAGAAGGTGTTCTAACTAAAGGCTCACACGATCCCGTGTACTTTAATTCCGTCTCGGCATCCTGGGGATGGCAGGCCGGTGCAGAGTCCTACGGTTATGTGGTATTCCTCATGAGCGACAAGGCTGTTAAATACCTGTATCAATCCAAGGGATGGGAAATAGGTGTCGGCCCGACGGTGGTCGTAGTCGATGAAGGTATTGCAAAGAACCTGTCATCTTCTACGTTGAAGGACGATGCCTATGCCTTCATATTCGATCAGCAGGGACTCATGGTAAGCCTGAGCATTGAAGGAACGAAGATATCTCGTATCAAACGATGAAGCCAGTGGCACTGATCCCGTAAGTTCTATTACTTCATTTTGAGGAGGACATCATGTCAGAGAAAAACTGTTCGGCCGTTGGTATTTTCAGCAGTCACCTGGATGCTGAACGTGCAGTAAAGGAACTACAGCAATCAGGCTATGACATGAAAAAGCTTTCTGTCATCGGTAAGGACTATCACACTGAAGAAAATGTAATTGGTTATTACAACATCGGTAACCGTATGGCTACCTGGGGTAAGTTTGGGCTCTTCTGGGGTTGGATATGGGGAGTGCTCTTTGGATCTGCATTCCTGATCATTCCAGGCGTTGGTCCGGTGATGGTGGGCGGGCCATTAGTCAGTTGGATCATTGGTGCACTAGAAACGGCCGTGGCCGCCGGAGGACTAACGGCACTTGGCGGTGCACTTGCGAGCATAGGCATTCCAAAGGACAGTATTCTCCGGTACGAAACAGCTTTAAAAGCCAATAAATTTCTTCTGGTCGCGCATGGAACAACCCTGGAAGTTGAAAAGGCAAAAAATATACTGTCGCAAAATAAGGCTGAAGAGGCTACGCAGCACGAGATCGTGATCTCGCAATATCCCGAGCTAATAACACATTGAGAGAGTGAAACATTCGCGTGTCAGTTCTCATCATTTTTTCGCTTCAATCCAATTCTTTAACTGGTTTGAGATGATAAAGAATGGCACATGATGTCGCTCCCCTTAATGCCAGCAGTTACAGAAATCCATCATGTCATCTGGTATGTCCAGTGAAGGCCAACACATTGAGATCCTTGATAAATGATGATCTGGTCTGATTTAACCCGGCTCATTGGTGCAATCCTGCTAATTGTCGCCGCCATTCTGCCAGTAGTTAACCCGTTGGGAGACGCGCCGATTTTCCTGAAAATGACGCCTGGTTGTGATGAATTAACTCGCGTACTACTGGCAAAACGTATCGCGTTTTACTCATTCTTTCTGTTGCTGGGTTCATTGTTGCTTGGCTCGTTTGTTTTGAAGATGTTTGACCTTTCAATACCTGTAGTGCAGGTGGCGGGTGGTGCTGTTGTGTGTGCGCTGAGTTGGAATCTTTTATATGACAACTCCAAGCCAACTGATGTGGTATTGGATCCGATTCACGCCAATCTCATTGCCCTAGGTAGAGCAATCTCTCCACTGACTTTGCCGATGACAATTGATGCTGGGGTTATTTCGGTTGCCATCACAGTCGGCGCTAATCACGCGCACTCAATCGAAAGGGTAGTGATCCAATTGGTCGCCGCCATCATCGGTGCTGGAATCATAGCGATGTCGATACTGCTGACATATCGATACGCCCATCGGGTCAGCAAACTGATTGGAAATACGGGCATGAATGTGGTGGTTAGACTTTCAGCATTCATCATGCTGTGTATTGGTGTAGGTATCTGTTGGAACGGTGTCAAGTCACTGCTGGCAGAAATCGGCATCCGCGGTTAAAAACTCCCGATTTTCGGCCTGCGTAATTACCCATCACTCCCGCAAGTGGAATTTCTATCCCAATATGTGCCTTGGCGAACTGTCGATATCAAAAAGCAAGTTCATCATCAAGTTCTGTCACTCAGAAGGAGTTATTAGATTATGAAAAACGATGCTCAGTTACAACGTGATGTTATGGCAGAACTTAAATGGGATAACTCTATTGATGCATCCAGAATTGGTGTTGAAGTTAGCGATTGTGTTGTAACGTTATCAGGCCATGTAGATAACTATAGTCAGAAATGGAATGCTGAACGTGCTGCGCAAAAAGTATCGGGGGTAAAAGCATTAGCGGTAGAAATTGATGTGAATTTGCCAGGGTCAAGCAAGAAAAGTGATACAGACATTGCACGTACAGCAGAAAATGTATTGGAATGGACATCAAATTTCCCCAGAAACCATATCAAAGTAATGGTTGAAAATGGGTGGATCACATTAACAGGCGAGATTGATTATGAATACCAAAGAGAATTGGCGGTATCTGCTGTTCGCAATTTAATGGGAGTGACAGGTGTGTCTAATCAAATCACGGTTAAGCCCACCCTATTGGTCACAAGTGTTAAATCCGACATCGAAGCAGCTTTGAAACGTCGTGCTCTAACAGACTCCGGAGAAATTCTAGTTACTGTACATGGAGGCACAGTAACTCTTACAGGCGTTGTGCATAGTTGGTCAGAGCGCGATATGGTGATCGACTCTGTTTGGAATTCAGCTGGAGTTTCTGATGTGAATGACAATATCTCCATCGTAAATTAATGCAGGAGTAGAAAAATACTCTGGCTATTAATGAGAAACTCCTCGGAAATTAATGAACGTCATCGAACCAGGCGTATTGGTTGGCTCCGTGCTGCAGTGCTAGGAGCAAACGATGGCATTGTTTCCACTGCAAGCTTGATATTGGGCGTTGCCAGTGCCCACACAAGTCAGAGTGGCGTATTGGTTGCCGGCGTGGCTGGGCTCGTCGCTGGAGCCATGTCAATGGCAGCCGGTGAGTATGTGTCTGTTCATTCTCAGCAAGATACAGAAAAGGCAGATATTGAGCTGGAACGAAACGAACTCAAAACAGACGATGCCGGTGAACATCGTGAGTTGGCTGCGATTTATGTTAGACGAGGTCTTGCTCCAGATCTGGCGATGAAGGTATCCAAACAACTCATGGAGCATGACGCCCTCGACGCACATACGCGAGATGAGCTTGGTATCTCAAAAAATCTCAGTGCCCGCCCGATCCAGGCAGCAATTTCTTCAGCATGCAGCTTTGCTATTGGCGCAGCAATGCCTCTTTTAGTTACCTTTTTGGCTCTGGGCAACAACTTGATTCTTATGGTTTCGGTCAGCTCGATTATTTTTCTTGCGTTCTTAGGTGGGGTGGCCGCTCGCGCAGGTGGTGCTCCATTAATGGCGGGGATATTGCGTGTTACTTTTTGGGGAGCGATAGCCATGGGAGTAACCGCGGGTATTGGTGCTCTGTTAGGTACAACTACATGATAAAAACTGCACACTTAAGCGCTTACGATTACATAAAAAACGTGTTTACTAATACTGGAAACTTACCGTTGCCGGATGATCATTTCGAGAGCCGCTTACGGATAGACAACAGTTCTCTTTGTCGATCTGCACTCGTTTCTGGATAAGTCATTTCAAGCGCTTCCAGGGTATCTAGAACAATTCTGGAAACAATCAGCCGTGAATTTTTCTTGTCATCAGCAGGAACCACGTACCAAGGTACGTCACTTGTACTTGTTGCGCCAAGGCATTGCCCATAGGCCGTCATGTATTGATTCCAGAATTTTCGCTCTTCAACGTCTGCCAAGCTGAATTTCCAGTTTTTCTGAGGGTCATCGATACGATCGAGAAACCGCTTGAGCTGCTCCTCTTTCGAAAGATGGAGAAAGATTTTCAGAATGCGGGTTCCATTTTTGTGGAGATGTCTTTCAAGATCGGTGATTGACTGATATCGATCATGCCATACAGTCTGTTTAACTTTTGTTTGGCCTGGAACCCCTTCGCCACACAGAATCATAGGGTGCACTCGGGCGATTAATACTTCTTCGTAATACGAGCGGTTAAAGATGCCGATTTGGCCCCGTTCTGGCAGCTCACGCGTGGATCGCCAGAGAAAGTCATGCTGCAATTCAATTGGGCTGGGATGCTTAAAACTAAAAACTTTACAGCCTTGCGGATTAACGCCGGACATCACATGCTTGATGGCACCATCTTTTCCGGCGGCATCCATCGCCTGAAAAATAAGCAGGATGGCATACCGGTTGGATGCATAGAGAAACCTTTGCTGTGAACTTAGTTGCTCGACGTGTTCACTCAAAAAATTCTTGTATTGCTTCTTCGAGTTGTAAACCGGTTCCATGATTGTCGGCCATGCACGCAGGTCAACCACGTCTCCTTCCTTCACCTGAAAATCTTTTGAATTGATCCTCATGCTTATGGTATGGAGGGGCTATTCCAACGCGATGTGGTTAACATGGCGCGACTCTAGCAATCGGGTGCCCAGCAATGTTTTTCGTACCTTACCGACTGCATTTACTTTTGATCCAATAACAAGTCCACTCTGGACCATTCCTTGTGGCTTCAGGTGTATGAAGTCACCGCCTTCCAATATTACCCCATTCGCTTGCCCGTGCCGTGCGAAGTGGAAGGCCGCGACAATGCCCTTGATGGTCGTGTTTTCTGGATCAGTGTCCGCCAACTCAACAGAATGACCAGTCGCGTCAGCGAATGATTCGAACAGGTAAACTGGGTGAGACGCTTTACTTGTCTTCGGTGAATGATCTGGTACAGCCAGGAGGCGCACACGTTTCCCCGGCACGGTAACAAATGCAAGCATAGCCCCAGTCTCAGGACGCATACTTACTTGTAGTATCTTTCCCTTCATCTTAACCAAAATGCCTTCGATCCCGCCCTTGGGACTGAACAGAAGTTGTTGGCAGGTACCATTAATAAATTCTCTGTGCTTGGACATTTTGTTTCCTTAGTATCAAAGGAATTACGGTACTTTTGGACGTGCAAGTAATCTGTTCGCTAACGTACAGAAGGATGCTTTTGCGCCCAATACCTCTATCTATTGATAGTTATGGATGTATCTCTGAGAGAAAACCCCCAACGTGCGGGGTATGTCTGATATCGATAATCTGATTTACTTTTCGACGATAGGTTGTACTTCAATTTCCACTACCGCACGCCGGTGGGTTGCAGGCAATCAATTGCTCTCTTACCACGTCTGTGCGTTGTTAAGCATAAGAAAAGTGCTCACCACAAAGTGGTCAAGATTGAATTCGATCGGGTTCTGCCTGGGCTCCACAGCATGACGCGTTAGGAAAATTACGTTAGGTAGCGTACAGAGCCGCCATTTCACACGGCGTAGCCTCCATCATGAATTCATGGAAATTTCATAAAGAAGGTTATATGACAAGCGAGAGTTTTAAGGTTCAGCTCAACTCATACATCGAAGCTCTTGTAAGTGACGCATATGAAGAACGCGAGATGCGCAAGGAATTCCCTAAGCCAAAAGTTCCAAGACACGATATTTATTTTGAAAGGCACGAGAAAAAGTCAAAACCTGTTCGTAGACATCATTATCTTGGCGAGAGTGACTAAGTGTATCTGTATAAAACCAAATTAATGGCGTTACTGACCCTTGTAAGTTGCAACGCGTTTGCTGAGTGGACAAAAATTGGAGACTTCAAAGGTGGGTACGTTTATGTGGATACGGTTACAGAGGTCGAGACAAGCAATATCCGTAACGCCTTGTTCATGATCAACTGGCTCCAGCCCCCAAGTGATGACTACGTAAAGGGGGCATATAGGTCTTCCTTAAAAAGGATCTACTTCGACTGCCCTAGAAGGAAAATGCAAGATGACGGAAGTCGATTTTTCAAGGAGCTCGATCTGGAAGGAGGCGAAGTTCCAACAATTGGGATGGAATTACCAGCATCACTTGAATCTATCGATAGCCCACGTCTCGATATTGAGTCAGCATCTGAGTTTGACGCGGCATTTAACTACATTTGCAAAGTTCATTAGTCTGTTATGTACAAATTTTCGTACTCTCTAAACTGAAGAAACCGATCTGTAATGCTCATATCCACAGAGAACAAGGATCCTAGAGCGAGTCGTTTTCAGCAAGTTCATTGCATTCGATACGGGAATGCCAGTTGGGGATTCACCCTCCACCCGGCCAGTAGCATGCGAATAGAGTCGAATTTATCAGCTGATAGAGCGATGGACATTTCAACATGAAATTCAAAGACTACTACGAGATGCTTGGCCTTCCTCGAACTGCAACGCAGGACGAAATAAAACAGTCTTACCGCAAACTCGCCCGTAAATACCATCCGGACGTAAGCAAGGCCCCTGACGCGGAAGATCGATTCAAGGAACTCGGCGAAGCCTATGCGGTGTTAAAAGATCCTGAGAAGCGTGCTGCCTATGATCAGATGGGTAGCGAGTGGAAGACAGGGCAGGACTTCCAGCCACCGCCTGACTGGGGGGCTGGATTCGAATTCAATGGTAGCGATGCTGGCATGGGCACCGGATCGGACCATAGTGACTTCTTTGAAGCTTTGTTCGGACGTCATTCTCGCAGCAGACAGCAGCCTCATATGCAGGGGCAGGATCATCATGCAAAGGTGATGATTGATCTGGCTGACGCCTATCGTGGTACTAAGCGAAGTATTTCATTACGAATCCCAGCCTACGATGATCAAGGTCACATCACGACACAAGAGCGCAAACTTGAGGTGAGCATTCCAAAAGGCATCCGTGCCGGGCAGCACTTGCGGCTCTCGGGGCAAGGTGGCCCCGGTTTCGGTACTGGATCGGCAGGAGATTTATTCCTGGAAATTGCTTTTAACCCTGATCCACAATTTCGTGTGGATGGACGTGACGTCTTTATGGACTTGCCTCTCACGCCATGGGAGGCCGCTCTCGGGACTTCAATTACGGTAATGACTCCCGAAGGCCCGGTCCAACTCACCATACCCCCCGGCTCAATTGCCGGACGAAAGCTACGACTGAAGGGGCGTGGCATTCCGGGGGCTCCGCACGGAGATTTGTATGTAGTCATGACCATTGCCCTACCGCCTGCCGATAGCGACCAAGCAAGGGATGCTTATCAGGCCATGGCGAAGGCCTTTGATTTCAACCCAAGAGAGCCTCGGAAAGGATAATCCGATATGAGCCAAAACGAGATGACCTTTATTCAGGGTGTCGTGGTCGAAGAGGAAGTGCAGCTGACGTTCACAGAGCTTTGTCGGGCCTGCAATGCCGAAATCGATCATGTAATGACTTGGGTTGTAGAAGGCGTTCTGACACCAATAGGTGAATCACCTCAAAACTGGCTTTTTAGCGGTGATTCGCTTCGGCGCGCCCGGTTGGCACAGCGATTGTCACTTGATCTTGAAATCAATCCGCCTGGTGTCGCACTCGCACTTGATCTGCTGGATGAAATTGCCGCACTTAGGTCGCGATTGCGCGTGCCGGCATCAACTTAGCATAGGTGGTGCGCCGCAAGGTCTTGAAGGCTTAATCCATCACACTCCTTGGACAGAGCAGCGCAATCCTTAGTCAAGCCATCAATATCAAGAACGTGGGCATGCGGAATATCCTGACGTATTCTGTATTTTTCGTTTGGCATTGCGTAACCACTTACCCAACGGTCATGAACTTAAGCTGCATATGAAGTGGGTATGTGGGTTGTGTTTGAGGATAGTCATCAACGGACCGATGTCATCCTGGATAGCTCATAGAGATGGCCAGCCTGATGCTTTTAATGTGTGTGTCTCCGTACAGACCACCTAACTTTTCGATATCTATGATCCCAAGTGTGATATCAGCCACTCGAACCTACTAGCGATGGCGAAGTGCATATGTCACGAAAATCTGATCATACTTAATATTGGAAAGCGGGAAATCATGAAAACTGATTCACAATTGCAACAGGATGTAATGGCCGAGCTCAAGTGGGAACCGCTATTGCGCGCGGCGGAAATTGGCGTTTCGGCCAAAGATGGCATCATCACTCTCACTGGAACTGTTGATGGCTATGCCAAAAAAGTAGAAGCGGAAGATGCAGTGAAGAAAGTCGCAGGCGTTAAAGCAGTAGTCGAAAAGATCGAAGTGAAATACGCCAGCAATTGGGCACAGAGGGACGATAGCGACATTGCTGCCGAAATAGTCAATGCTTTTAAATGGAGTTGGGAGGTTCCTGATGCCAAGGTAAAGTCAAGAGTCGAAAAAGGATGGGTTACCCTTGAGGGGGAACTGGAATGGAACTTCCAACGTACCGCCGCAAAGAATGCTGTTAGGAATTTGCAGGGTGTGACGGGAGTTTCAAACAACATCACGATCAAGTCCAGAACGGACAATGCCATCGAAAAAGCGGACATAGAAAGCGCACTAGCGCGCAACTGGGCCATATCCAACAAGGACATCGGGGTGAATGTCTCCGGTCACAAGGCAACTCTGACCGGGACGGTGGATTCTTGGTATCAAAAGGACGAGGCAGGGCGCATTGCATGGAATGCGCCAGGTGTTTGGAGTGTGGAGAACGAACTGCTTGTTGAATATGGTTAAGCAGATTTTTCGAGGGTAACCCTCGTCCCAGGGTCGGATGCATTCCGGCCCTGCATGTTTGGGGGTAACGACTTTTGTGTTTCTGAATGTCGAGGGTGTCTGGAATTTTGTGTGTTTGAACTAGCGCTATCCGGCATCAAGTTCTTACTTGCAAACGTCTCATCTTGGCGGACTCCGTCTAAAGATATTGCAACAACACGGGCTCATACTTAGGCTTAGACTTCCTATGCTAGATATACCTGCTTACTCATCAGTAAGATTCCCTCAAATATCCAAAGCGATTGCTCAAGCAGAAACAAAATATAGAGCTGACATAGACGGGCTTAGAGCTTTTGCAGTTCTAGCGGTAGTTGCCTTTCACGCATTCCCAAATTTCATTAGGGCTGGCTTTATTGGCGTTGACGTCTTTTTTGTCATTTCAGGTTATTTGATCTCCACCATTATTCTTCAGCACCTTGTGGAGGGGAATTTCAGCTTTACGGATTTTTACTATCGCAGAATAAAACGAATCTTCCCGTCGCTCTTACTCGTGCTCTTGTTTACGGGGCTGTTCGGCTGGTATGTATTGATGTCCGATGAATATAGTCAGCTTGGCCAGCAAATATCGGGCGGGGCAGGTTTTGTCTCAAACATCCTGCAATGGAAGAATTCTGGTTACTTTGATAGCTCCTCATCTACTAAGCCATTATTGCATCTCTGGTCTTTAGGGATTGAAGAACAGTTTTATATGATATGGCCCTTATTGTTGTATGGCGCATATAGAAAAAAATATAACTTATTCATAGTGATAACGGCAATCACCCTGGTTTCGTTTGTTCTCAACGTCGCTTTGGTGACGAGTGACCCTGTCGGCACGTATTACCTGCCATTTACGCGCTTTTGGGAGCTAGGAATTGGCGCGATATTGGCCTACTTGCAGGTGAATAAAATTATCGCTTATGAAGTGCAATCTTCACCGTTATCGAATCTAATCTCGTTTCTTGGGTTCGCCTTGTTAGGCATATCGCTGATAAATATAAACAGTGGATCGGCATTCCCAGGATGGTGGGCATTAATTCCCACGTTGGGCACTATGTGCGTGATTGTGGGAGGGAGGCGGTCATGGGTAAATAAAGAAATCCTGTCAAACCCCGTCGTAGTCTGGTTCGGATTGATTAGTTATCCTCTCTACTTGTGGCATTGGACACTCTTGTCTTACCTCAACATTATAGTCGGCCCGCGTCCGCCTCATGAGCTTCGCCTGCTAATGATACTCCTGAGTGTTTTACTGGCTTGGCTTAGCTATGAGTTTGTAGAGAAAAAACTCAGATTCAACCGGAGCGCTTGGGTGATTCCGTCACTAATCGCTGGCTGTTTGGCGACCATTTTTATGGGCGCCATCATCTCCCATGATGTTGTCAAATCCCGCCTGAATAGCCCGGCTTTGGACAAACTGTTAATGGCAGTGAATGATTGGGGCTATCCACCCAAAGACTTTTCGCGTTTTCGATATGATTCAAATGATTATTACATCATGAGAACAGGCGCAAAAAAGGTTCTGTTCATTGGGGATTCCAATATGGAACAGTACGGTGTCCGAATAGAAAAAGTGCTCTCAGAGCAACCCCTTAAAACGCGTACCGCGATCTTTGCTACTACGGGTAGCTGCCCTCCCATTCTGAATGTTTTCGTGAACGATCAGCCAGCTTGCCAGCCACGGTTGAAGTCCGCCTATAAATTAGCGCTTTCACCTGATATCGATTCGGTTGTGATAGGAGGGTGCTGGTATTGTTATTTCGTCGTGGCGGTAAATTCAGATGGGGATAAAGACTACTCTTACGAAGCAAATGGAGTGCGGAGTCATTTCAGAAATGGTAAGGGTGCAGAATTGGCGCTTCTGGAATTTGAGAAAAACCTCAGGGAAGTAGCCTCCAAAAAGAAGGTTTATCTGGTATTAAACGCTCCAGCAGGACCCACCTTGGATCCTCGTTACTCTAGTCAGGGAGCAAGGCTAAGCAGCAGTTTGGATTTCAAACTGCCTGACAGCTTAGCTTTGAATCAATACACAATTGAATACGGCCCCACTAGAGATGCTTTAGTTGCAATTGCATTAAGGGCTGGGGCAACCGTCATCGATCCTTTGGATTTTCTGTGTAAAGGGAATATTTGCCCCTCGGTAACAGCAGATGGAAAGCCTATATATAAGGATTCGACACATATTAGGGCTGATTACAGTAGAAATCATGTGGCATATTTAGATGCTACAGTGCTTGCGAATGTCGAATGACTAACTAAGGTTCAGAAAGTATTTTAATCAACATTTAGTGATGTAAATCGAATTTAGATGGCAACATTGACCAGTCCGCTACTGGCCGGGTGCCGTCCGTTACCCATCATATCGAGAACGACTGAAACTTGGCTGCACAGCGAGAGCACGCCCCATCTATTTTTGGAAAAACTGAAAAATTTGCCTGAGCTGGCTGAGTTCGCGCAGATTCTAATTGCGCCATAAAAGAACTATACGTCTGCTGCAATCGGTCGGGGCGGGGTGGTGACAGCGTAATTGCTAGAGGCATTGATAGCGCCCGAGCTGATCCTTGAGCCTGAGGTGGGGTCACATTGAAGCGGGCACGTTGATCGACTTTGCCTACATAGTGCCTACACGGCTGTGGTTATGCTGAAAATGAAAGCGGCCCACATCGCTGTGAGCCGCATCAGTACTGGTGGGACGGGTGGGGGTCGAACCCACGGCCAACGGATTAAAAGTCCGCTGCTCTACCACTGAGCTACCATCCCGAAAGGGGCGCAATTATGCGTGAAAGCGCTTGTTCCGTCAACGAAAACGGAATCAGCGCATTCCGGGGAATCGCCCTGCCATGGCGCGCATCATCTTGCCCATACCGCCCTTGGAGAACATCTTCATCATTTTTTGCATTTCTTCAAACTGGTTGAGCAGTCGGTTGACGTCTTGCACCTGAACGCCAGCGCCAGCGGCGATGCGGCGTTTGCGGGCGGCCTTGATGACGTCTGGCTTGCGGCGTTCCAGCGGGGTCATGGAGTTGATGATGCCTTCGATCCTGCCCAGTGCCTTGTCGCCGGCTTCGCTGCTGATGCCGGAGGCCATGTTGGCCATCTGCGCCGGCATTTTGTCCATCAATGCGCCGACGCCGCCCATTTTGCGCATTTGCTGCATTTGCGACTTGAAGTCTTCCAGGTCGAAGTTCTTGCCGGATTTGACCTTTTCCGCCAGCTTTTGAGCTTCGGCAATGTCGACGTTTTTCTGTGCATGCTCAATCAGCGAGAGCACATCGCCCATGCCGAGGATGCGTGATGCCATGCGTTCGGGGTGGAAGGGTTCCAGGCCATCGACCTTTTCGCTGACGCCGACGAACTTGATCGGGCAGCCTGTGATCTGGCGTACGGAAAGGGCAGCACCGCCGCGGGCATCGCCGTCCAGCTTGGTCAGCACCACGCCGGTGAGCGGCAGTACTTCATTGAATGCGCGGGCAGTGTTGACGGCGTCCTGGCCTTGCATGGCGTCGACCACGAACAGCGTTTCGATCGGGTTGAGTTGCGCGTGCAATTGCTTGATCTCGGCCATCATGGCTTCGTCGATCGCCAAGCGACCGGCTGTGTCGAAGATCATCACGTCATGGAAGTGGCGCTTGGCGTGATCAAGCGCGTTTCTGGCGATTTCTTCCGGTTTCTGGCCGGCGTGGGAGTCGAAGCACTCGATTTCAAGCTGGGCCGCCAGTGTCTTCAATTGCTCTATCGCCGCTGGGCGATAGATGTCGGCACTGACCAGCAGTACTTTCTTTTTCTGCTCCTTGAGCAGGCGCGCCAGTTTGGCGGATGTCGTGGTCTTGCCTGAACCTTGCAGGCCGGACATCAGGATGATCGCGGGCGGGACGGCCGCCAGATTGAGGGCCGCGATGCCACCGCCCATCAGCTTGGTCAGCTCTTCGTGCACCACCTGGATGACGGCTTGCCCGGGGGTCAGGCTTTGCAGTACCTCGCGGCCCTGGGCGCGCTCCTTGACGTGGGCAATGAAGTCCTTGACCACGGGCAGGGCGACGTCGGCCTCCAGCAGCGCCATGCGCACTTCGCGCATCGCATCCTGAATATTCTCTTCCGTGAGGCGGGCCTGGCCGCGCAGGTTCTTGATGACGCCAGCGAGGCGTCCGGTTAGATTGTCGAACATGCTGTGTGCTATATTTGGGAAAACGTTGATTTTACCGGAACCATGCCCGACTTTCTGATCTATCTCATTACTGCGCTGCTCTATGCCGGCGTAGCCTTTAACCAGTGGCGCCAAAACAGGGAGGAGAGGTTCCTGCTGTCGGAGCGCGTCGCGCTGGCTGCCGGGCTGGTGTTCCATGGCTGGTTGCTGGCGACGGACCTGTTCAATAGCGGGGGCGTGAATTTCGGATTGAGCAACGCAGTGTCGGCCATCCTCTGGCTGACGGTGCTGATCTACTGGGTAGCCAGCCTGCGTCATGATCTGCATGCGCTGCAGGCGTTTGTGCTGCCGCCGGCCGCGCTGGTGGTGCTGATGCAGAAGCTGTTGCCCAGCGGGCATGTCCTGCCTTATACCGGGGACGCCCTGTTCGGCGCCCACCTTGTCATCGCATTGCTGGCCTACAGCCTGCTGACATTTGCGGCGCTGCACGCCGGCCTGATGGCCATGGCGGAACGTAGTCTGCATCACAAGAAAACGCTGATCAAGCTGCCGGATTTCCCCCCCATCATGCCCATGGAACGCTTGCTGTTCCAGATTATCGGCATCGGTTTCGTGTTGCTGACCTTGACCGTGGTCAGCGGCATTTTCTTTACCGAGCAGCTGTTCCATCAGCCCTTGCAGTTCAACCACAAGACCGTGTTTTCGATTGCCTCTTGGGTGATCTTCGGCGCCCTGTTGCTTGGGCGACACATCCAGGGCTGGCGCGGGCGCGTCGCCATCCGCTGGACGCTAGGCGGGTTTGCATTGCTGCTGCTGGCTTATGTCGGCAGCAAGTTCGTGCTTGAGGTCGTGCTGGGCCGCTAGGCCATTGCATCAACGCAGGCTGATGATAGGCCAGCCTTGCTCTTCGGCGTAGGCCTGCAGCGTTGGGTCCGGCGTGACGGCGACCGGGTGTTCGACCAGTTTCATCAACGGCAGATCGTTGTGTGAATCGCTGTAGAACCAGCTGGTGTCAAAGCTTTGCAGTGTTTCGCCGCGCGACTCCAGCCATTGCATCAGGCGCGTGATCTTGCCTTCCTTGAAGCTGGGAACCCCGGAGACGCGGCCGGTAAACTCGCCATCGACCTCTTCTGGCGTGGTGGCAATCAGGTGCGGAATGCCGAACTCTTGGGCGATGGGGCCGGTCACAAAGCCATTGGTGGCGGTGATGACGACCATCAGGTCGCCGTTGGCGCGGTGCTTTTCGACCAGCGCGCGGGCCTGCGGGGTCATGATAGGGCGGATGACCTTTTCCATGAACTGCGCGTGCCAGGCATCGAGTTGCGCACGCGGGTGCGTCGAGAGCGGCTTCAGCTGGAATTCGAGAAAGGCGTGGATGTCGAGCGTGCCTTGCTTGTAGTCCTCATAGAACTGGGCGTTGCGCGCCAGGTGCAGTTCTTCGTCAAGGACGCCCAGGGTGATCAGGAAGCGTCCCCATTCGAAATCGCTGTCGCCCGCCAGCAAAGTGTTGTCCAGGTCGAAAAGTGCCAGTTGCAAGGTGTTCTCCAGCATTTTAAAAGTCGTAAATTTTAACCGAAAATCAGTTCAGGACTGTTGCCATGAATTTCCCCGACCAGTTGCTGCCAACCTCGTTGGTGTGGGTATGCGATGTGCTGGCGTTGCTGCTGTTCCTGGCCGCTGCCTGGACTGCGCCCTGGAAACGGCTGATCCGCGATGACGTGGTGAATGTCTGGTTCGGTATGTGCGTGGGGCTGATGCTGCTTTGGAGCATCAAGACCGGGGTCCGGCCCGGTCTCACTTTTCATCTGTTGGGCGCGACGCTGATGACACTGATGTTCGGTGCGAGATTGGCCATGGTCGGCCAGGCCGTAGTGGTGCTGGCCGTCACCCTGGCGGGCATGGCGGGGTGGAGCGCGCTTGGCGTGAACTGGCTGCTGGCAGGCGTGCTGCCGGTGGCGCTGAGCTACGGGATCTACGCCACCGTTGACCGCAAACTGCCCAATCACTTGTTCGTCTACATCTTTCTCAACGCATTTATCGGAGCAGGCGCTGTGGTGGTGATCACCGGGCTGGCCGCGGCATTGCTGCTGGCTATGACCGGGGTCTATGCCAGTACGTATCTGACGCAGAACTACCTGCCTTATTTCATCCTCATGGGCTGGTCGGAGGCGATGCTGACCGGCATGGCCGTCACGATGATGACGGTGTTCCGGCCCGCATGGCTTATGACGTTTAGCGACGCGCGTTACCTCAAGCGCAAGCCTAATCGCGACGCGTGAACGACAGTACCAGCAGTACGCTGGTGAGAATAATGCCCAGGGCGATCAGGTCGTGCATGCCCAGGTGTTCGTTTGCCAGCCAGTCGCCCAGCATGACGGCCACGACCGGATTGACGAAGGCGTAGCTGGTGGCGAGGGCCGGGCGCACCGTTTTCAGCAGATACAGGTAGGCGCTGTAAGCGGTAAACGAACCAAAAATCACCAGATACAGCAGCGACAAGACGGCTTTCTGCGTGGGTGGCGCCGTCATGTGCTCGCCTGACATCAGGCTGATGATCAAGAATAAGGTCCCGGCGCTGAGCATCTGCGCCGCGCTGGCCATCAAGCCCTGAGGCATGGGTAAGCGCTTGCCCCAGATGGAACCGAACGCCCAGGACATTGCGGCGACGAGCAGCAGCAAGGCGCCCAGCGGACTCGCGCGCAGGCTGCCGATCAGGTTCAGGATCAGCACGCCCAACATGCCCAAGGCGACTCCCAGCATTTCGTTGCGCTTCGGTTTTTGTCCCGCTAAACCGGCGAAAAGTACAGCCCACAATGGAACGGTGCCGATCACCATGGCGGCGGCGCCCGTGGCGACCCACTGCTCGGCATAGGCCACGCCCCCGTTGCCGACGCCAATCAGCAGCGTGCCGACGATGGCCGCGCTGCGCCATTGTGGCAGGGTGGGGTTGGGTGTGCCCCGCAGGCGCAGTACGCCATAAAGCAGACCGCCGGCGAGCAGAAAGCGTAGTGCGCCCATCAGAAAGGGCGGAAAGCTTGCGATGGCGAACTTCATGCCGAGGAAGGTCGATCCCCAGATCAGGTAAAGCGCCAGCAGTGCCAGCGGGATCAGTATTTGTTGTCTTGATTGCATGGAATTTCTGTCCCGTCCTAAAATGAGTTGACAGAAATTAACTGATTTTAGGTTACCAAAAACGCCCGGTGTACTTCATCGGGCGTTTTGTACTTTAAGCTCAGATGAGGTCTCTTTTCGTTGTAGATACGAAT
>Ga0265327_10002862_pt1 | contig 17366 bp, 17 predicted proteins | sample 41621metaG_FD_202089 | JGI IMG/M metagenome (GOLD analysis project Ga0265327, IMG submission 202089) | Rhizosphere microbial communities from Carex aquatilis grown in University of Washington, Seatle, WA, United States - 4-16-21 metaG | ecosystem: Host-associated > Plants > Roots > Rhizosphere... | reverse complement strand
CATGACCTCGTTCTGGCGATTGGAGACCGTCGAGAGGTAGAGGTCGGTGGTGCTGGAGAGGAGGTCGCGGTAGGAGTCGATCAGATCGGAGATCCGGATCAGGTGGTCGTAGACGTCGCGGAAGTAGTCGCGCTCGTCGAGATCGAGGCCGGGCAGGTCGGCCAGCTGGTCGATCGAGCGGGCGAAGAGATCCCGCTGGGGGGTGACGACCTTGCGCATGGTCACCAGCGAGCGCTTCATGGCGAAGAGACGCTGGAGCTGAGCGTCGGTCGGGCCCTTCAACACGGCCGCCTCGAGCGCGTCGATCTCGTCGTCCATCTCCGCCAGCGGCGGGAAGAAGCTGTCGGTCAGGGCGTCGAAGACGCGGTAGAGGAGGAACTGCTCGGAGTGGAGCATCGCGCCGTCCAGCTGCTCGAGCTGCTCGTCAAGCGCCGGGAGCGGATCGCGATGGAGCGTCACGAGGCATTTCCCGGAGATGAACATCTGCACCTCGCGCAGATGCCCGCCGTCGGAGTCGGGCTTCTCCCCGGCCCCGTAGAAGACGATGAAGACGTACTCGCCGTAGTGGTCCAGCTTGGGTCGCTGCCCGAAGTGCAGGGCGTCCTCGAGGGCCAGCGGGTGAAAGGCGAACAGCTCGTGGAGCTCTTTGATCTCGTCCTTTCCGGGCGAGCTCAGGTCGAGCCAGAAGAAATGGTCATTGGCCAGGCTCCGCTCGATCGCCGGGCGGTCGAGCTCGGTGAAGCAGGGCACCGAGAAGGTGTAGCCCGTCCCGTGCGCGTGATCGGGATCGTGGTGTTGCGCCTTGCCGACGGTCATCCCCGATGAAACATACGCACCGGGCCGGGCGGCTCAGAAATGCCCGCTGACGGCGCCGCCGGAGATCCGGCGGGTGTCCTCGGGGGCGGGGCGCAGGATCAGAATCTCGGCGGGAACCCGCTCGAGCAGCCAGCGCAGGTCCTCGTAGCCCAGGCCGGCTCCGGAGTCCTCCTCGGCGGAGACGATGATCCGGTCGAAGCTCTCCGCTTCGATCAGTTTGCGCAGGGCATCCCGAGCCGAGCGGCCCCTCCCCACGCGCGAGTCGACGGCAACCCCCTGCGACGAGGCGCGCTGCTCGATCGCCTCCAGCAGGGGCATGCCCCGGGCACACTGCAGCGGCAGAGCGCTGTCGATGGGCAGGTTCATCGGCACGGTGGCCAGGAAGGCAGGCATGATCATGGCGTCCTCGGCCTTGGCCAGGCGCACAGCCGCCTCGAAGGCGCGCCTGGAGATCTGCTGGCCACTGAAGGGAAGCAGGATGTGGCGGACCGGACGGGGCCGTTCCCGCAGGGCCAGACGGCCGTGGGGCGGCAGCCAGTAGCCGGCGCCGATCCCGAGCAGCATCCCGCCGGCGGCGATCGCGAAGATCGTCCAGGGGCTCATGGGGCGTCCCCGTTGCTCCTGCGCGAGCGGTCGGCCACGATTCGCACATCCACCCCGGGGAGCAGCTCCATCAGCCGCTGCGGCAGGGGCACCCGCAGTCTGCCCAGGCCGCGAGGAGGCGGCGAGTAGCCCAGCAGGATGTAGGTGGTGCCGCGCCGCGCTGCGACCTCCCTGATCGCGGCGGCGAGGTCGTCGGACTCCTCTTCGACCATCCGGGCGCCCAGCACCGAGGCGAGCTGCCCCAGCGCCGCCAGGGAGCGCTCCTGCTCGTCTGAGAGGCTCCGGCCGGGCGGACGCACCCAGAGGAGGTCAAGCTCGGCGCCCAGGCGCTGTGCTGAGCGCCAGGCCCGGCGGACGAGGCGCTGGGCACCGGGGTCGGGCTGGATCAGTGCCAGCAGCCGCTCGCCGACGGCCTGCGGGGCGTCGGCGGCCAGCGACTCCTCGCGCGAGCCCATCAGCTCGGTGGTCAGGCGCTTGGAGCCGACCTCCTCGGCAAGCAGCCGCAGCGCCACCTCGCGCAGGGCCGAGAGGTTCTCGATCCGGAAGAAGTTGTTGAGGGCCGCGTCGACGCGCTCGGCCGGGTAGACCTTGCCGGCCCGCAGGCGGTCCAGCAGCGCCTCGGGGGTGAGGTCGATCAGGACGACCTCGTCGGCCCGGCCGAGGACGGCGTCGGGGATCGTCTCGCGGACCCGGACACCGCTGAGCTCGGTGATGTGGTCGTTGAGCGACTCGAGATGCTGGACGTTGACGGTCGAGAGCACGTCGATCCCGGCATCGAGGATCTGCTCGACGTCCTCGTAGCGCTTGGAGTTGGCGCTGCCCGGGACGTTCGAGTGGGCCAGCTCGTCGATCAGGCAGAGACCGGGGGCGCGGCTGATGATCGCCGCCACATCCATCTCCTTCATCGTCGCGCCGCGGTAGACGACGCCGTTGCGTGGGATCACCTCGAGGCCCTCGGCGACCTGTCCCGTCTCGGCTCTGCCGTGGGTCTCGAGCAGCCCGATCACCACATCCCGCCCGGCCCGCAGTTCGGCGTGGCCCTCCTGCAGCATCCGGTAGGTCTTCCCGACGCCGGCGGCCATGCCGATGAAGACCTTCAGGCAGCCTCGGCCCTGGACGGGGGAGCTCACCCTCCGAGGAGGTTGTGCACGACCAGGTCGATCAGCTTGATGCCGATGAACGGAGCGATCAGTCCGCCCAGGCCGTAGATCAGGAGGTTGCGCCGCAGCAGGGCGCTGGCGCCGATCGGCCGGTAGCTGACACCCCTCAGGGCGATCGGGATCAGCAGGGGGATCACGATCGCGTTGAAGATGATCGCCGAGATGATGGCGCTCTGGGGGGTGCCCAGGTTCATGATGTTGAGCACCGCAAGGGGGCCTTCTTCGCCGGGTTTCGTGGCGTAGGTGGTGATGAAGACGGCCGGCAGGATGGCGAAGTACTTGGCGACGTCGTTGGCGATCGAGAAGGTCGTCAGGGCGCCGCGGGTGATCAGCAGCTGCTTGCCCACCTCGACGATCTCGATCAGCTTCGTCGGGTTGGAGTCGAGGTCGACCATGTTCCCGGCCTCGCGTGCCGCCTGGGTGCCGGTGTTCATCGCCACGCCCACGTCGGCCTGAGCCAGCGCGGGGGCGTCGTTGGTGCCGTCCCCTGTCATGGCGACAAGGCGGCCGTCCTCCTGCTGTTCGCGGATCAGGGCGAGCTTTCGCTCGGGGGTCGCTTCGGAGAGGAAGTCATCGACGCCGGCCTCCTCGGCGATCTTGGCTGCCGTCAGGCGGTTGTCACCGGTCACCATGACCGTCTTGATGCCCATCGCCCGCAGCTGGTCGAAGCGGGCCGACATGCCCTCCTTGATGGTGTCCTTGAGGTAGACGACACCGAGCACCTGGCTGTCCCGTGAGACGGCGAGCGGGGTGCCACCCTCGCGGGCGATCCGGTCGAGCTCGACCTGCAGCTCCGGCGGGGGCGAGCCGCCTTCATCGGAGACGAACTTGATGATCGAGTCTCCCGCGCCCTTGCGCAGCTGGTGCCCGTCGAGGTCGACGCCGCTCATCCGGGTCTGGGCCGTGAAGGGAACGAACTCGGCATTGAGGGCCGCCATGTCGTGCTCTCTGATGCCGTACTTCTTGGCCAGCACGACGATCGAGCGTCCCTCGGGCGTCTCATCGGCAAGCGATGAGAGCTGTGCCGCCTCGGCGAGCTCGGCCTCGGGGACCCCGGGCATGGGGACGAATTCGGAGGCAAGCCGGTTGCCGATGGTGATCGTCCCGGTCTTGTCCAGCAGCAGCACGTCGATGTCTCCCGAGGCCTCTACGGCGCGTCCCGAGAGGGCCAGGACGTTGCGCCTGACCAGACGGTCCATGCCGGCGATGCCGATCGCCGAGAGCAGCGCCCCGATGGTCGTCGGGATCAGCGCCACCAGGAGCGCGATCAGAGTCGTCTCGGAGATCGAGGTGCCCGAGAAGAGAGCGAAGGGTCGCAGCGTCGCGACGACGATCAGGAAGATCAGGGTCAGGGCGGCCAGCAGGATGCCCAGGGCGATCTCGTTGGGGGTCTTGCGCCTGGCGGCGCCCTCGACCAGGGCGATCATCCGGTCGAGGAACGACTGACCGGGCTCCTGGGTGATTTCAACGACGATCTCATCCGAGGTCACGCGGGTGCCCCCCGTGACGGCGCTGCGGTCGCCGCCGGACTCGCGGATCACCGGCGCGGACTCTCCCGTGATGGCCGACTCGTCGACCGTTGCGATGCCCTCGATGACCGTCCCGTCGCCGGGGATCAGCTCGCCGGCGGGCACAACCACGATGTCGCCCCGCGTCAGCTCCGCGGCAGCCTTGATGGAGCCGTCGCGCAGTTTGGCGACCGTCTCCTTGCGCATCGAGCGCAGCGTGTCCGCCTGGGCGCGTCCGCGACCCTCGGCGAAGGCCTCGGCCATGTTCGCGAAGACGACGGTCAGCCACAGCCAGAGGGCGATCACGAAGGTGTACCAGGCCGGCTCGTTTCCGCCTCCCAGCGGCTTCCCGCCGGTGGCCTGGATCACCCAGGTGATGGTGGTGAGCAGCGCGCCGATCTCGACGACGAACATCACCGGGTTTCGCAGCTGCACGCGCGGGTCGAGCTTCTTGAAGCTGTCGATCAGGGCGCGCCGGACTATCTCTCCCTTGAACAGGGAGATCGCCTGGCGCTCTCCGGTTGCTGGCATCTGCGCGGACATCAGTGTGTTCCTCCGGTGAGACGGTCTAGGGCGAGGTTCAGCTGGAGCACGTTGACCCCCGGCTCGCCCAGGAATCCGAGGCTACGGCCCGTCGTGTACTTGGAGATCAGGCCGTCGACGGCTCCCAGCGTCAGGTGACGGACGGCCGCGATCCGGTGGGCCTGGATCCAGGCGTTGGCCTGCGAGATGTGCGGGTCCAGGTTCGAGGCCGAGGTGGTGACGGCGTCGACGGGGATCGCCGCCGTCGTCAGGCCCGGGTCGTAGGGCTTCTCGAGGGCCAGATAGGCCTTGATGTTTTCTTCGTCGGCTTCCGCCGTCAGCTTGAGGTTGGGGCCGCGGTTGGAGAACGTGCTGGCGGCCGCGTTGTAGGCGCCGCCTTCGGTGGCCGAGGGCCGGCTCTGGAAGTAGGTCGGGTCGGCTTCGGTGACGAGTTCTTCTTCTTCTTCCTTGGGCTTGCCGTTCTTGTCGAGAACGGGCTTCTGGAAGCTCTGCCCGATGATCTTCGAGCCGACCAGGCGGCCTTTGACGTAGATCTTCTGGCCGTTGGCGTTGCCCGGGAAGGCGACCTGGCCAACGCCCGTGATGAGCAGCGGGTAGACGAGCCCGAGCAGCACCGTCAGGACGATGATCGCGATCGCGGATGTGATGATGTCGCGCTTCATCTCAGTAGAGGTTCGAGGTCAGGCCCTGGACGACCGGGCCGAGCAGCAGGGCGGGGAAGAAGGTGAGCGCGCCGACGAGCAGGATCACGCCGATCAGGAGGATCACGAAGGTGGGGTTGTCGGTGCGCATCGTGCCGAGGCCCGCGGGGGTTACCCGCTTGCCGGCGAGTGCTCCCGCGACGGCCAGGGCGAAGACGATCGGGCCGAAGCGGGCGAAGAGCATCACCAGTCCACCGAGGATGTCCGCGAACGTCACGCCGTGCGAGCCCAGGTTGCCGGCGTTCGGCTGGATGAATCCGGTGTAGCCGGCGAAGGCCGAGCCGTTGTTGTTCGACTGGGAGAGGTAGGCGTAGAGCGTCTCGGAGAAGCCCTGTGGGCCCTTTCCGAGTTCAGAGATCGAGGCGCGCCCGCCGCTTGTTGCGACGGCCATGGCGGTCGAGAAGAGGGCGGCGAGGGGCGTGATGAGGATGGCCAGGCCGGCAAGCTTGATCTCCCGCGCCTCGAGCTTCTTGCCGAGCCACTCGGGCGTGCGTCCGACCATCAGGCCACCGATGAAGACGGCCAGCAGGACGTAGAGGAGGATCGAGTAGAGGCCCGTGCCGACACCACCGAAGATCACCTCGCTGGCCGAGAGGTTGGCGAAGGGCACGGCGCCGCCGATTCCCGTGTAGGACTCGAGCGCGCTGTTCACCGCTCCGCACGAGGTGACGGTCGTGACGACGTCGAACAGGGCAGACCCGGCGATGCCGAAGCGCTGCTCCTTTCCTTCCATGTTTCCGCCGCCCGAGCCGGCGATGACGTGGGTGTGAAGTCCTGCGGCGTGCTGGGCCGGCGAGCCGTGGGCCTCGGCGATGTAGGCGACCACGACGGCGCCCAGGAACATCACCATCATCGTCCCGTAGATCGCGTAGCCCTGGCGGCGGTTTCCGGTCATCCGCCCGTAGGTGAAGACCAGTGCCGCCGGGATTATCAGGACCAGCAGCATCTCGACGAGATTGGTGAACGCCGTGGGGTTCTCGAAGGGGTGGGCCGAGTTCACGTTGAAGAAACCGCCGCCGTTGGTGCCGAGCAGCTTGATCGCCTCCTGCGACCCAACGGGGCCCATCGCGACCGACTGCGTCAGGCCCGTGAGGGTGTGGGCCGTCAGGTAGGTGGTGAAGTTCTGCAGGACCCCCTGGGAGACAAGGAAGATCGCGCCGATGATCGAGATCGGGAGCAGGACGTAGAGGATCGTCCGCACGATGTCGACCCAGAAGTTGCCGATGCCCTTGCCGCTGCGGCCGATGATGCCCCTGATCAGGGCGACAGCGACCACGATGCCGACGCCGGCGGAGAGGAAGTTCTGAACCGTCAGCCCGAGCATCTGGCTGAAGTAGGTCATGGTCGTCTCGCCGCTGTAGTACTGCCAGTTGGTGTTGGTGACGAACGAGGAGACGGTGTTGAACGTCACGTTCCAGGGCGCAGAGTGATAGCCGAGCGGGTTCAGGCGGTGAGGAACGAAGAAGGCGTTCTGGGTGCGCAGAATCAGGTACAGCAGCAGCCAGCCGGCCAGCGAGAAGATCAGGACGCTTTTGGCGTATGCCTTCCAATCCTGCTCACGGTCGGAGTCGGCCCGCAGGACACGCAGGAGGAGCCGCTCGGGCCCGCCGAGGATCGGGGTCAGGAACACCCGCTCGCCGGCGTAGACCTTCGCCATGTAGCTCCCCAGGGGAAGCGCCACGGCGGTGAGGATCACCACGAACGCGACGATCGTCATCCAGCCGGCGAAGCTCATCAGAGGTTCTCCCCGCGGATCAGCGCGTAGAAGAGATAGGCGATCAGCAGCACCGCGATGACGAGGCCGAAGAAGTCGGCCCCGCTCATGTGAGCGATGAACGCGCCCAGGGGCAGAGCCGAGCTCATATGCGATCCACTCCCTCGACCATCAGGACGAGGAGGGCGAATACGCCGATTGCGATTATCACTGCGAGAAAGTCCATGTCGATGACTATGGACCTCCCACCGTCACACCCACATGACGATCGGACGGGGCGGCATTACGATTTCGTGACGGGCCGCCTCACTGCGCGAAGCGGTAGCCGACCCCCGGGTCGGTGACGATGTAGCGAGGTGCCGCACCCTCCGGCTCGATCTTGGCGCGCAGCCTGGCGATGTGAGTCCGCAGAGGCTGGATGTCATCGACGTACTCGGGGCCCCACACGTCGACGAGGAGCTTGCGGTGTGTCATCAGGCGCCCCCTGTTGCGGACCAGCACCCGAAGCAGGTCGAACTCGATCGGCGTCAGGTGAATCGTCTCGCCGTCGCGCTTGACGACCCGTGCCGCGAGGTCGACCTCGAGGCCGTCGAATGTGACGCTGGGCTCCTCGTCGGTGCGCCCGGCGCGCCGTAGGGCGGCCTGCAGGCGCGCCACGAGCTCGCGTGTGCCGAAGGGCTTGGTGATGTAGTCATCGGCGCCGGCCTCCAGGGCTCGGACCTTCTGCTCCTCCTCGCCGATCGCCGAGAGGACCAGGATGGGCATCTCGCTCCACTCGCGCAGGCGCCTTGTCACCTCGATCCCGTCGAGGTCAGGTAGGACAAGGTCGACGATCGCGGCCTCCGGCGGGCGCACGGCAGCTATGTCCAGGGCCTCCGCGGCGGTTTCGGCGGCAAGAATCTGAAAGCCGGCCTCGCGCAGGACGACTTTCAGGGCGCGCAGGATCTGCGGCTCGTCGTCCACGACGAGGATCCGCGGCGCAGCAGGCGGCTCGGGGCGATCGGCGATGCTCACCGGGGCGCTCCCGGCTCGGGCGATGTATGGATCGGCAGAGGGGCGGCCCGGCTCTCGGGCTCGGCTCCCTCCGGCTCGAGGGGCAGCTCGAAGACGAAGGTGGCGCCCTGGCCGGGAAGGGACTCGACACGCAGCGAGCCGGCATTGGACTCTGTGAAGCCCCGGGCGATCGCCAGACCCAGACCCGAGCCCCTGTGCTCCCCGCCGGGTGTGCCGGCACGGTAGAAGGGCTCGAAGACCCGCTCGAGCTGCGCCGAGGGGATCCCCGGGCCGCGGTCGACGATCCGGATGATCAGACGGTCGCGGACCGCGCGGGCCCGGACGGAGACCGGGTGCCCACCGGAATGGCGCCTGGCGTTCTCGAGCACGTTCACCAGCGCCCGCTCCATCTGGACCGGGTCGATCCTGACGAGAGGCAGTTCCCGGTCGATCGACAGGCTGAAGGCCTCCGCGGCAGCACCGACCTCGGAGACGGAGACCTTGATCAGCTCCTCGAGGGAGGTCCAGACGCGGTGAGGCTCGGCGGCGCCCGCTTCCAGGCGGGAGAGGTCCAGGAGGTTGTCCACCAGACGGGCCAGGCGGCGGGTCTCCTCCTGGATGACCGCAGCCATCTCCTCGCGCTCCTCGGGCGACACCGCAGGCGAGGCGATCGCCTCGCCTGCCGCCGAGATGGCTGTCAGAGGGGAGCGAAGGTCGTGCGAGACGGCCCGCAGCAGGGCTGTCTTGATCGTGTCGGCGCGTCGCAGTGCAGCCGTCTCGACGACGTCCCCCAGCAGGCCCTCCCGCTCCAGGGCGGCGCTCATGAGGGCCTCGAGGCTCGGCACGACGCGCTCCTGCAGGCGACGCAGGCTCGACTCGGAGGCGTCGGCACCGACGAGCAGGGTGCCCAGCCTCCTGGTTCCTTCCCTCAGGGGAAAGGCCAGACGGCGCTCATCGCCCTCGACGGCATCCATCTCGATCGCCGCCGAGCTCAGCTCGAGCGCCGCGGCGAGGCGGGCGGCGGCGGTCTGCAGGGACTCGGTGAGATCCTCGCCGCGCAGCAGGAGCCTGGCCATCTCCGCAGCGAGGTCGGCCTCCTGGCGGCGCTCGAGGGCATCACGTGTCCGAGCCCTGGTCAGTTCGGCAAGTGAGGAGGCAAACGCCGCGACGACGACGAATGCCACGAGCGCCACCCAGTTGTTGGCGTCATGGATCGTGAAACGCCCGGTCGGAGGAAGGTGGAAGAAGTTGAATGCGGCGGCGCTCACGACCGCCGTGGCAACTCCGAGCCCGGCGCCCCAGATCGTTGAGACGACCAGCACTGCCGGCAGGTAGACGAGCCCCAGCGAGACGACCGGAGCAATGTGAGCGAGCGGATAGATGAGGAGCGTGCAGAGCGCGACCGCGCCGGCCGCGACGAGCAGCCCCGTCCGGCGCGAGAGGCGCTCGGGTGCGAGCAGGGATGCGAAACCTCCGGTCACCGCGAGTCAGCCTAATGACGAAACGATCCGAGGCCGCTCCCCATACGTCGGCCGAGACCCTTCCGGGCTCAAGCTGAGGGCTCCAGCGGCCGAATCTGAGCCTGGACCACTGAGCATGAACAGAAGTCTGCGCACACTCGCATCGTTCGCCGTCACGGCTGCCCTCGCAGCCGTGCCCTGCTCGGCCGCCCTGGCCGGCGAAGCCCAGACCCCGCTGGCGGCCTCGAACTACGGGATTCGCGCCGCATGCCCGCCCCCCAGCGTGCAGCACGCCGGCTGCCTGGCCCTGCAGCTCGTCCCCCTGACCGCGCAGGCGAAGGCTCACAACACCCCGATCGGGATCCAGCGTGCCGCCGGGGCCGCGCCGGCGACCCACTCCCCGGCTCTTGGAGACTTCGGCCTTCGCCCCTCGGACCTCCACGCCGCCTACGAACTCCCTGAATCGGCCACCACAGAACAGACCATCGCCCTGGTCGACGCCTACAACGACCCGACGGCCGAGGCCGACCTGGCGACCTACTCGACGACCTTCGGCCTGCCTGAATGCACGACGGCCAACGGCTGTTTCAAGAAGGTCGGCGAGACGGGGCTCGAAGGATCCCTTCCCTTCCCGAAAACGGTTGCCGAACTCGAAACGGCCGAAGCGGGCGGCGCGGGCGCCAAAGAAGAAGCCGAAGCGGCAATCGGATGGGGCGCGGAGATCTCGCTGGACATCGAGTCGGCCCACGCGACCTGCCCGAACTGCCACATCCTGCTGGTCGAGGCGAACACGACCAGCTATGCGGATCTCGAAAAAGCCGAGAAAACTGCTGAGACGCTCGGGGCGACGGAGATCTCCAACTCGTGGGGCGGACCTGAGGAAGGCGTGACCGTCGGGCACGACGGCAGCGGGCCCTTCAACGACCCCAAAGTTGTGATCACGGCATCGTCGGGGGACAACGGCTTCCTGGGCTGGGATTCCGAATTCGAAGGCGAATCGGGCTTCACCAACTACCCCGCCGCCTCGCCCCACGTCGTTGCGGTCGGCGGGACGCGACTGACGCTGGGAGCCGAAAGCAAATGGTCGAACGAGACGGTCTGGAACGGCAGCGGCGCCTCGGGCGGCGGCTGCAGCGTCCAGTTCACCGCTCCGGCCTGGCAGCAGTCGCTGACCAACTGGTCTTCGATCGGCTGCACCAACAAACGCGTGGTTGCCGATGTCGCGGCAGATGCGGACCCCCACTCGGGCATCGCCGTGACGGACTCGAGCGCCGCCTGCGAAACCGAATATGCCGAAGGCGGCAGCAAACACGTGGTGCACTGGTGCACCTACGGCGGAACGAGCCTCGCCTCGCCGATCGTGGCGGCCGTGTTCGCGCTCGCGGGAGGCGCGGGAAGCGTCGCCTACCCCGCCCAGACCCTCTATGAAAACCGCCTTGCCGCGCCCGCCTCGCTACACGATGTGACCAGCGGGTCGAACGGCGAATGCACGCTGGGCTTCAACTCGAAAACCGGCCTCTCCTCCTGCACCCCCGCAGAATCGGCGGCCGCCAGCTGCGCATCGAAGGGCAGCTGCCTCGCGGGAACCGGCTTCGACGGCCCGACTGGCGTCGGGACGCCGCACGGGATCCTGGCTTTCGTGCCGACAGGCAAAGAAGGCGGCGAAGAAGAACCGCCGCTGGAAGAAGAAGAAGGCGAAGAAAAACCCGAAGAACAACCGCCCCCGGTCAAACGCAAACCGGTGAACCCCACCCCCGTTCAGCCGGCGCCGGCGCCCCCGGTTGCCGTCGTTGCCTCAACAACGCCAGTGATCAGCTCCCTGGGCCTCACGATCCGCGCCGTGATCGCTCTCGACGCCCGCCGGCCGTCGGCCTCGAAGATCGCGTTCTCCTTCATGCTGAGCTCGGCCGCCAAGGTGCAGGCCAAGCTGGCGCGGCGCATCCGGACCCACCACCACACGCACTGGAGCACCGTCGGCACCACTGCGACGGTCGCCGCGATCAGCGGCCGCAACAACGCGAAGCTTGCCGGACGCCGAACCCTCGCGCCGGGTCTCTACCGCCTGACCGTGACGCCGCTCACCGGCGCGTCGCGCTCGATCCTCTTCCACATCAACTGACCGCTCCGGGACCGGCCGCACGGCGGCCCCGGAGCGATCGTCAGATCAGCCGCCCTGGGCGCCGTAGACGATCTTCACGCCTTTGCGCGTGCACTGCTGAGCGAAGTAGCCGCGCGGCTCTTTGGCTTTCGCGACGGTGCATTTGAAGCCTGCGGGGTGGCCCTGGTAGATCCCGCCGATGAATTTGATGGCCGAGGCGCAGCTGGTCCCGCTCTCGCTGATGTTCTTTGCGTACTCTTTGAATTTGTTCGGCGGAGCTTCCGTCCCGGAGGGTATTTCGACCGAGTAGGCGTGGTTGCCGCAGCCGTGGAGCGTCCCCGCCGCCTGGGCCCCCGTGCCGAGCCCCGCGATGGCCAGAAGTGCGAGCGAGCTTGCCGCCGTCGCTCCGATTGCCTTCCACTTCCTGCGCGTCTGCATGCTGTGTCCTCCGTTCGTCGGGCGCTCCGGTCGACGCCGCAATGCGGGGGAAGATAACCCCTGGAGGGCCGCCCTGAAAGGCCGCCTACGCGCTAAGCGCGTATCGAGGGAAGCGTTGCCGGCGCGCCGTGGGGCTCCAGGCAGGCGGGCAGAGCGACGCTGCCGTCGGCCTGCTGGCCGTTCTCGAGCAGCGCCACGATCGTCCGCCCGACCGCTACGGCGGTGCCGTTGAGGGTGTGAAGTATCTGCGTCTTCTTCTCACGGCGCATCCGGATGTTGAGTCGTCTGGCCTGGTAGTCCGTCGTGTTCGAGCAGGAGGTCAGCTCGCGGTAGCGCTCCTGGCTCGCCAGCCACGCCTCGCAGTCGTACTTCTTGGCGGCCGAGTTGCCCAGATCGGTGACCGCGATGTTGACAACCCGGTATGCGAGGCCGAGCTCGCCGAGGATCTCCTCCTCGATCGCCAGGATCCGCTCGTGCTCCGCCTGGGACTCCTCGGGCGCAACGAAGCTGAACATCTCGACCTTGTCGAACTGGTGCACCCGGAAGATCCCCCTGGTGTCCTTGCCTGCCGCCCCCGCCTCCCGGCGGAAGCAGGGCGAGAAGCCCGCGTAGCGCAGGGGAAGGCGCTCGGCCTCGAGGATCTCCTCCTCGTGCAGCGAGGCCAGGGCCACCTCGGAGGTGCCGACGAGGAACAGCTCATCCTCTGGAAGCGCGTAGATCTGTTGCTCCGTGTCGGGCAGGAAGCCGGTGCCGTAGAGGGCCCGCTCGCGAACCAGGACCGGCGGTATCACCGGTTCGAAGCCCTGGCCCCTCAGCTTCGAGAGCACCCATTGGACCAGGGCCAGCTCGAGCATCACCAGATCGCCTTTCAGGTAGGCGAAGCGCGAGCCCGACAGGCGGGCGCCGCGATCCATGTCGATCCGCTCACCGGCCAGCTCAAGGTGATCGCGCGCCTCGAAGCCCAGCTGCGGAGGGGTGCCCACCTCGCGCACGAGCTCGTCCTCCGGGCCCGGGGCGGCGCTCGGGTCGGGCAGGTTCGGCAGGGGAGCGAGCGTCGCCTGGAGCTCGCCTTCGACGCCGGCGAGCTCCTGCTCGAGGAGCTTGGCCCTCGCGGCGACCTCGCGCATGGCCTCGATCTCGCGCGTTCTCTCGGCCTCCTCGGACGCCGAGCGGATTCGGGTGTTGGCCTCGTTCTGCTCCGCCCGCAGTCCCTCGAGCTGCGGCAGCAGCTCCCTGCGGCGCCCATCCAGGGCGATCACCTGCTCGAGGCCGGATGCCGCCTGCTCACCACGGCGGGCAAGGGCAGACCTCACCCCGTCCGGATCCTCCCTGATGGCCCTGAGGTCGAGCAAGCCGCGCCCGCGGGAGGCCTATTTGGTCGAGAGCGTGATGTTCGTGGACGGCACAGTCTGGGCCTGATGCCCTGAATATGCCGCCAGGAATTCCGCAACGGACTGCGCGTTGGGCCCGACGACGATGTTCTCGGGCATGATCGCCCCCGAGAAGCCGCCGTTGCGGATCGCGTAGAGAACCTGTTCCTTGTTCTCCTTGCGGATGTTGAAGTTCGGCCCGTTGGTCTTGACGCGGTTGGAGATCGCGGTGGCAGAGCCGTGCGCGCCGACCACCGACAGCGTGTGGCAACCGGCGCAGTGATCGCGGAACAGGACGGCACCCCGGTGGTAGGGGCTCGTCTTGGCGACCGACACGCCCTGGGACCCGCACGCGCCCAAGAGGGCGGCGCAGGCGAGCAATGCGAGCATCGTGGCTGCGACCTTCATGCGCCGGGGAATATATAGGCCCACTCAGAACCCGTGGGCCGTGCCTGCGGCTCGAAGGGCGAGAAACACCACCACCAGGGCCGATGCGGCCATCACGCCGATCTCGCGCTGGACGATCGCCGCAACCAGCTCCTGCTGCTCCGCCTCGGGCAGCTCGCCCACCGCCTGGGAGCTCTCGAGGCCTCGTTTGTCGAGGATCGTCTGGGCCGAGATCGCCCGCAGCTGCTCGGCGACGAAGGCGATCGCCAGGGGCAGGAGCGCATACAGGTAGAAGAGGTCTTCGGTGGGCCGCTTGCCCGCTGCAGCCTGTGAGCCGACCGCGATGGCCAGCGTCAACGCCGAGCCCTGTCCGATCCGCAGCAGCGGCCAGAACGCACGCGCCGCCGGCCCCTCAGGATCTGCCTGCCAGTAGGCCACAGCCCCCACGAGGCCCGGTAGAAGATTCAGCGCCGCGACTGCCAGTGCACCGGCGACGACCGCCTCATTCATCGGGCGATATCGAGCCGATTGCCACTATGTAACAGTCTGCCACAAGCAGTGATATAACAGCGCGCGGTGCTGCGCAGCTATCTCCCGGCGATCGTCTTCCTCGTGCTCGGCGGTGCCGTGGGCGTCACCTTCGCCGTTCTCAACTCGGTCATCGGGCCGCGCCGGGCAACCCCCCACAAGCAGGATCCCTACGAGTGCGGGCTGCCCTCGGAGATCAAGTCGGGGATGCGCTTCGGGATCAGCTTCTACCTGATCGCGATGCTCTTCATACTGTTCGACATCGAGGTTGTCTTCCTCTACCCGATCGCCGTCGAGCTCCGCGCATACGGGACATTCGCGCTGACCGAGACGATCGTCTTCATCGTCCTTCTGTTCGTGGCCTTCGTCTACGTATGGCGGCGGGGAGCACTGGAGTGGACATAAAGCGCGAGCCGCTCGGCCCGGCCGTCGATCCCAAGAACCTGCGCGTCCGCTCTCTGAATGCCCACCAGCTGCTCCGGGGGGGAGAGCTCGAAGGCGCCAACCAGCCGGCGCATCTCGACGGCGAGGAGCTCGAACGCTACGTACAGGAGCGTGTACTGACGACGACGCTCGACTCGGCGGTCGCCTGGGCGCGCTCCAACTCGTTCTTCCCGCTGGCCTTCGGGCTGGCCTGCTGCGCCATGGAGCAGTTCCAGACAGCCGGCCCCCGGATGGACATCGCGCGGTTCGGCTTCGAGGCCTTCCGCGCCTCGCCCCGCCAGGCCGACCTGATCATCCTGGCCGGACGCGTCTCGATCAAGATGGCACCGGTCATCCGGCGCCTCTATGACCAGATGCTCGAGCCGAAGTGGGCCATCTCGATGGGCGCCTGCTGCAGCTCGATGGGCGTCTTCAACAACTACGCCCTCGTGCCGGCGGACAAGTTCATGCCGATCGATGTCCACGTGCCGGGCTGCCCTCCCCGCCCCGAGGCCCTGATGCACGGCGTTCTCAAGCTTCGCGACCTCGTTCAGAACGACCCCGACGCAGGCTGGCGCGAGCGCTACGACGCAGTGGGGACCGAGGAGCGCCCCTAGATGCCAGACGCCACGGGCTTGGAGTTGCTCGCTCAGGATCTTGGTGACGCCGCACTCGAGACCGTGTACTTCAGGGACAGGGCCACGCTCGTCGTGGACCCCGCGCAGATCCGGCAGGTGCTTGGCACGCTGCGCGGCAAGGGCTTCGGCTTCCTGGCAAGCCTCCACGGCGTCGACTACTACCCCGAGGAGCCGCGCCTGGGCGTGATCTACGAGATGCTCGACATGAGCAGCGTCGACCGCATAACGGTGAAGCTCCGGGTTCCCGTAGACGCGCCCGTCCTCGACTCGGTCACCGAGGAATGGCCGACGGCCAACCATCAGGAGCGCGAGGTCTACGACATGTTCGGCGTCGTCTTCCGCGGGCACCCCGACCTGCGCCGCATCCTGATGCCCGAGGACTACGAGGGCCACCCCCAGCGCCGCGACTTCCCCGTGGGCGGCGAACCGGTGATCTTCACCCGCGACGAGGCGAAATGGCTGGAGGCCCGACAGTGAGCCCCGAGACGCCATCGCTCTCCCCCTATCGCCAGCGCGAGCAGAGCATCACGCTCTCGACCCTTGAGGAGCCCGGGACGACGCCCGCCGGCGACCGCACCGAAGAGCTCCTGACGCTGAACTTCGGACCTCACCACCCCGCCACGCACGGGGTGCTGAGGCTGCTCGTGACGCTCCAGGGCGAGATCGTCCGCGACCTCAAACCGATCATCGGCTACGTCCACACGGGGATCGAAAAGACGGCCGAGGAGAAGTCCTACTGGAAGGTCATCCCCGTCGTGGAGCGGATGGACTACCTCTCCTACTACTTCAACGCGATGGCCTACGTCGGCGCCGTCGAGGCCCTGGTGGAGGTCGAGATCCCCAAGCGGGCCCAGTACCTGCGCGTGATCCACCTCGAGCTCAACCGGATCGCCTCCCACCTGATCTGGCTCGGCACGGGCGCCCTGGACCTGGGAGCCGTCTCGATCTTCCTCTACTGCCTGCGCGAGCGGGAGAAGATCCTCGACCTGTTCGAGATGTCATCGGGCGCCCGGATGCACACCCGCTACTTCCAGGTGGGCGGCGTCATCGAGGACATACCGACCGGCTTCGCCTCCAAGCTGCGCGAGTTCATCAAGGTGATGCCCGAGCGGGCGGACGAGTACGGGGCGATCCTCAACTCCAACGAGATCGTTCTTCAGCGCCTGCGCAACACGGGGATCGTCCCGGTCGAGACCCTTCTGGGCCTCGGGGTCACCGGCCCCCTGCTGCGCGCCGCCGGCAACCCGTGGGATCTGCGCAAGGCGGACCCCTACAGCTCGTATGACGACTTCGAGTTCAAGATCCCCGTCGGTGAAGTAGGCGACAACTACGACCGCTTCGCCTGCCGCCTTGCCGAGATCTACGAGTCGGTGAAGATCCTGGAGCAGGCGCTGGACGGGCTTCCCGAGGGTCCCCACATGACCGAGGACCGCAAGATCGCGCTGCCGCCCCGCCACGAGCTGGCCACCTCCATGGAGGCGCTGATCCACCACTTCAAGCTCGTCACCGAGGGCTTCCGCGTGCCCCCCGGAGAGATCTACTACCCGATCGAGTCGCCCCGCGGGGAGCTGGGCTGCTTCGTCCGCTCGGACGGCAGCTCGAAGCCCGCCCGGGTCCACATGCGCGACCCCAGCTTCGTGAACCTCCAGGCGCTCGCGCCGATGGCCAAGGGCTCCTACATCGCCGACATGATCGCCGCGACGGCGATGCTCGACCCGATTCTGGGAGGCATCGACCGATGAGCCCCCTCGGATGGGACGCGCCGGCGGACCTCGAGAAGGACCCCGCACCCGTTCCGGACCTCGAGTCATCCTCGGTCTCGCCGGAGCTCCGCGCCGAGATCGAGGGTCACATGGCCAACTACCCCGAGCGCCGCTCGGCGGCCCTGCCGGCTCTCGCCGCGGCCCAGCGGGTGCACGGCTGGTGCTCCCCCGAGGCGATCGAGCAGGTCGCCGCCGTCATGCGCCTGACCCCCGCCTACCTGGA